>Ga0181521_10000478_pt1 | contig 48762 bp, 48 predicted proteins | sample PEATcosm2014_Bin_32_FD_119764 | JGI IMG/M metagenome (GOLD analysis project Ga0181521, IMG submission 119764) | Peatland microbial communities from MTU Mesocosm Facility, Houghton, MI, USA - PEATcosm2014_Bin02_60_metaG | ecosystem: Environmental > Terrestrial > Soil > Wetlands > Peat | place... | reverse complement strand
GTGATGTCGTCCGGAACGACAATAGGTTCAGCTCAACCGGTTTCAGCTACGGGAGAAACCATCAACGAAACAAAAATCATCAACGCCCTAACCGGACTGATGCGGGACAACGCCCGACTTCACAACAGAAACGAAACCGTAGCTCAGCAATTCATCACGCAGAACATCAACCTCGGCCCCGAGGAAGCACTCAGGCTTCACGTCATTGAATTTGCTGCCGACAGCCTTCCCAGCCTACTCTCTCAACTCCAACCCTACACCCTTGTTCATACGACCACGCAGATGGGCACCTCGGTGTGGAAACTCGTTTTGACGTCAACGTTAAGCAACGTAACCTATACGAAGAGCTATGATTTCTCAGGAATCTCACAAGCGCCCACGTACGATTACACACCCACCTTTGGTGAACAACTTCTCACATTCCTATCGAACCCAATCATCTCAATAGCCCTCTTCTTAGTTGGAATTTACATGGTTATAATCGGCTTCAAAACCCCAGGCTACGGTGTTGAAATTGTCGGCACTCTGATGGTCTTACTTTCACTCATAGGGTTCGGAGTAATAGGAATCAACCTCGCCGCCACCCTTCTCTTCATTCTAGGAATAGCTCTAACCATGATAGAACTCAAGACTCACATTGGCATATTCGCCATAGCCGGAATCGCAATGGTAATCCTCGGGAGTTTCTTGGAATTTCCTCTCCCAGGATGGCAGCTACTCGCTGCGAAATCAGTCGAAACGGGGCGGGAAACCCTGATCTCGGTAGCCCTCGTGATGTCTGGAATATTCGCGCTCGTTGTCTACAAAGTGGCTCAGGCAAGACGAAGGAAGGTAAAAGGGGGTCCCGAAGAGTTGATCGGTAAAGTCGGGACGGTCACGTCAGTCCTCGCCCCGAAAGGCGAAGTCAGGATAGAAGGCCAAATTTGGAGAGCTGAGAGTGTTGGTGCCGAAGTGAAAGAGGGAGAACAGGTCGAAATCGTCGGCAGAGAAGGGCTAACCTTAAAGGTCAAGCCGAAGCCAAATCGAAGTGAATGATGAGACCTTGGCGCTCATGGATATATTGACTTCGCCCGAGTTCATCGTAGGGGTCATAGTTCTACTTTTCATTGTAATGATAGTGGCGTCCGGTATCAGGGTAATCAAGGAATGGGAACGGGCGCCCGTTCTACGCCTAGGCCGCTATACCGGGTTGAAGGGCCCAGGCCTCTTCTACATAATCCCCTTCGTAGACCGGATTCCAAACATCGTTTCAACGCGAGTACAAACGTTCCCGTTTAGAACTGAACAAACTTTCACCAAAGACAATGTTCCCGTGAACGTTGATGCAATAATGTTCTTCCAAGCCATAGATGTGGAGAAAGTGATTTTGAACGTGGAGAGGTTCCTAGACGCTACCACTTTGGCTGCTCAGACAACCTTGCGAGAGGTTATCGGCAAAGTGAGCTTTGACGAGTTACTCGCCGAACGCGAGAAGGTTGGCGTCGAGGCTCGGAACATAATTGACATGAAAACAGAGCATTGGGGAATTAAGGTGTCCTCTGTTGAGGTGAAAGATATTGGAATACCGGGGGCTTTGCAGGATGCCATGTCTAGGCAAGCTCAAGCTGAACGCGAGCGAAGAGCACGGGTAACGTTGGCTATGGCAGAGTTTGAGGCGGCCCAGAAGATGGTGGACGCCGCCAATATGTACGAAAAGAACATACGTGCTTTGGAACTGCGCTGGATGAACATTCTCTATGAACTAGGCTTGCAAAGCAAAGGAACCCTGATGTTGGTCCCGACCAACACACCAACTGCAGGTGTTTCTATGGGATTCCCACCATTGGGAGTTGTGAGTATTCAGGATCTCGCTAAGAAGAAAGAGAATGAGAAAACTTAGTTCGTTAAGATAAGATCAAGTCGTTCCTGTGCCGTTCGGGTTTGAGTGGCCACTACCTAAAGCAAGTTCTATCCATTCAGACGGGGTGCTTTCCAAAAACGACTTACTCGCTAAATCGAGGCATGAATCGAGTTACCTCTTCAGGCGGCTTACCTTTCCTGAAGAAAATCCACAGTGCTGCGGATGAAACTAGATAACTGATTACTCCTGCAACAAACGGGAGGGTAAGCAAACCTGCCCCCAGTAGTTCTCCACCAATCAAAGTACCAAGTGAGACACCTATTCCCCACGTCGTATAAGTGAATCCAACAATGGTCCCTCTTTGATTTTCGTTAACGCTGCTCATCATGTACGATTGCACAAATGCCCAAGAGACACCTATGACTACACCGCGGATTGCAAATAGAGAAGCCGCCGCCTCAAAGGTTGAGGCCAAGGGCATAAGCACGAGCATGAAAGCTCCGACGACCCCCGTTGCTGCTGCAGTAAATATGTCTCCTCTCCTGCCGACGAGCCTTGGGATCAAAGGTATCGACACGATTGTCGCCAAATTCGACACCGCCATCCAGAATCCGACAGAGATCTCAGACGCCCCATACCGCAAGTTGAACCAAGTTGGTAGTAGTTGCACGAGAACGCCTAAACCAAAGCCCGTGAAGGCGTAGATCAAGGAAAACTGCACGATACTAGACCGAGACACGACGCCGAAACTGAACGCACCCGATTGACGCGGCAACTCATCTTGCGAGTGCCGTCGGAGAGCCGGTTTGCTTCCCGACGATGCGTTGGAATCGCTCTTGTTCGATTTTTCCTCAACAAACAAGAGGGGCAGTACTGCTGCAGCAGCCACCCCAGCCATGACGAAGTATGAATCGAAATGCGCCGATCTTTCGTTCAGACCGAAAATGAGGCTGAACAGGTTTGGAAGGAAACTCAAGGCTGAGCCTATTGTGAGCGCAAGAGCCCACGCGCCATACAATACGCCAAATATCGTTGACCTCTTGTTTTTCGAGGTGGAACCGGCAAGCATTGGAAACAGCGATGGGCTAGCGATAGCAGCACCCAAGCCTCCCGCAAAGCCCACTCCACCGATAATGCTCGCTATCGTCAGCAAAGACGAGTCGAGCGTCAGGCCGAAGATTACGTAGGACACGACCGGAAGGAATGTTCCCAGAATTAGAAGCTTCTTCTTTCCATGCCTGTCCGCGAGAATTCCAAACGGAATCAGTCCAATCGTCGTGGCAACCGCACTGGCTGAGTAAATAATTCCGATTGCAGACGGGTCGTAGCCGATCTCCGCTAGATAGACTAGAGGAACGACATTGATGTAGCCGACCGGAATCGAGTTCAAGATGGTGGAGAAGAGCAAGAATAGGCCATCGCGCGTAAAGAGGCGTTCTTCCACCAATGCACTACCTACCTAGCCAGCCATCTCCATTCACTTTCGGTGTCGGAAAATTCATTCAAGTCGAGATAGTCGCGTGATCTCCCCTCTCGGTTGGACTGATACTTTCTTAAACAGTTTTCAGCCGACTATCATTTTGTAACTCTTGTTGAATGATGCCCCGAGTGTCCTAAGCGTTCTCATCTGCCGACGACGCAATCAACCCATTAAACCAAAAACGGCAGAGGGCGAAAGGCTAACCGTCTTAAGGGTGTTGAATCGTAGGGTTAGAAATAGTGTGGGCTAACTTGAAGATAGGCGATAAGGCAATTGACTTCCATCTAACAGGCACTGATGATAATTCGCACTCATTGAGTGATTATTCAACCAAATATGTTGCTGTGATCTTCTGCTGCAATCACTGCCCAGTATGCCCGTACGTGAGAGATTGGGAGGATCGGATGGTCAGGATTCAAGCGGACTACGAAGGGAAGGGCTTACAATTAATTGCCATAAATGTAAATGACGAATCCGAGCATCCAGACGATGGCTTTCAAAACATGAAGAATCGAGCACGTGAAAATGGGTTCAACTTTCCTTATCTGCGAGACGGGGATCAGCGGGTGGCAAAAATTTACGGAGCTCAACGGACCCCGGAAGTATTTCTGTTTGATGCTGGCAGGGTGCTTCGGTATCACGGAGCGATCGATGATAACTACCGTGATCCCAACGCTGTAAAGATAAGCTATTTGCGCAATGCATTGGATGCACTGGTAGAAGTCAGAGATATTCAAACACCGGACACAGCTCCCGTCGGATGCTTTATCAAATGGAAATAGCCTGCCAGCTCTTTTGCCGCCTAAAACTTGAGTAAGAAGCTTCGACAGGTCGCGGAAGTTCAGGCCGTCGTCGATCGGATAGGTCGGCCTACTCAATTAAGTTGAGTCATTCCTGTCATCGGAAATGTGAATAAGAATCTATATCCGGCACACCTCACCCAGGCGGCCATGGAATTACTGCGGAATATTCCAGTAGAAGTCAGTTCAGAACAAGTCTCTACGATGCTACGGTTAGACCAGACACTTGCTAAGCAGTTCGATGGCGAAGGTCTTGTTAAGATCGCAAAATCCCTCGCTGATGCTAAAGCCCTTTACACCATAGGATACATCACCAATCGCAAAGAGGACACGACGGAGATAGAGGAAACAAGGTTAGCAAGCCGTGTCCTAGCGAAGAATTTAGAGAAAGTAGGTCGGGTTTTCCCATACATCGTAACTATTGGAAGCGCGTTAGAAGACGAAGCCTCGACGCACAATATGATGCAGAGATTATACCTTGAAAATGCGGCTGACATCGCTCTTTCTTCAGCTAGGGTCCATGTAGAGAGATACCTAATGAAGAGGTATGAGCTTGGAAACGTATCGCATCTGGGCCCAGGACAACTGGATTGGCCATTACAGCAGCAAAAGGAATTGTTCTCCTTTTTTGAAGACGTTGAACCTACGATAGGTGTAAGGTTGACGGAGCGGTTTATGATGGTACCTCGAAAGTCGATTTCAGGCATAATATTCCCTAAGGAAGTAACCTTCATCGCTTGTCAACTCTGTCCAAGAGAAGATTGCCCCTCAAGACAAGCCGCATACTCTGAGGAGCAAAGGAGAAGTCATGGGCTCGGCGCGGAATGAAACGGTCGAAGGTTACTGTTGTTCATCCCTTTCTCGCAACTTCACTTGCCCGCATGACACCATCAACGAGTACGTGAATCCATCGTCAGTCGGTAATTTAGTGGGTGTACGCACCAGCTGACCAGCTGACCACCACACGGACGAGAGCCTCATCAGTAGAACCGAATTTGACCCCATGAAGAGTGAATTTGCGATACGGCATAACTTTAATTAGCATGCCGGACCCTGCGCTCACGATTCCTATGATGTATCTTGTTTCGGCAGAGTTCATTGAGAATTCGGTAACCCCTGAAGCGTTTCCCCAAGTCTGGGAAAACGTCATCCGCCCAAGCCTTGAAACCCTTGCAAAATGGCTGACGAGAAGAAACTCACCGGCGGCGTCTTGGCAGGTCAAAGGGCAGGCGCATTCATAATTGATGCTCAGTCAAACGAAGAAGTTGGCACGGTACTAGGCAACCTTCCGTTCTGGGGATTGATCAAGTGGAATGTGACACCGCTCCAATCCATGCGCAGCGCAATTGAACGCGACCGCAAAGCTGTAGAAGCAGCGAAAGCCTCTCGGCGTTGACAAACGAGAGACGAGAAACTACGGCAACCTATCTGGTACTCTGGAATTGGACCGAGCAAGGCATGCGTAACTTTAAGGATTCACCGAAACGAGCCGAGGCTTTCAAGCAGCTCGTCGAGAAGAACGGAGGCAAGATGGTTAATTTCTTGTACACCATGGGCAAGTATGATGGCGCAACATTGGTTGAAGCGCCGAGTGATGAGTCTCTCATGAAGATTGCACTGAGCATAAGTAGCCTTGGTAACGTTCGCACTACGACTTTGAAGGCGTGGACAGCTTCAGAAGCAGCTAAAGTATTCAGTCAGGTTTAGTCCAACCGACGCGAGAATGAAAGCGAAACCTTACCGTAGGGGCTGCATTTGAACGGATAGCCAACCTGTGGCATCCCTCCTCGTTCGCAAGTCGAAGTGTGTGGGTGGAAGGGTTTGCTGCGGTTTGATGTAGCATAAGTTCGCAGATGGAATCAGGTTGAGGTCGGTTAGGGAGAGCTGGTGATTTCCCGCTCCGCGATCGAGAGCGGCTTTCCGGTCCTGCTTTTTCTGCGCATCACTATTTCAGCCATAGTGCTTACGGCAATCTCTGCAGGGGTTTCAGCTCCGATATCGAGCCCGATTGGCGTTACGACTTTTCGGAGCATGTCATCTGGGATTCCATCCCGCCTGAGCTTGGACAGGATGCCTTTAGCCTTCGATTCGCTTGAGATCATTCCAATGTAAGCGGCCTTGGAACCAACCACTGTCCTCAGAGCCAGTTCGTCGGATTCTCCCGCATAGGTCAGGATGACGACGTAGGTGTCTTGGTCTATTTGGATTTCTTTCAGGGCTTTGGCCCAATCATCAACAACGATTCTATTCGCCTCAGGGAATCGTTCTTTTGTCGCGTAGTCGGCTCTATCGTCAATCACCGTAACCTGAAAGCCAAGCATCTTCGCCAATTTCGCTATTGGTTGTGCGACGTGGCCAGCTCCTACTAGGATTAGGCTCTGTTGGGGTTTGAAGACGTTGATGAAGCACGTTATGACTCCCGCACAAACTGGCAGTGGCATTTTGACGGTGCGTGGTTTTTCTTCTTTTATGGCTTGCATGGCCTGTTCGATCAGTTGGAGTTCAGCGATGGCTCCGCCGACGGTTCCTATCACTCTACCTTCCTTTGTTACCAGCATTGATGATCCTAAGTGGCGGGCGCTGGAACCTTCTTGGTTAATTATTGTAACCCAAGCAAAGGGCTGTGATGTCTCCGTAAGCTTGTGAGCTTCTTCAATTAAGGTAGTGTCAGAGTAGACGGGGACATGCTTCAAACTATGTATCGCCTTATCTTTTTTCGTGTGCCTCTTGTGTTCTCCTCAGCGCTGTCAACAGTCGATCGGGAGTGGCTGGTATCTCGTTTAGGCGGACGCCGATGGCGTTGTCGATCGCGTTCACGATTGCTGGGGCAGGTAATACTATCGGTGGTTCTCCTATAGCTTTCGCGCCGAAAGGACCGAGGCGGCCGGGGTATTCTACGATTATTGTCTTGATCTCAGGTATGTCAAGTGAAGTGGGAACGTAATAATCTCCCAAGTTCGGGTTAACGACCACGCCATTCTTGTGGATCATCTCTTCCATTAAGGCGTAGCCTAATCCCTGAATCGTACCTCCCTCTATTTGGCCTTCGAGCGAAATCGGGTTGATGGCTTTACCTACGTCGTATGCTGCAACCATCTTCAGAACCTGCACCCGTCCGGTTTCAGTATCAACCTCAACTTCCGCGGTGACCGCACCGTAGGTGTATTGGAGGTACACTGTTCCCTGACTGGTCTCAGGGTCGTAGTCGCATTTTGGCGCTGTGAACGTGCTGGACTCCTGCAAAGAAATGCCCCGCGAATAAGCGTTAGCAACAACCTCACGGAAAGTTACTGAATGGGCTGATTTGCTGTGGAAGGTTCCTGCGCTTGATTCTACGTCATCTGCTGAACACTCAAGCATCGTTGCTGCGATTTCTCTGAGCTTCTGGCCAAGTTTTTCAGCGACCATCTGCGTGGCACGACCGCCTATCGTTATGGTTCGGGAGGCAACCGTCGGCCCCGAGTCTGCGCAAAACTCTGTGTCTGACGCATCTAAGGTGAAGTAGTCCAGGGGTAAGTGCATTGTTTCGGCCGCGATCTGAAGTAGGCCGGATGGGGCTCCTGTCCCGTACTCGGTAAGCGCCGTCCTAAGTCTGATCTTGCCCTCGCTATCAATTTGCATGTGGACCGTTGCGAAGTCATTCCCTTCTGGACCTAGGCTGTTGCCGTGGTACAGGATGGCGATTCCTAAGCCGCGTTTCTTCGTCCCAGTCATCGCCTGGAATTGTTGGCGTTTCTTATACCAGTCTGATTCCGCGGTCGCTTTCGTTACACATTCTTCGAGTCCACAACCCTCGTCAACAAGTTGGCTAGTGGCCGTTAGTGTCCCAGGTCTAAGCATGTTCATTATACGAAGATCCAATGGGTCCATGTCTAACTTCTTCGCAATCTCATCCATGTGGGATTCAGCAGCGAAATGAGACTGCGGCCCTCCGAACCCTCTGAATGAACCCGCCATCGTATTGTTTGTGTAGACGCAATAGGCGTCTGTTTTGACGTTTGGTATAACGTACGGGCCGGTTGCGTGGAAGCATGCGCGGATGACGACGAGTGGGCCAAGCGAGGCATATGCGCCGGTGTCTGCGACTAACTCCGTCTCCCATGCCGTGAGTTTCCCGCTCTTCTTTACGCCGACTTTCGTTGATATAACGAACGGGTGTCGTTTCGTGTGGCCTATCATCGACTCTTCTCGGGTATAGGCTAGCGCGGCAGGCTTGCGAGTTCTGACCGCAACTAGCGCCGCCATTCCGAGCACGTCGACTGGGATTTCGTCGGATTTTGGTCCGAAAGCTCCGCCGGTGGCTGCTTGAATGACTCGAACCTGGTCGGGCCGAAGTGAAAGGATCTTTGCGATTCCTGTTTGCACATGGTAAGGGCTCTGAATAGAGCCAACGCAGGTAACCGAACCATTGGGTTCAGGTATTACGAACCCAGCTTCAGGCTCCAATGGTACTGGTTCCTGAAACGGAGTCTTGTATGTTCCTTCAACAATCAAGTCTGCTTGCTTGAAACCTTCCTCCACATTGCCCTTTCGAACTTTCAGGTATTTGGCCACGTTTCCTTTCTCGTGAATTTGGGGCGCATTAGGTTTCAACGCGTCGAGCGGTGAGAACACTGATGGAAGTGGTTCGTAATCTATCTTGACGAGGTCAACCGCTTCCTCGGCGACGGAAGCGTCGTATGATGCGATCGCTGCTATCGGTTCGCCAGCAAAACGTACCCTGTCAGTCGCGAATAGTGGTTTGTCGGGGAGCAGGGCAGTTGACTCGTTGATTCCAGGTATGTCCTCAGCTGTTACTACAGCTACGACGCCGGGGTACTTTCGTGCTTCCGATAGGTCTACTCGTTTGAGTAGTGCATGGGCGACGCTGGACCTAACGACTTTCAAGTAGAGAGCGTTTTCCGGTACCATGTCCATCGTGTAGATTGGTTTACCAAGAACCTTATCCAGTGAGTCTACTCGTCCAACACTCTTACCAACTACAAGCATCTGTTGGCTCTGCGTGAGCTTCTTCACCGCCGTCTTATCACTCAACTGTCTGACCTCTCATTTCAGAAGCAGCTGTTTTTATGGCTTCGAAGATTTTCAGGTACCCTGTGCATCGACAAATGATTCCGCTCGTCGCTATCTTGATTTCTTCAGGAGTAGGGTCGGGGTTCTTTTCGAGCAGATCTTTAGTTGCTAAGATCATAGCTGGGATGCAATAACCGCATTGGGAGGCGTTCCATTTCATGAAGGCACGTTGTATGGGGTGCGGTTTTTCTGCGGTACCTATGCCCTCGATAGTCACGATTTTCTTGTTTCTGGCTTGAATGGCAAAGATCAGGCATGAGTTCACCAATTTGCCGTCCATCAATACGCCGCATATGCCGCAGTCGCCTGTGCTGCAGCCTTCTTTCGTTCCCTTCAACCCTAACTTGTTCCGCAGAACATCCAAGAGCCGTTCGTGTGATTCGACGAGGAGAGCGTGGTCTTTTCCGTTTACCGTGAATTTCAGTAAGTGTTTAGACAAGTATTTTCTCTCCAGCGAGTCTGTCGGCGCATCTACCTACCGTACGCTTGAAGATGGCGCATGCGACTTCTAAGCGGTATTCTTCCGAGGCTCTAAAGTCCGATGTCAGCTTAAGCTCGTCTCTCAGCGTTGAGACGGCATCGGACAATGATTGGTCATTCAATTTCTTCCCTTTCATTATTTGTTCAGTCTTCCGTGCTCGTTGCGGAATCTTTCCGTTAACTCGATTGAATGCGATCCGTACTTCGTCACACAGGTTACTTTCAGCCAACTTCAGGTAGACTGCGCAATTTACGAAAGCTATTATGAGTGAATTTCTCATTCCAACTTTTTCAAAGCTGCAGGCCGAACGTGGTTCTAGTTCCCTGAAGCTTGTCTCTACCAGGAGCTCGTTTGGTTTCAGGTCGGTTATCCGTTTTCCTTTGACGAAGTCTTCCACTCGAATCGTTCGCTCTCCGTGGGTACTACGAACGTGAACATCCGCATTCAGGACCAGTAGCACTGGCAATAGGTCCTCTGATGATGAAGCGGAACAGATGTTTCCAGCGATAGTTGCCATGTTAATTATCGATGGCCCTCCAAACTTCATTGCAACCTCCCTGAAGACATCATATCGTGAGTCTAGGAAGGGGGATGCGATAAGTTCCGATATGGTCGTTAAGCCACCGATCTTGATCATCCCACCCTCCCACTTCACGTACCTGAACTCAGCTAACCCCGTGAGATCCACTAGCACTTTTGGACTAACCTGTTTTCGCTGAATTCGATTTATCAGGTCGGTGCCGTTCGCGATTAGGTGAACTCCATCTTGGTGTGAGTCGAGATATTGAAGTAAGTCAGCCAGGTTCTCTGGTACGAACATCTCAAACCTGCGCAATTATTTTCATCCACCTGCTGCTGTTGGAACTAATAGGATTAGGTCCCCGTCATTTAGCTTCCTCGTTAATTCCGGGGGGTTTTGAGGGGTATTGTTGATGTAGACCATGGTGTAGGTGCGCAGCTTGCCGTTTGCGTCGAAAAACAGCTCCTTTACGGAGCCGTTTGACGAAATCAACGAATCTACCACGTCGCTAAGGGTGTCTGCTTCGAGTTCTATTTCGCTTTGGCCTAGGGTGGATCTTAGTTCATGGAATAGTCTAACTTTGACTTTGGCCGTCATCTCGATTTTCCTACCCTTTGAGGGCTTGGAAAACGCGCTCTGGAGTGGCCGGTAGGGTGAACAGCCTCGTTCCTATTGCGTCGTAGATTGCATTTGCGACAGCTGATCCGACGGGTACTATGCCGATCTCTCCCAGACCCTTGGCTCCGAAGGGGCCGATTTTCTCGTAGGTCTCTACCGGTTCAATCTGTATCTCTGGGATGTCGCGTATGGTTGGTATGATGTATGTTGTGAAATTGTTTGTCTTGATTTGTCCATTGTCGATTTGTGTGTCTTCTGTTAACGCGAACCCTAACCCTTGCACGATTGCGCCCTCGCATTGGCCTGTGTAGGATTGCGGGTTGATTATCGTGCCAGATTCTGGTGAGAGGTAGAATTGTAGAACCTTCGTAGCGCCCGTTAATGTGTTAACTTCTACTAGGGCGATGGCGGTGGCGTACATGTATGACAAGTGTGGGATCTCTATGCTGCCCTCGACTGGTTTGTCGACTCGCGGGACTTCGAATCCTCCGACAACCTTTGTTTCCGAACCTCTGCTTTGGAGGAATTGCGCGATCTCAGCGTATGTTACAGATTTTCCAGTCTTCTTTCTACTGGAAATTCTTGATTCACCAAATTCCAAGTTATTTTTCGGTTCTCCAGTTATCTCGCTGGCTACGTCGAGGAGTAATTGATGCATCTTAGGCGCGGCAGCCAAGATGGCGTTTCCGCCTCTGACCAAAGCCATCGATGAGGATGAAGTTCCAGTATCCGGCGCGAGTGCTGAGTCGGCAGAGGCGATGTATATGTCGGCAATGTCGCAGTGCAATACCTCCGCAGCGATCTGGGAGTAGGCTGTGATCGCCCCTTGGCCGATCTCTGGACAACTAACTCCCACTACGAATTTGCCTGTCGGTGTAATTTGAATGGAGGCGGCCGCGAAGTCGGGAAGGGCGCCGAATCCAAAGCCTTTGAGGGCTGTTGTTACTGCGATTCCTCTCTTGCACCATGGGGCTGACGCTTTGGATTTGTGCGTCGTTCTGTTCTTCCAGAGATCTGTGCGTTCGGCGTTCAGGAGCGTCTCATAGATTCCAACGCTGCCAAGCAATTTGTATCCAAAAGGACTGATGTCGCCTTGGCGAACTACGTTCTTCTTACGGATTTCTAGCCTATCGATTCCCGGCTTTTCCGCGATGATATCTATGTTCGATTCGATTGCGAAATTCACTTGTGGGGCGCCGAAGCCGCGGAACGCACCTGCTACGCCATTATTCGTGTAGACTGAGTAGGCGTCGATGTGGATGTTCGGTATGCGGTAGGGTCCGCAGGAATTTTCAATCGCTACGTCAAGCACTGTGGGGCCGAGAGATGCATAGGCGCCTGTATCGGCGACTATTCGGACTTGGTTCGCGAGGATTTTTCCGTCCCGGTCGGTAGCGGTCTTCGTTGTTACGGTCATCGGGTGCCGTTTTATGCCCGCTATACCAGATTCTTCGCGCGTCCATACCATCTTGACGGGGCGTTTTGTTTTCATCGCTAGCAGGGCAAGGTGGATTTGGACGGTGTTCTCCTCCTTACCGCCAAATGCACCCCCTACCGGTGTCGAGATAACTCTGATTTCCTCGGGTTTGATTCCTAGAGCTCTTGAGATCTGCATTTGATCTCGGTATGGGGATTGCCCGCCGGAGTAGAGAACGAGCCGTTCATGCTCGTCTAGCATTGCTATCCCTGCTTCGGTCTCAAGGTACATGTGCATCTGTCGTCCCGTTCGGTAGGTGTTCTCTACAACTACCGCGGCCTCACTGAATGCCGTGTCAACGTTTCCGACTCGGACTGTTGAATGGCGGAGGATGTTGCCTTTCTCGTGAACTTTGGGAGTGTCGGGCTTCATCGCTTCTAGGGGATCGGTTACGACGGGAAGCGGCTCGTATTCAACTTCGACCGCCTGCGCTCCTCTCTCTGCAGCTTCTAGGCTTTCGGCGGCGACTACGGCAACCGCGTCTCCAAGGTATCTCACCTTGTCGAAGCAGAGGACGGGTTGGTCAGGGATCAGGATGCCGAACGCGTTGAGCGCTGGGACGTCCTTGTGGGTTAGGACTGTTACGACGCCTGGAATAGCCTTCGCTTTTTCTATGCTGATTTTTTTGATCAGGGCGTGCGGGTATTTGCTGCGGGCGGCCTTTGCGTAGAGCATGTTTGGCAGGGCCATGTCGGAGAAGAATTTTGTTTCTCCCGTGACTTTTCCCCGACCGTCTTTACGTACGATTGGTTTTCCTACCCATTTCCTCTCTTCCCGTTTGACGGTGGTTTGTTGTGTCGTTCTGTTAACCTCCTGCGATTGGTGGGACGACGAGGATTTCGTCGCCGTCGTTGATTTTGGATTTGGAGGTGAGTCTAATTCCTTCGCGCACAACGTAGAGATAGTCTTTTTCTTTGATCGGCAGGGATTGGAGTAGGTCTTCGGTTGTTGCGTTGTCGTTTAATTCGATCGTAAGCTCCTTTCTTTCGAGTGCGAGAGATGGGGCACCGAAAACCTTGACTTTCACTAACAACCGCCTACACATCCCGCTTCTTTCCGTAAACTGCTTGGTTTAGTGCCTCGTAGACGAGGGAAGTTACCATGTCTCTTCTGTACTGGGCTGAACCTCGGATGTCGTCTATTGGGTTGGCGTCGTTGGCCGCGAGGGACGCGGCAGTCTTTAAGGTCTCGGGGGTAAGGGGTTTGTTTGTCAGCGCCTGCTCACATCCTCTGGCCCGTCGGATGTTAGGCGCGACAGCTCCCAAAGCGACTCTCGCTTCAGCAAATGTTTCATTCTTGTCCCTACGCCTCAGTACTGTTGCCACGTCTACGATCGAGATCGCGTTTGCTTCGCGGAGTCCCAGTTTCAGGTATGCTCCTCGGTCCTGGGCGCCTAGTGCGTTGAAGTAGACTTGTTCGATCAATTCATCAGGTTTGAGCGCTGTCTTTCTGTAGGTTAGGAAGAAACTTTCGATTGGAATTTCCCGTTTCTCGGTTTTGCTTCGTGTGACTACGACTGCGTCGAGGGAGTAGAGGGGGGGTAGGCTGTCACCTGCTGGTGAAGCGTTTCCAAGGTTTCCGCCTATAGTTGCGGTGTTTTGAAGTTGGACTGCTCCAATCTGCCTTGCCGCTTCCACAAGGGGCCATGCGTGATCTCTCGTAAGTTGAGAGTGAACGATGTCGCTATAGGTTGCCAGTGCACCGATTCGGATACGATCATCATCCTTTCTCACAAATCTCAGTTCTTTGATTGGCAATATGTTGAGGAGTTCATTCGCCCTCAGGACTCCATCTCTGAGTTGAACAATCACGTCAGAGCCTCCAGCGATGATCCTAAGCCCATTCCGGTTTTGATGGAGAATGTCCAGTGCCTCGTCGAGGCTTCTGGGCGTTAGCACGTCGATTTCGGACCGCATCATGCTTCTAACGCCTCCACTGTTTCGCGGCCTCTTGAACGGCGGCGATGATCTTCGAGTAGCCGGTGCATCTGCAGAGGTTACCTGAGAGGGCGGTGCGGATCTCATCTACCGTTGGGTTCGGGTTGCGCATCAGGAGGGCGGAGGCGGAGACGATCATGCCTGGGATGCAGTGGCCGCATTGCACTGCTCCCTCGTCGAGGAACGCTTCCTGAACCGCGTTCAACTTTCCATCCTTAACGAGTCCTTCGGATGTTATGATTTCAGATCCTTCTGCCTGTGAAACGAGCACGAGGCATGAACATACGGGTACGCCATCCTTGATTACGGTGCAAGCTCCACACTCACCCTTGGCGCAGTCCTCCTTTGGGCCTGTAACGTGGAGTTGCTCGCGGAGAACCTCAAGCAAAGTGTAAGCTGGCGGACACTTGACAGTAACCGGCTGTCCATTGAGCTTGAAGTTAACTGTCTTTTCAACCCGCAAAGTTGCCTACCTCTAGTCGTTCCAACTCTTCATAGTCTGGGAAGCTAGAACGGTTCTATACGTGTACCCTTTAACCATTAACAAGTTATTCAGGGTACAGACAGCAAGGCCGCTAAGAGGAGAATCCCGAACTCTATTCCGCCGATCGATCATCATTTCACTCGTACAGAGGCATCCAAATAGCTTCCCGAACTCTAAATTAGCGAAGGTTTGAGTGAGTTCATGACTAACGTTGTGGTCACTTTCTCTGTTGACGACCTTCGGGAGCCTATACTCAAGGTTCTAGGCCAAGTAGCCCGGGTAGTCTTTCTTTCGGAGGGTTCACCCGGGGAACGTTCACGGGAACTTATCTCGGCGGACGTGTTGATTTCGTGGCATCCCGCCCGCGAACTGGAACCCGCGGAGTTCGGAATGATCTCCCACGCAAAAATGATGCAACTACTCTCCGCCGGAGCAGATCACCTCCCATTCTCTCAGCTACCACCCACTCTCACAATTGCAAGCAACCCTGGAGCCTACGCGGAGCCTATGGCAGAACACATACTGGCCATAACGCTGGCAGTAATGAAGAACATACTAGACCGACACAACAAGCTCAAGAATCGGGTATTCGACCAAACGAACGCAAACCGCATGTTGAAGGGGGCTACTTGCGGAATCTTGGGGTTCGGGGGAATCGGAAAAGCCACCGCTCGCCTCATGCGGTGCTTCGGTGTGAAAATCTACGCACTCAATAGTACCGGGAAAACGGACGAGTCCGTTGAATTCATTGGAACCCTCAAGGATCTTGAATACGCGTTGCGGCACGCTGACGTGGTCGTCGTTGCGCTTCCATTAACGAACTCAACTCGGGGACTGATAGGTAGGCGGGAGCTGGGTTGGATGAAGGATTCCGCTATCCTCGTGAACGTGGCTCGGGGTGACATAATTGATGAAGCCGCGTTATACGAGAAGTTGAAGGCAGTTCCAAGTTTCACGGCAGCGGTGGACGCGTGGTGGAATGAACCTTTACGCGACGGAGAGTTTCGTACCAATTACCCATTCCTGGAACTTCCAAACTTCCTAGGGTCCCCACACAACTCAGGCTTTGTTCCAGAGTCCTTTACGAATGGTGCGGCGTGGGCGGCTGAGAACGTGAGACGATTTCTAAACCATGAACCAGTGTTAGGCATTGTTAAGCGAAGTGATTACACGTAAATGCTAGCGCCGGCGTGAAGAAACTAAGTCAAGGGCGCACAATGACCGCAATCGGGCACTTCTCCCCGCCTAATCCTTCTCAGAAGCTTTTCGGTACTTCCGGGATTAGGGGGCGGGCGGATGGAATCCTAACTACAAATTTCGCGGAAAGGCTCGGCCGTACGTTTGCGGTATTTCTCGAATGTCGTGGAACAGTCTACGTCGGTCGCGATGTGAGGTTGCAGTCAAAATCAATCCAGAAAGCCTTGATGACCGGTCTAATGAAAGGGGGCGTAGACGTTGCGGATTGCGGGCTAGTGCCAACACCCGCCTTACTCTTCGCTATGAGGGAAGCTGAAGCCTCCGCTGGTGTCATGGTGACGGGAAGCCACACACCACCAGAAATCGCGGGCATACTGTTCTTTCTCAGCGATACGGGGGAGATGGATCCGCGCGGGGAGAGATCATTTGAAGACATCTACCACTCAGCACCGTGGCGCCAACGTCCCAGCAGCCGTACGGGTTCGGTGAGTTCTCTCGACGTTCTTGAAGCCTATACCAAGACGGTCGAGACGAAAATCAATGACATCGGGGGGTACAAGGTTGTGGTCGACCCGGGTAACGGGGCTACATGCGCAACACTAGGTCTCATTCTGGAAAGAATGGGGTGCAAGATTGTGACCATAAACGGTAGTCCTGACGGGCGTTTTCCCGGGCGGTCTCCGAATCCCCAGCCTTCCACACTCACCGAACTCTCAAAGGCCGTGAAGGACACGAATGCTGACTTGGGAGTTGGGACTGATAGTGACGGGGATCGGGCCCTATTCGCTACTGAGCGGGGACGGGTGTTATGGGCCGATCTCACTGGTGCAATTTTCGCGAAGAACGAATTGAAGAAGCACGGTGGTGGAACAGTGATTAGCACCGTGAACACGTCAAGCATCATGAAACTCCTATGTCAGGAATATGAGGGGAGGCTCACTGTTACGAGGGTTGGTCCTCCAGCGATCGCCGAAGCGCTGCGCTCCACTGAGAATGTGGTGTTCGCAACTGAGGAGTCTGGAAAGCACATCTGGCCAAACATCTTACTGTACGGAGACGCCGCCCTGTCCTCGGGCAAACTGCTACAAATCATGAAGGGCGAAGGCAAGACGTTAGAACAACTTCAGGAAGCTCTCCCGAAGTTTCAGCAGTCCAAATCAACAATCCCCTGCCCCGACAAATTGAAAACTGAAGCGATGAAATCCATCATCCTCTCGTGGAAGGCTAACGGAACGCAAACGTCAACTATTGATGGGTTAAAGGTGGAGTACCCTGACTCATCCTGGTTTCTGGTGAGAGCTTCAGGTACCGAGCCTCTACTGAGGTGTAACGCTGAAGCACGAACCCCGCGAAGCACCCAGGAACTTCTGAAGAAAGCAACTAAACTAGCACTCAAAGGAATTAGGACGGCAAAGGAAGCGAACCGAAGTTGATCTCTCGCACACAACTCGCCAGTATGATAGACCACTCGGTGCTGCGACCCGACTCCACCGAGGACGATGTCAAGACCGGGTGCAAGTTAGCGGTTAACCTTGGCTTGGCTGCGGTCGTCGTCAACCCCGCACACATCCCAACAGCCGTCGCTAACCTCAAAGGTTCACACGTGAAAGCATGCAGCGTAATCGCATTCCCCTTCGGCCTCTCGGCGAAGGAAGTGAAACTCGCAGAAACAAGAAACGTGCTCGCCCTTGGGGCTGAGGAGGTTGATGTGGTCATGAACTTCAGCGCCCTCCGCTCAGGAAGGGACGCTTACGTCCTAGATGAGATAAGGGGAGTCGTGGAAACGGCGAAAACACACCCCAAGAAAGTTATTGTAAAATTAATTCTTGAAACCTGCTACCTCAACCAAGATGAAAAGAAGAAAGCATGCCTCTTAGCTGTGGAGGGGGGCGTAGATTTCGTGAAAACCTCCACAGGCTTCGGCCCAACCGGCGCCACCACCGACGACATTCGACTGATGAGGCAGGCGGTCGGTTCAAGAGTAGGGGTGAAGGCCGCGGGAGGCATAAGAACACTAGAACAGGCACTGCAGATGGTGGAGGCGGGAGCTAACAGGATAGGGACAAGCTCAAGCCTCAACATTCTAAACGCAATACAACCCTAAACCCGTCCAATTCGTCGCCGTCCCACAACCAACCAAAAACCCGGCCCAAAACCCTGCGCCATAGAAAACTATGCCCCCCCAGGGGTCACGGGTAGAAAAAGAAACACATTCGAACTTCCCATCAACCATTCTCGGCGTATCTTCTTGCAAAGTCTTAAATGCAAATCAGAACCGAAACCTAACACCATGTCACAGCCCAAGGTTTTCGTTAGGGAAGCCACGGGTCTCGTTAAGAGCGTCAGCCCCTGGACACTATTCTTCGCCATGCTCGGCGAGATAGGGTTCGGAACCGGCCTACTACTCGCCAACGACGCCGACTCATACTTTTCCAACGGAAATCCCGGAGGAAACGGCATCTACGCCGTTCTACTCCTCCTATTCTTCGTCATCTTCGAAGCTTACATCTTCTACCACGTCGTTCACTCGGTAGGAAGAACCGGCGGCGATTACGTTTGGATGAGCAGAAATATTGGCCCCGTCTTAGGAGGGGCGCTCGTCCTAGGCTTCGTCTTTACAGGAATACCCTTCCTAGCCATCTCCGCAAACTGGTTTGTCACATTCTCACTCGCACCAAGCATTTCAACCATCGCAGTGGTCACTGGCAACAGCGGGCTCGGGTCATTCTCTGCGATGCTCTCCTCTCCGGTCGGTTTGATAGTAGTGGGCGTATTGTTCATCGGCCTGATGACGGCAGTAGACATAATCTCTCCAAAGTCCGGGTTCCAACTTCTTGCCGCCCTAACCATAATACCACTAATCGGCACGCTCATCATGGCTGGCGTATTTCTGGGATACGGGCCGACAGGCATTCAGGCCGCTGTCTCAAGTTTCCTCTCATCCAATGGCGGTTCATACAGTCAAATCGCCTCCCAGTACACTGGGCCCCAAGTGGATTTTTCTGCCGTACTTCTGCTAATTCCGTGGCTCTTCTTCACCCTACCCTGGGTTAACAACGCCGCGGCCTTCTCGGGAGAATTGAAGAACCTCAAGAAATCCGCATGGATTGGTACCGTGCTCCCCGCCGTCTTTAGCGGAGTTCTGTTGGCGGGGTTCATTGCGTTGTACTATTGGGGGTTAGGGTTCAACTTCGCGATGCAAGGACCAATCTCTTGGCCGGGGTCACTTTATGGAATGGGGGTAGTCCCAAACATGCTGACGATCGCTACAATAGCGATCCAAAACAACGTGGCATTGATGTGGATCATGAACGTAACATTCGCAGTTTGGTACCTTGCCTCACTTCAACAGACTCTTCTCTCAATGTCGCGCTACATCCTCGGTATGAGTTTTGATCGACTAATCCCCGTTCAACTGGCTCATGTCAGTGATAGGTTCCATTCCCCGAGCACGGCTCTATTACTATGCTTCATTGTCGGCCTGCCCTTTATCTTCATAGAGAACCTCACAAATTGGACCACGCTTTACACCACGACCGCTTTAGGGAGTGTTTTCTTCGCATTCATCGGAATAACCGCAATAATCTACGGCTATCGAAAGAGAAGTCAACTGGGAAGCACCGGTATAGCACTGATAATCTGTGGAGTGTTAACAGCTCCATTCTTTCTCTATGTCAGCTATCAGCTCCTCTTCTTACCATACTATGCCATCAACCCACTATCCTGGGCGGTCATGCTGTTCTTCTGGATTGTAGGCGCCCTTCTCTACCCGATCGGGAAGTGGTACTACGGAAAGCAAGGACTGAACATGAGCCTAGTCTTCAAAGAACTTCCACCCGAATGAACCCCTGACTAACACAGGATAACTCGTGGGCGTCGTCTACAAGAAAAGCCGAAAGCACTCCTTTGACGTTTGATCGACCAAGCAGTCGGTTAGAGCGTTCGTCAACGTCCTCAAGCGCTTAGACCACTTGATGTCTACTAGACCTCAACCCATCTTGCCTTGGTGCTTGCCACAAGAAACAGGGACACAGTAACGGCAATGAGTATAATCCAGTCCAACGTGGCATTCAGAGATGACAAAGGTAGATACCCAGCCGCGTTCTGCGCAAGTTCCGCAGCGTAAGTTGTTGGAGAAAGATACGCTATGTATCTGTACGGAAGGGGAATGTAGGTAATCGGATAGTAGACGGGTGGTATGGTCGAGAAGAGCGTGGAAATCAGCCTCGAGAAGGCGAAGCTTTGGACGATGTCCGTGGAGAATGTTGAAAGAGTAAACCCGATCGCGATTGAGGTCAAGAACATTAGAAGAAGCACTCCACCAAACTGCAGTATGCCGAGAGCGTTCAAATTCATGAAGTAATAACCTAGCACCCCTAACACCACGAGGGCCGGTAGGGAATAGACGAGTTCTGAAATTGCCATTCCAAACATGTAAGTTTGCCAGCCAGTCGGCGAACTAACAACCATGTCTTGAAGTTTGAAATCATTCTTCAAGTGAGATAGGTCACCCTGAAGGCCGATACCGGCAGAAAACATGCTCATTATGAACCCTCCCTGAATTGCCTCGCCAAGCAACGAGCCGTGACTTACGAAAACGATCAATAGTAGAAACGAGAGAGGAGAAAGAACTGTGTTGATAAGAACAATTGGAAAGTTCTGCATTTCATAAATTGAATTAACCAGAATACTAGCGAGAATCTGGCTGAACATCTTCCTCCTACGCAACGACTGGTTCCCTCTCACGGAATCAGTCAACTGCGCTCCGCCTCGCAAGATAGAAGAATATGTCATCAAGGGAAACTGGGTTAACAGCGAACTTGAGGCCTTGCTTGACAAGCTCTCTTGAAATCCTGTAAGCCTCGTTTTCTGTTGTGAGGATCATAACATTGCCATCCTGTCCAGTAATGGTCTCACCAGTCTCGGGCGCAGGAATGCCTTCCTTCGGCCCTGTTAGGATCTTTAGGCTGTAGTTGTAGGGAACACTATCCCGCAGCTCCTTCATTGTCCCCATTCGGACTAGCCTACCTCGATCCAAAATACCGATTTTGTCACCCAGCTCTTCAGCCTCCTCCAGGTAGTGAGTAGTTAGGAACGTGAAGCGTTCTCTACCGATTTCTCTTAGGGTTGCCCAGAACTCTCTCCTTGAAATTGGATCGAGGCCTGTAGTCGGCTCGTCCAAGAAGATTACATCCGCCTCCGATGAAAGAACCGTTGCGACCATCACTTTCCTCCTCATGCCTCCGGATAGCTTTCGAGTCAGTTCATTGCAGGACTTGGATAGACCAAGCTTCTCAAGCGCTTCGAGAGCTCTGTGCTTAGCCTCGGAGTAGCCCAATCCTCTCCAGAGAAGATATGCCCGAACTGTTTGGAGGGGTGTCATCCAGGGTATTGGTCTGGCTTCTTGTGGTACGATCGCGATTTTTTCTCTGAGTTTCCGGGCCTCCCTTACGACATCGATTCCGTTTATTGTAGCCCTGCCAGAAGTTGGTTCAAGTTCAGTCGCCAAGATTCGTACGAGGGTCGTTTTGCCTGACCCGTTCCTGCCGATAAGCGCGAATATTCCGTGGGAACTCAGGGAGAAAGACAAGGCGTCGATTGCTTTGGCTTCGCTCTTCCCATAGATCTTGGTCAAATGATCGCATACGACGGTCTGAAGTCTTTCTTCCATTGTCCCACAGGAATCCACCGTCGAAATCGTCGCTAAATAGTATGTTGACTCGGAACCCTTCCTATGGCAGTCGCTGCCTTAACTGCTTATGCGCAAGGTTATCTACTATGCCGAGCCTGCCTAAGCTCGGTCGCCAATGGATCCGGTCTTGGTGAGAGAGCTTGAATTGATCGTTGGGAAAGATCAGACAGTTACCAAGAGAGAAAGCATGCTCAACTATCTCTCAGATGAGACACCTGCAGTTATAGAACCTAAGCCCGCCAGCGACATTGTCGTGGTGAGACCGAAAAACGCAAACGAGGTCGCAGCCATCGTCAAACTCGCTAACGAGCATAAGATTGCAGTATTCCCTCGAGGAGGCGGTACCGGCCTTGTAGGGGGGGCAGTGCCAACAAGGAATGGCATAGTGTTATCGGTCGAACGATTAACCCAGATCGAGATTGACAAGGAGAACATGATGGCCGATGTCGGGGCTGGGGTTACGCTCGGCAAGTTAATTGAATTATCAGGTAGGGAGGGACTTTCCTTTCCACCTCACCCAGGGGACGAAAACGCTCAGGTTGGAGGGCTCGTAGCCACAAACGCAGGTGGCTCCAGAGCAGTTAGGCATGGGGTAATGCGCAATCACGTTAGAGCTCTCGAGGTCATCCTCCCAACCGGCGAACTGCTCCATCTTGGTGGAAAGGTGCACAAAGACAACGTTGGCTACGACCTTATGCAGCTCATTATTGGAAGTGAAGGTACTCTCGGAATCGTAACAAATGTGACGATTCAGCTCTATGGGAAAGAAGGCGCCTCAATCACCCTGGTCGTTCCCTTCACCGACCGCCACGCAGCCATAGGCACCGTTCCAGGCATTCTCAGACAAGGTGTGGCTCCGTTGGCTATCGAATACGTTGAAAGAGATCTAATGGAACGAACAGCCAAGCACATTGGGAGAACTTGGCCTGTCACTACCGGGAACTATTATCTTCTAATAATCCTCGGCGAGGACACTAGGGACGAAGTGCTCGCCAAGAGTTTGAGAATTTCTGAGATATGTAAAGCGAACAATGCTCTTGATGTTTTCGCAGCTGAATCACCGGCGGATCAAGAAAACATTCTATCGATTAGAAGCAATCTCTACACATTCCTCAAACCGGACGTTGTGGATATCTTGGACATTGTAGTACCAATTTCTCGAATTGAGCAGATCGCAAAGATCGTCGAGGATATCTCAAAGGAGACTGGTGTTCCCTTACCAATCTACGGGCACGCAGGCGACGGCAATCTACACGTTCACATATTGCGAAAACAGGGCGAGCAATTCCAGCACGTGGATGAATTGACTGACAAGATCTACAAGGCAACAGTGGCTCTTGGGGGCGTCATAACTGGTGAACACGGAATAGGCAAAACTAGAATCGAGAAGGTCGAGCATTTTCTGGACAAGGGGGAGATCGAATTGATGAAGAACCTGAAGCGGCTGTTTGACCCAAACAACATCATGAACCCAGGAACAAAGATTCCGATCTAAGAAACGTACCTACTTCATCTCGCGATGGCCAGACGGTTGGATAGATAGCCATCAGACTGCAAATTGAAACCAAGCATTCCTAGCCTGAAACGCGCAAGATTCCACAGATCTCAGTTTGATCCATGGAGCCTGCCAGAGATCGACTAAGTTTCTACTAGATCCTCTCAAAGTCCTGCTAGAACTGTTCCGCATCTTCCGCAGAATCGTGCCGCTGGCGAGTTTCTAAAATGGCATGCGGGGCAAATTCCCGTCGGTCCGAATCCGGGTTTAGGGAGCGGGGTCCCACAGCGGGGACAGAATCTGTGGTCAGGAGGGTTGGTTGTCCCGCATACGACGCAATATCCAAATCGATACAAAGGGTACTTCGAAACCTCAACCACTTCGACTGTTTCTATCAATTAAAACGTTTGCCAAATTTCACCATACCAATGCTATTCAAACCCATAGAAAATCATCATGCGGCGAATATGGCGACGACAACCTTCTGTCGTCCATGATATGCCCTGTTGGCCCAAAAAGCTAGGTTTGCTGTAACCCTTTCCGTGTGCGGTAAAGATAGATCGGAATGAGGATCAGGAGTACGACTTGTAGAGCCGAACCAACAATGAACGTGCTGGAAGCAAGGGAAATCCCCGCTTCAACATACGAGTAATGTTCTGGCTGCGGTAATGAAACACCGAGAGTGAGGATTGAGAGTACAAAGGCGAGTGGATATGCTATCCGGCGCCCAGCAGCAACCATCACCGCAGTAGCGAGATACGCGAGCCACCCCACGAGAACTGAGAAAAACAGCCAAGTCGGAACTAACTGGAAAAGTTGTGCAAGCAGAACAACGCCTAGTGCAACGGTGAGGTAGATCAGTAAATCAATTGTGCGTCTGAGGGAAATCAAGATCGGAATCTAGCCAACTCCCAAGTCAGCATAACCTTTCTCTAATATGAAGTTAGAATAGAAAAAAGAAGGGAGAAAACCTGAGGTAAAATCAGTGCTTCAGTTCTTCGATTCTCTCCGTTACGCCCTTAAGTTCATTCTCTAGGTTGCTCTTGTATTCTTCAAGCCATTCAACCTTCTCTTCCTTCGTCAGAAATCTGCGACCACCATCACACATATCCTTTCAACACCTCCCTTACAATGATCACTTACTTGACAGACATGTTAGTACAGAAGCGGAATTTAGCGACTGGGCGCGTCCAAACCTCGTCAAGGCTACGCATTTGACGAGTGCTTGCGAGAAGACGGAGTCTTAGTGAATCATTCCGAGTTCCTTGAGCACATCCCCATGCCCGCGGGTAAAATCGTCGGCCGTCAGCTTATCGGCTTTAACAAATTTTAGTTCAGAAAACCACTCAGGCCGTTTCACATCTCCTTTCACATTTCCCTCGTAAATGAAGCAAATGTCCCAGTGCGCAGATTCGGGGTCATTGGGGTCTTGGGATAAGTGCGATTGAACTTGTCTGAACGCCAACTTCACCCCGTTGACTCCTACTTGTTCGGTAAGTACTCTCTCTGCGGCGCTGTCGGGTTTCTCGCCATACTTCAGGTGAGAAGCAGGAAGAAGCCATTTCCCAGAAGAAGCAAATCGAGGCGCAAACTCCTCACCAACAAAGAACCTCTCAACCCATATCTCCGGTTTCGCCATCTTTCCTACAAGAATACCATCCTTACCTGTCAGTACTAGGAAGGTGGAAATGCATGTCCCGCCTTTCGGCACGTGACCCTCCGTAAACATAGCTTTCTTAATCATAGGTAGCCTAGCTCTAGAGTTTACAGCTCAGGCCGATATAAGAAAGAGACGCAGGGAAGACTCGAAACGATTGACATCGATGTACTCGAAAACATTGGAAGCTAAGCCCCATACTCCAGTCTACAGAATGCACAAGTATTTTGCCCGACGGCCGTGGAATGTATTCTCAGGTCTTCTATCCCATTACTCGTCCGAAGGGGATATCGTGCTTGATCCCTTCTGTGGAGGAGGAGTGACCGTCGTGGAAGCCCTGAAACTGCGCAGGAAGGCAGTCGGTGTGGATGTCAACCCGATTGCCACCTACGTAACATCGATGGAGTGTGCTCCAACCGATCTTGTTGAATTCCGTTCCTTGTTCACCCAACTAACCAATCGAATTGAAGATGAACTTTCCTCGCTCTACCGAACGCGCTGTAACAAATGCCAATCAAAAGCCGGCGCAGATTGGCTGGAGTGGGATGAGAAAACCAAACGCATCACACGAATCAAGTGCGACTGCCCCACCTGCGGTTCATTTGAAAAAGCCGCTACTGCAACCGACTACCGCTTGGTAAGAGGCATTGAGCGCAACTTCGAGAGCATCGTGAAAGAACGCGATCTATGGTTTCCGTTAACCCGCATTCCTAAGGGAGTTAAGACAGATTATCTCCTAGCACAGAAACTCGTGGGCTTCCATCAGCTCTTTACAAAGAGAAACCTTCTAGCCCTTTCAATCCTTCGCAAAGAAATTTCAAGGCTTCCTAACGCCCCAGCGAAGGACATGCTCTCATTTGCGTTCAGCGGTTCACTGAAATGGGCTAGCCGCCAGTCACATCTCAGAGGCACGATCGTTGAAGGGTGGGCGATGCATGCATACTGGATCTATCCGAAGAGCCTCGAACTCAACGTGTGGAACATCTTCAAACGTCGTTTCAATGCAGTTTACAGAGGGAAGAGCTACAGCAACGATCACATTGGAAACTTCGTGAGGTTCGCACATGAATTTAACGAACTCGTCGTCGGAGACGCGACCTGTCTGATTCTAAATCGAAGTAGCGCAAATCTTCCGATCCCGGATAATGCAATAGATGCTGTAATCACAGATCCGCCTTACGGGGGAAACGTCAATTACGCCGAACTTTCAGATTTCTGGTACGTCTGGATGAATGATGGCAAGCTAATCGAAAAGAAAGATGAAGTCATAATCAATAGAACGCAGCGAAAAACTCTTGCAGACTATGAAACACTTCTACAAGGAATCTTCAATGAATGCTATCGGGTGTTGAAACCCGATGGGACTCTTATTTCAACGTTCAACAGCAAAGACTTCCGCGTTGTAGCAAGCTTCATCTCAGCTGCCGTGAGGTCAGGGTTCACCCTTCCTTCCAACAACGTACGGTATCAAGCACCCATTAGACCTTACATGACTACGTTTCACGCAATGCAAATAGGAGCCTTCGTTGGCGATTTTATTTTTGCATTTAGGAAAAGCGCGACGGGGCTTAGAGCTGTAGTCGAAGATGTTCAATTACAGAGTTTGAAGAACGCGCTTGCTCTAGCGATTGATGAAAGCGCCAAGAGCGGTCGACCTGAACCGATGATCAGGGAACAAGCATACGGCCTCCTCATTCCTTTTCTCACCAAATACGCCTTAACGCAGGAAACGGCTTGCCGGGAAGCCGCTGATTTCTTCGAAAGAAAAATCAGGCTGTATGAAGGCCATCTCAAGAGTACACGGAAAAGATTGACCGAGACAAGAAGAAGAAAGTTCAGAAAATCAACAGACAACTCAAGTTCGAGTAACCATTGACTCGCCCTTCTCTTGTCGCTCAGCATCATCGCGTCCGTAGTCCCAAGACAGGATTCGGTCGGGCTGAAGCCTGAAGACCACTCTTCCGGTTTGTTTCACAACCTCGCTTAACCAGATTCTTCCATCCTCCTCACCATATCGGAATGAGATTCTCTCCAGCCACTTATCCCGATCCTTCTGAACAAGCTGAGCTTTTCCGAATGCGCACACGGAACGGTATGGGCGCTCGTCAGTGGCCACGCTTAGAGCGATGTTGGGGTTCTGTTGAATGTGGTTACTTTTGACTCGTCCGAGCCGTGTAGTAAAGTAGAAGCAGCCTTGATCGTAAACAAACCAAATTGGGTTCACCCGGGGCTTTCCCTTCGAAGAGGATGTTGCGAGATGGGCCATTCTGGGTTCGCTTAAGAACGCGATCAACTCGGACTCGGTCAGCGGCAATATGATCCCTACAACCGTACCGTGGATTCCAGTCGAATTAACGCTTTGCGACGCGATTTCTTGAATCTACAATTGTTCTCGAGTCAAAGGTTTGCCGAAACGGTCAAGAAAAGCTATTTCGCTGAGCGGGCTTCGCTTCTTCTTTCCAGATATCTTTCTTTTTGGATAACCGAAGCCAACGATAACGCCAGGACTCAGGTCCTTTGGGATACCGAAATCCTTCTCAAGCGCTTCCCGATTGACGCCCGTAAAAATTCTGGAGGCTACGCCGAAATTCCAAGCCGCTATCTGCATGCTCGTCAAAGCTCGGCCAGCATCGATCAAATGAAATCCGTATTTCGGATTAGTCAAAATTATGACCGCGAAGTCAGCGCCTTCAACCCACTTTCCAGTTGTGCTATCATTCGCAAGTGTCTTTAGGCGATCGCGTCCCTGAACCAATACGAACCGCCAGTGTTGCGCATTCATCCCGCTTCCTGAGAGCCGTGCGGCCTCCAAGACCTTGAATTTAACGTCCTGCGGCACACTCTTTGAAGTGAACTCGCTCACATCGAGTTTTGTCGCTACTGCGTCGTACGCGTCCAATCACTTCACTCTCACTACACTAGCTGCTCTCCCACAATAAATTCTTGAAGGAGTAGTGATTGGCCGTCAACGGCCGTTTCGGGGCTTCCAGTTGGAACTTAGTTGTGGGCTTAGGTTAGCCTTGTGTGAGCATGTAGTTCTTGACGCCTTTCTGGTCCAGGTTAATGATTGCGCCCCGAAGAATTCCCTCTCCATATTCACTTCCTGGGTTGATGCATAGTGTCCGTCCGATTTTCACGAAACCACGTGATTCATGAATATGGCCATGAATACCCAGTAACGGCTTATATTGCTCTATCAGTTGTCTCACGGTTCTGCTTCCTACGTGGACCATGCTCATCGCCCCGCCCTTGATCACCGGTTTCAGGTTGGCGTCAAGCTCCGGTGCTACGTCTATTGGAGTCTCATATGGGGGAACATGTAAGTTGAAGATCGCAGACTCCATATTTTGAATCTTGTCTATCATTGGTTGGAATTTCTTGACCAACTCTTCTTCCGGTACCTCCCTGGGGCTATTCCAGGGGGTTGTGTTTGCCCATCCGCTCGTAATCATTTCGTGGTGTTCATCGATTGAGACAACTTCGTCCTCTGGGTAGAGGATTCCAGTTGAGGCTTTGAGTACTTCATCTATGTCGAAGCGGTCATCGTTTCCGGGGCTAATGTAGCACTTGATGTTAGTTCCCTTGAGGCGTTGATCAGCGATATCGACCCATCTCTTAACCCCTGCTGCCATTACTTTCGAAAAGAGTTTGTCGACCAGGTCCTTGTCGGCTTGAAGTTTTTCGAATTCGTCAAGATTCGTTGAGTAGGGGTAGTATCCGCTGTTCCTGATTCTCTTCTCCAGAGCCTGCCGCTCGTCAGGGGTCTTCACGATTTCGCGAATTCCAAGAAAGTCGGCGACCGCGCTCCCATCTCCTTGTTCAACTAAGGGAACGATCATTTTGCCAGTGATATCGCCGCCCAATATGAGTACGTTTGCCTGGTAGAATTTGGCTGAATTCAGGAATTTCAGGAAGCAGACCTCTGATCCGTGCACGTCCGAAGTGAAGAAAATCCTAGTGTTGGCCATGCGCTTTCCACATTGGATTTCATATTAAGCTCTTACGTCCTGAAGGCGCGTTTAACAAATCGAGGTTACTGAGAATGATAAATGCCGAAGCTGTTAGCCTCCGAGTCAGGCGCGATTCCAAAGTTGTCGCGCTATGCTGGTCGATGCAAACGCATTGTTCACATTCTAGACCTAAATGCGGCGATCCCTGGAAAAATTGCTCTAGAGCCCAGCTCCTCTTCTATGCGAAGCAGGCGATTGTACTTAGCCGTGCGTTCTCCCCTGCAAGGAGCCCCAGTTTTTATTTGGCCGCAATTCAACGCAACCGCTAAGTCAGATATCGTGGCGTCCTCGGTTTCTCCGGACCGGTGGCTGGTCACCACTCGATACTGGCTCTTTAGCGCAAGTTTCGCGGCATTAAACGCCTCTGTAAGTGATCCTACTTGATTCACTTTCATGAGGAGCGCATTAGCAGCCCCGGCGTCTATTCCTCGCTTTAACCTGGAGAGGTTGGTTACAAAGATGTCGTCCCCCACGATTTCGACCTTGCTCCCTATCTTCTTGGTCAGTTGTGCGGTGTGCTCAAAGTCTTCTTGCTCGAATGGGTCTTCGAGGTATAAGATTGGAAACTCTTGAGTTAGTTGAGTGTAGAACTGCATCAGCTGTTCCGGAGACTTGGTCTCGCCGTCGAGCTGGTATGCGCCGTTTTCGTAGAATTCGGAGGAAGCAGCATCGACTCCCACGAACACGTCTTTGCCTGCTGAATACCCCGCTTCAGATATCGCGTGGAGAATAAGCTCAAGCGCCTCGGTGGTTTTAGTGAGTGGAGGGGCGAAGCCTCCCTCGTCTCCTACGTTGATGGCTGACTTTCCATGCTTTGCCAGAATTACTTTCTTAAGTGCGTGGTAGGTTTCGGCTCCAATCCTGAGTGATTCACGGAAGCTCTTCGCTCCGGTCGGGATGACCATGAACTCTTGCATATTCAAGTCAGTGCCGGCGTGTTTTCCGCCGTTTATGACATTCATTACCGGAACGGGAAGTGTTCGTCCTCTGCCTTTACTCAGATATTTGAAGAGGGAAACGCCTTCCAATTGAGCTGATAGCTTCGCGACGGCTAGGGATACTGCCAGTATCGCGTTTGCACCGAGGTGGGATTTGTTAGGTGTACCGTCGAGTTTGATCATGAGCTCGTCTATCTTTGATTGTTGGCGTGGGTCGAGGTTCCTCAGCTTTGGCCCAATCACATCGTCAATGTTCTTGACAGCCGTTAACACCCCTAATCCGTTGTAACGTTTCGAGTCTCGGTCTCGGAGTTCAAGGGCCTCGTGTGTGCCGGTTGATGCGCCGGATGGCACAGCTGCGGTGACAGATACGCTGCGGGTCGAAGCAATTGCTTCGATGGTAGGGTTTCCCCGGGAATCCAGAATCTCTCGTCCGATTACTTTCACTATCTTGCTTGTAGTGACCATTTGTCTCGTCGGAGGAGTCAAACCGGAAAGTCACATATCAATTATTGCGACGGGAACGGTTGTAAGACAGTCGACAGGGGGGGTGTTTGACACCCTCGGATCGGAACCAACGATTCAGCGTTTCTTGGCGATTAGCAACTGTCCCACTCGCCGGGAACCGGAAAAAAGGAGGATGTGCTCCTCTGGCACCCCTGCTTGTCGAGTGTAGGATTCAAAGTCTGGTCGCTCAACCCTTGCAATCGAGAAGCCGGCCCCTTACGCGGTAGGTATGAGTCAATACATCGTGGCGGGCGCCTAAGGGCACGATAATACTCTACATTTGCCTTCCCTAGGGTGTGGTCCACCCTTCTGAGGGGGGTATGGTCCACCTTGCATCCACCTATGCAAATCGCCGACTAGCCTAGGTGAATTATGTTTCCACGCTTAGGTTGAGTCGTTTACCTTTAATTGGAAATCCATGAAAGGATGAATGGTCGTCGGAAGCCCTTGGCTAGAAAAAGTGGCAGGCTCATCGCAATTGAGGGAATCGATCAAGCAGGGAAGAGAACACAGGCTCATCTCCTCGCCGGGGAAGTTCGACACAGGGGTATACCCGTGTGTGTCCGGAGCTTTCCAGATTACACAACCCCGGTAGGTAAAGAGTTGAATGCATACTTAGCTGGGAAGATCCAGCTCGACTTGCATTCAGTTCATCTTCTCTATGCAGCAAACAGATGGGAAATAGCAGGGGAACTGATTGACAGAATTGGGCGCGGTGGGGTTGTTATCGTTAATCGCTACAGTCCATCAAACTTGGCGTATGGGGTCGCGCACGGCCTTCCCTCGGCTTGGCTCAGTTCGCTGGAGGAAGGTTTGCCGAAACCTAACGTGGTGGTAGTGTTGGATGTATCGCCGCGAACGTCATTCATACGAAAGATCAGAGGACGAGATCTTCACGAGGGCAATTTTACCTACCTTAGGAAGGTAAGGAGGGCGTACTTGCGACTAGCGCGGAGGTATGGTTGGAAGGTCGTTGACGGACAGCATGATGCTGCAACTGTGCGGCGATTGGTTTGGAGTCAAGTCTATCGATTCCTACGATAGCAACCTACTAGAAGAATCAGAACTTCTGCACTATTTCTCTTCCGAAGAGTTCCAGCGCCTCGAGTTCATACCGCGGTTCGAGGTTCACGATGAAGTATTCGATTCCTGCGTTTCTGAAACTCTCCACTTGACGGTTAACTTCCTCTGGGGTTCCGAAGATCAGAGATTCCCTAACCCTTTCTTCCGGCACATCTTTCATCGCCTTCGCAACTCTTGCCTGGACAGCCGTTCTATCCTTGTCAATCATTACGCGGCCCAGCCTTGTTTTCAAAACGGAGTCGTAATCTCGCCCAACGGCTTTGCAGTGGTCTCGCAGGATTTTCAGTTTCTTTTTCACCGTTTCGGTTGAACCGAAGATGTTGCAGGCATCAGCATACTTGGCTACAATCTTCAACGTTTCACGTTCTCCACTTCCGCCGACCATTATTGGTGGGTGGGGCTTCTGGATTGGTTTCGGGTTGCAGTACGCGTTCTTAATTTGGTAGTACTTTCCTCCGAAATTTGCTCGATCTTCTGTCCACATTGCCTTAATGATTTGAACAGCTTCCTCAAGCCGACGCATACGTTCCTTTAGGTTAGGGAATGGTATTCCGTAAGCTGAGGCTTCATCTTCGTTCCAACCAGCCCCGATGCCCATGAAGAGTCTGCCTTTACTTAGAACGTCCAGAGTGGCGCCGGTCTTGGCTAGGACGGACGGGTGCCGGTACACGTTCCCAGTTACCAATGTTCCAAGCTTAATCTTTGAGGTGAAGCCAGCAACTACAGCTTGAGTTGTCCATCCCTCAAGCATCGGTTCTTGGGGCTCGCCAACGTAGGGGATTTGGTGAAAGTGATCCATAACCCAAAACGAATCAAAACCTAAACTCTCTCCCCGTGTCACAAGACTTCTCAATGAATCCACGATAGCGGGGCCTGGGCCATCGTAAGTAAAATTAGGGTGCTGAAAACCAAACTTCAATTCAATTACCTGAAACCTCGAAAGTCTACCGCCCTAATAGCGATTGTCGAACATGGCTCTGCACGCAGCTTGTATAGGTGTGTCGACTATGCTGCAGCTGAAATTCGAGGATCAAATGTGAGCTTAGCTTGAATGACCAGGCCTATTGGGGCTTCATCAAGGATCCCCTATACGGATACATACGTCTTACAGAAATCGAACGGAATGTCATCGACACGCTAGCAGTCCAAAGGCTACGTAGAATTCGACAGCTTGCAGGGGCAGAGTTCGTCTACCCAGCAGCAAACCACACGAGGTTCGAACATGTTTTGGGTACCATGTACCTCGCGGGCGTCGTGTCCGACAATCTGCCCGTTCAACTGACGATCGAGGAGCGACAAAAAATCCGATTAGCTGCATTGCTTCATGACGTCGGGCACGCGCCTTTCTCTCATCTCTTCGAACCATTACTGCTGAAGTACATGGGTCGAAACCATGAAGACATGTCAAGGTGGATTATTGCAGACTCAACCCTAGGAGATGTCATTAACAACCAGGGTATTAACGCGAAAGACCTAAGCGGACTAGCAATCGGGAAACCAAAGCCTGAGAAGCCCTTTCTCGGGCAAATAATCAGCAGTTCGTTTGATGTCGATAAGATGGATTTCGTCGTGCGCGACTCTTATCATACGGGTGCTGGCTATGGGTCGGTGGACGTTTTTCGCCTCATTTACACGATGGATGTCCTCGATGGCAACTTGGCAGTTGACATAACTGCCCTACCAACTCTCGAAAGTCTAATCATTGCGCGCCTTGAATCTTTCAAAACGATCTATTTTCACAGAGCATGCAGAGCCGTCCAAATGATGCTCGTCAAAGCCCTGGAAGCAGCTAAAGACGACCTGGCGATACTGCAAGCAAAAACTCCAGATGAATACTTGGAATGGGATGACTATACGGTTTGGTCTAAACTCTGCATGAACAAACTCTCACGCGAAATCGTAAAGCAAATCTCCTCGAGGAAACTCCTCAAATGTGCCTATGAGAGAACTTTCTACGCCAGAGACGAGCTAGTTTCAAGCGTGTTTACAAACGAAAACGTGCGTCTCAAACTTGAGGAAGAAATCGCCTTAAAAGCAAAAGTTCCAAGACCGAGTGTTGGAATTGATGTACCCTCACTACCCTCAGTGCCGTATCACTACGCAATGGACATTAGCCCAATGGATATACCAATATTCTCACGGAGCCGTTCTGGCGAGAAGACCCCTGAGAAGATAGAGAAATTATCAAGAGTGGTTGACGATCTTCGAGTTTTCATGAACATAATACGAGTATACACGGATGATCAATACAGGGAGCAAGTCAGCGACGCCGCAGCGAAGGTTCTGGGTGAATCGCCTCTCTCAAACGTGCTGTCGTACTGAAGAATTGAGCGGCCCAATCTTTTCATCGGAAGGTTGAGTCAACTGAACTTGATCGAGCAGTTTAGTGTAAACCCTTAGAGCCTCCGCTTCATCGAGTTCAGTGAACAAAGAAACTAATGCGATTCGTCCGCTCTTTCCCGCAAGTTTCTCTGCTAAAGCTCTACTCGTCATGAGATACTTGCCGCCCACCAACACGGAAGACCGTCCAACAGCAACTTCACGCAAGCCAGGCATAGCGATCGCAACTGTTCCGAGACGAATACGATCCTCGAACAGGAAAGCTACTATAGCATTCTCCAATTGACTGTAATTTGCCCTGAAAGTCCTTGTTCCGACTTTCAATGTTGTCTCGCTCATTTCCATTGAACATCATCACATACTCCCCAAACATAGGCTACTTAACTAGAGCGACGGAAAACCCATGAAATTGCTATGTCTAGGTTCTTTTCCCTTGATGATTCATGGGCTTTTTTGATGCTGCGAAGCAATACATCTTATCATCAAAGCTAATCACAACCCTAACGTTGCCTGAGGTCTCATGATTTGGCATCGCTCTCCGTACCAGATGACATGAGGCACTTGGTCAATTACGACGAGAAGGTCATTTGGGTTCTCAAGGGCAGCGAGACGGTAGTAGTGAGCGACCAGCGAATCATTATTCGCAAATCCGGGGGTCTAGGACTTAAGAAAAGCTTCGTAGATTACCCATACTCGAATATGGTAAACATCAGGCTTGACCGTGGGGTCGTTAAAGCGAGCGTCGAAATTCTCATGCGCTCTGGCGTTCAGAACATAAAAATCGGTAGCCTCACGAAAGCAGACGCTTACCAGCTTCACAGAATTCTAAGAGAGAACATCATCAAAGGTTCGCCGTCGGGCGTCATGCAACCGCCCCCCGTAATTATTCAGAGCCCGTTACAACCAAAATCGGAGGAAGAGGCGAGCGGTGATCAGGTGTGTAAGGAATGTGGCCACAAGGTTTCGGATGATTTCGCATTATGCCCATTCTGCAGGTACCCGCTCAAAGTAGAGTGCCCCGAATGTGGGAAGAGAGTAGACAGCAAATTCAAGTCGTGCCCGTATTGTGGGGAAGATCTCTTCTACACCCAGCAAATTGACCAAGATTTGTAGCTTCACCACCAAGCCTTTCTCAAAGAAGACAGCCCACTTCGTAGAACCATTAATGATAATTGCCGTCATTTCCGACATACATTCCAACTTAACTGCACTTGAGGCAGTAATCGACAGACTCCCGAAACACGATGACCTATTCTGCTTGGGGGATATTGTGGGATATGGGCCTCAGCCCAACGAAGTAATCGCAAGGCTTGCAGAACTTCGACCGTCAGTCACCATTCTCGGTAACCATGACTATGCGGTAGTCAGTGGTGATGTGCAAGAGTTCTCGACTAATGCCGCGACAGCTGTTGAATGGACGAGACGGAAGGTGAACGAGGTGAGTCGCGACTACCTCGCCGCACTGAAACCGTCCGCAAGAATACAGCGTGAGGGGCGCACATTGGCACTCTATCACGGTAGCCCACTAGATCCTTTGAATGAGTACATCTTCCCTGGTGTGCCAGCGAGTGTTGGACGTAGTTTAGTGAAGGCTGCATCCGCGAGTATTGTCCTGCTTGGACACACTCACATGCCCATGCTTTACAGATTCGAAGGTGACCTTCTCGCAAACCCCGGAAGCGTGGGCCAACCTAGAGATGGCGACCCCCGAGCAAGTTTCGCCTTACTCACCCTCTCTGAAGGAGATGTAAGGTTTGAGGTTCTGAGAGTTCCGTACGATGTCGATGCCGTAGCAGATCGAATCCTTAGCAACGGCCTTCCTAGCTTTCTTGCTGAACGATTGTACATGGGCGTGTAAATCATTCCTCGACGTTGGATTATGCTGATTTGTTGAGCTATTCTTTTAAGAGACTGAAGCATCATCGGCAAAACCAACGACAGGAGAGGTATGAGGTAATTGAGAGGTTGTATCTTCGGTGGTCACATTTACGGTGATCACTACTGGCTTGCCCGCACTCAACTCTCCCCGAACTAGTTATTCGTGTAGCGCGACGCTGGAACCCGAAACCAAACCGAGTGCAGTTGTTGCGTTGAAGCACGGTTCGAAGACCCTAGTGGTTAAGTTCGGGGGGTCAAGCCTTCGAGACAAAGACCGAGTGACCAAGGCAGCCGGGCTGATCGCGAAAGAAAGCGAGAAGGGCACACGACTAGTCGTGGTCGTATCAGCTATGGGAAAGATGACTGATCAACTCTTGAACCTGATCAGCCAAGATTCAGCATTGAGCTTGGACAAAACAGACTCAGACGACATCCTAGCGATGGGGGAAAGAACTAGTGTCAGAGTCTTCGCAAACGCCCTGAAAGCCGCTGGGATCGAAGCAAAATACTTCGACCCGGGGGAACCTAATTGGCCTATTATAACTGACGATAACTTCTCTGACGCAAACCCGATTCTTGAGCTATGTTTGCAGAGGATTCGCGAACATGTGGTTCCGCTACTTGACTGGGGGACCGTGCCGGTGATCGCGGGATTTGTGGGGCGCTCTACAGCAGGCAAGGTTAGCACGATTGGCAGAGGAGGAAGTGACACCACCGCTTTCATTATGGCTAAGGCCATTGGGGCCGACGAGGTCGTTCTCGTCACAGATGCGGACGGGATCCTTTCCGCAGACCCGAAACTTGTCCCGGATGCTCGTAAGCTGGAAATGATAGATGTTAAGACTCTGATTGGGTTGGCGGATTCTGGAACGAAATTCATCCATCGGAAAGCTCTCAGGTACAAGGACCAGGATATTCCGGTTAGAGTCATAAACAATGAGATGAATGATCTCGAGGCTGATGGGACGATTATCACCGGCGGTATTTCGACCGAGATTGAGGTTACCTTCGAAGAAAATCGGCACGTTATGGCTGTAACGATTGCCGGTAAAGGAATTTCCGAAAACCCAGAGATACTCACCGACGTAATCAAAGAAATACGCAAACACTCAACGCTGGACGGCCTCTCTGAAGACTTCAACTCACTAATCTTTTACGTTCCAGATACAGGATCGAACTCGGTTCTCGGGGCGGTACACAATGTGGTTATGAGATATGGTGAGACAATGGCGATGGCTGTTCAACCCAACTTAGCATTTCTCAAAGTGAAGGGAGTAGGTCTAGAGGATACTCCTGGAATAATCGGCAGGATTTCGTCCTATTTGCTCGAGAATCGAATCAACATCTACGGGATGCTTACACTTGCTTCTAGCATCCTAGTATTTGTCGCGTGGGATGACAAAGAGCTGGCCCTGCGTTTGATGAAGCAAATTGCCAAGGGGGAATTGTCATGAAAGCTGCAATTCTCGGCGCTACAGGGTTGGTAGGACAACGGTTCGTACAATTGTTGAATGATCACGAGTGGTTCGAGATCGCGGCCTTAACCGGCTCGGAAAGAAGTTCGGGGGTCGAATACGGAGACGCGGTAAACTGGAGAATGGAGACACCACTGAAGAAAGAAGTTGCAGCGCTTACAGTACAGCCCTCGGAACCCAGATCGGTAGACGCGGACGTTGTCTTTTCCGCCCTACCCGCTGAACAGGCGCAAGGAATCGAGGAAGACTTCGCAAAACAAGGTTTCGCAGTAGTTAGCAACGCATCCTCCCACAGGATGGATCCAGATGTTCCATTGATGAATCCCGAAGCCAACTTCACTCACCTCTCACTGATCGATGAACAAAGACGAAAACGAAAATGGGATGGCTCGATCGTAACCAACCCCAACTGCACGACGGCAGTTCTAACCCTATCCCTCAAACCCATCTGCGACGCGTTTGGGCTGAGAAATGTAGTCATGTCCTCCATGCAGGCAGCCTCCGGGGCAGGGTACCCGGGCGTAGCTTCGTTGGACATAATCGACAACGTCATACCATTCATCAACGGAGAAGAAGAGAAAGTTCAGCGAGAAACCACAAAAATTCTAGGTCAAGTGGGGCGTTCGGCTGAGTTCGTTGTGTCCGCGAGTTGCCATCGTGTGGCAGTTCTTGACGGACACACCGAAGCCGTCTTCGTTCAAACAGAGAAACCTGCGACGCCTGCACAAGTGGAGCACTGCATGGAGGCGTTCACAGCGGAACCGCAGAAACTGAAGCTTCCAACAGCCCCAGACCATCCCGTAGTTGTGAGGTCCGAACAAGACCGGCCTCAGCCACGCTTCGATAGAAATGAGGGGCGTGGCATGTCGGTGGTAGTCGGCAGGGTTCGCAGCGACCCTGTCTTCTCAGGCATCAAGTATGTAGCCCTCGGGAACAATACAATTCGAGGAGCAGCAGGTTGCGCACTGCTAATAGCGGAGTCCATGAAATCACAAGGATACCTCTGAAAGTGATCGAATAATGGAATCAGGTAAGACCCGAAGGTTACGAAGAATTATGAGAGATGATTCGAAGAGTTTCATAATTGCAATGGATCACGGCGTTACGCTTGGTCCTGTGCGAGGATTAGAAAACATGCAGGAAACCGTAAAACGGGTAGTTAGCGGCGGGGCGGACGCTGTGTTGGTGCACAAAGGCATAGCGAAACATGTAGACACACTCGGCTCGGGATTGATAGTTCACGTCTCCGCTTCCACCAAACTCGGTGGAAAGCCCAATTTGAAAGTCGGCGTGTGCACTCTCGAAGAAGCGGTTAGACTCGGGGCCGACGCAGTTTCAGCGCACATCAACGTAGGTTCAGAAGATGAGGACAAAATGCTTGAGTTTCTCGGTGGCCTCTCAGAACAGTGCGATTCCTTCGGAATGCCCTTGCTTGCAATGATGTACCCACGCGGCCCGAACATAAAGAACGAGAATGAATACGAAGTTGTCTCACATGCAGCGAGAATCGGAGCAGAACTTGGGGCCGACGTAGTCAAAACCGTATACACAGGAGACACCAACAGTTTTCGGAGGGTGGTGCAGAGCTGCCCAGTCCCTGTTGTAGTTGCTGGTGGACCAAGAATGAAGACCGATATGGATGTTCTAGAGCTGGGTGAGAGCTCAATGAAGGCTGGTGCGGCCGGCCTCTCATTTGGCAGGAACGTCTTTCAACATGATAGACCGCAAGCAATGAGCCGTGCCCTCGCGGCAATCGTTCACGAGCATGCGAGCGCAAAGGACGCTTCAAGACTACTCAAGGGGTCTTAATGAAAGAACTCTGGCTTCGACTAGACCCAGACATAACACAGGCTAGAAAGACGGAGCTGCTCAAAATAGCCGAGGGCCATTTCAGCGTTGCAGTGCTTTCTCCCCAAGACCTGCCACTCGCAAGTGGTCTGAAGCTGAAGACTGCGTCGACAGGGGAACGTGCTGATATCCGAATTCTGTCAACTCGGACTGGAATGGAAAGCACGGTCCCTAACAACGCCGCCGTGGAGGTTGTCGTGAAAGATAGGTCAGACGAAGAGAAAGTTCTACAGCTAGCAGAAGCAGGGATACGATATGTACTCGTGAAGTGCCCGAATTGGAAGATTATTCCACTTGAGAACCTCATAGCGAGGACTAGGAACAAGATCAGGTTGCTCGCCGACGTAGCCAGCAAAGCCGAAGCTCAACTTGCACTACAGACACTAGAATTAGGCGTGGACGGTGTTGTCATTACAGCCGCTTCACCAGCAGACCTCGAAGGAGTGAACGAACTTGCCGCGCATGACAGTAACGTTCCGCTGATTGGGGGAAAAGTTGTCGCCATCAAGCAAATCGGTCCAGGGGCCAGAGTCTGTATCGATACATGCGAACTTCTTGAACCAGGGGAAGGTATGCTCGTCGGTTCACAATCGTCAGGGTTGTTCTTGGTCGAGGCTGAGGTACATAGGAATCCACATGTTGAGCCTAGGCCTTTTCGCGTAAATGCTGGGCCTGTTTCCTCTTATGTTCTCGCGCCTGGGTTAAAGACTCGTTACCTTGCTGAACTGAAGGCGGGAGAAGAAATCCTAATCGTAAGTCGCGCCGGAGCGACGAGAACGGGACATGTTGGGCGCGTGAAAATAGAACGTAGGCCTATGGTACTCGTTGTAACCGAGGCCGACAGTCGCACTTTTTCGATAATCCTTCAGAATGCAGAGACAGTTCGGCTCGTATCAAATGTTGCTTCGACTTCTGTCTCCGAGCTAAAGGCTGGGGATGAGGTTCTGCTGAGGGTCGAGGAAGGTGGTCGCCATTTCGGCACCTTGGTAGAGAACGAAATGGTGATCGAGCGCTGAAGTGTAAAGTTTGTCTGTCCGTTATGATAGATGACAAAGTGAATGTTGCTAAACTAATTGATCAGATTTCATCCAAGAAACCAGACCTCGTTGAATTTCGACTCGACAAGCTACATGAACCTAGACTCCTTGAAGAGATTGTGAATACGAAGTCGTTCCCTGTCATCGCTACCGACAAATCGGATTCGGGCTCTGTTGCTTCATTAGGACTGCTATTACATGCAGCCGCTGCAGGTTTCGACCTAGTGGACATCGAACTTGCAGCCGCCTCATCCGATCCTATAGTGGACAAACTGAAGTCCCACGGAAGTGAGGTAATCGTATCATTTCATGACTACGCTCGCACGCCGTCTTCCGAAGAGTTGACGAAACTCCTACAAGCGGAGAAGAAAATCGGTGCCGACGTTTGTAAGATTGTAACCACCGCGGTCAAGCCCGGCGATAACTTGACCATTCTTCGCTTCGTGGAAGAAGAATCAGCCAATACGAGGGTGGTCTCGTTCGCGATGGGATCACGCGGCATGCCATCAAGAATTCTATCGCCTTTGTTTGGTGCGGAATTCACTTTCGCAGCGATTTCGGACGAATCGAAAACTGCCGATGGTCAATTGAGTGTAGATGCACTGCGGATGGTTTGGCAAGCCCTTGAAATTCAGTGAACAAAACGTCTCAGGGAAAAGTATGGTGTATGCGCTCATAGGCGATCCAATCGACCACTCGATGAGCCCCACAATCCAAAACGCCGCCTTTCGGTTGACCGGCTTGAACGCGATCTACGTCCCATTTCGAGTGGAGCGTTCGGGGCTGCGGTTCGCCATTCAAGGATTGAAATTTCTTGGGGTAAAAGGGTTCAATGTCACTACACCACACAAGACTGCGATGCTTCGTTACCTCGACGAAGTTGAAACGAAGGCTGCTGAGATTGGGTCAATAAACACGGTGAAGTCTAATCGAGGCGATTTGACTGGATTTAACACGGACGGAGCTGGAGCACTAAATGCTTTGAAGGAAGCTGGGGTTTCGCCCGACGGCAAATCAATTCTACTCTTTGGGGCAGGCGGTGCAGCACGAGCAATTGCTCACACTCTAGCTGAACATAAGTGCACAATCAATCTCGTGAATCGTACAATTTCAAGAGTTCAACGGTTAGCGAGCCTCTTACGTATGAAGTTCGGCATCCAAGCAAATTGTGTACCTCTTTCGAGCCAATCAATGCGAAGACATGTAGAGAGTGCGGACATAATCTTGAACGCGTCCTCGATGGGTATGATGGGGAATGAGAACGTTCCCGTTCACAAGAAATGGCTACGGTCTGATCAATGTGTTTTCGACATCGTCTACAGACCCGTGAAAACCATGTTACTTCGGAATGCAGCCTTAGCGGGGGCTCAGACGATTGATGGACTTGACATGTTAGTGAGTCAGGGCGCGTGCTCATTCTCGATCTGGACTGGAAAGAAAGCCCCCGTGTCCCAGATGCGCCGGTCAATTGCTCGAGTCACCGGCGATTGAACATGGCTCGGGGAGCTGAGGCAGTAAGTTACGGTGCAGTAACCATAGTTAACGCCATGGCTACTGGAAAGGGAGCAGCGCTGGGCGTCAAACTGTGGACCCGAGCTAGGGTAACCCTAACAAGTCATGGGGGATTGATCCTAGCAAGGAACCTAAGCGATCCCAAGGAGAAAGGTGGGTTAGCGGAAGCGACAGCCGAACGAGTCTTCCGTCGTTTTGGCTTCAACAAACGTTTAGGAGCCATTGTCGAAACGCAATCGAACATACCGGTAGCGGTGGGCCTCAAAAGTAGTAGTGCTGCAAGTAACTCTGTTGCTCTCGCATGCGTAAAGGCGTTGGGCAAAAAAACAAGCGACATCGAAGTAATCAAACTTGGCGTCGAAGCAAGCCTACGTGCAGGGGTGACACTCACAGGAGCATTTGATGATGCATGCGCATGCTACTTGGGCGGGGTAGTGATTACTGACAATTTGAAGCGGCGAATCCTGAAGCGGTTTAAGCCGCGAGGTAGACTCCGAGTTCTTATTCATGTGCCAATGCAGAAGAAATACACGCACGATATCGACCCTTCACCTCTGGAAAAAATCAGGCCAGTAATTCGAGTCGCCCACAGAGAAGCATTACGAGGTAACTACTGGAACTCATTGACGCTGAACGGAGTAGCATACTCAAACGCGTTTGGTTACAACACGGCATCTACTATGGCCGCATTGAAAGCCGGCGCATTAGCAGCCGGGTTGACAGGAAAAGGGCCTGCGGTTGTTGCGATCGTTCGAGAATCTGACAGAGAGAACGTTCGAGCAGTTTGGCGCAGACTGGATGGGCGAATCATTGAAACTTCAATCAATTTCCAGAAAGCAAAGGCCATGGGGCTTGCAGTTTGAATATCACAATTGCCCCCACCCATACTCTTTCAGGAGATGTGAGAGTACCGCCTTCCAAGGCGCTTACACACCGTTCACTTTTTGGAGGGCTATTATCAAACGGGTCCACAATAATACACAACCCCCTCTCGTGCGACGACACAAAAGCGACAGCCGCCGCTGTTGCGTCTCTAGGAGCCAAACTAGAGATGGGACAGAAGAACTGGGTCATTGAAAGTGCTGGACAACTCACTGCACCGGAAGGGATGATTGAATGCGGAGAATCTGGAGTGACTCTTCGGTTTACAATCCCTATTTCATCCGTCGTAGGAAAAGACGTTTGGCTGAAAGGTAGCGAAGCGCTCATGCGAAGACCCATTCAGCCCCTAATCGAAGGCATGAAACAGCTTGGCGCAGAAATCAGCTTCAGGGGAACAAAAGTCCTCGTTAAGGCGGGGCCCGCTAAGGGAGGGGATGTTCAGTTACCGGGAAACGTGAGTTCTCAATTCATTTCAGGCTTGCTTCTCGCCGGTCCGTTGATGCAAGAAGGGCTAAGAGTGAAACTCCTTTCCCCCTTGGAATCACGCGGCTACGTATCAATGACAATTGAGACGATGAAACGTCACGGCATCATTGTAGAGAGTAATGATGATATGTCATTCTTTCAAGTTATGCCAGGTCAAAGCTACACACCAACGGAACACACTATTCCCGGCGACTATTCATCAGCCGCATTCCTCATGGCCGCTGCCGCCGTAACTCGATCGAAAATTCAGATTCTCGGCCTCCCGCGCGACCGCGCTGATCCTGATTCAGCCATTTTGGAGGTGTTAGGTCGTATGGGCTTTACGACTCGGTTCACTTCCGATGCATTGCAAGTGGAAGGACGAGTGCTTAAGGCAGTGAACGCGGACATAACTAATTGCCCCGATTTAGGACCGGTCATAGCGGTATTGGGTTGTTATGCCGAAGGAGAAACGAGAATTACTGGAGCCGGAAGGTTGCGCTATAAGGAATCTGATAGGCTATCCGTGATCAAGTCTGAGCTGAAAGTGCTTGGGGCAGAAATTGGAGAGACAGGTGACGGTTTGGTCATCTCTGGGCCGGTTTCTCTTCACGGAGGCACTATTGATTCGCACGGGGACCATCGAATCGTCATGGCGCTTTCTATAGCAGCCCTTAATGCGAGCGGTCCAGTCGTGATCAAAAATGCAGAGTGCGTGAATAAATCGTACCCAACATACTTCGACGACATTCGAGCCTTGGGAGTCGATGTGATTGAGTGATAGCTCGTTCGGAAAGCAATTCCGAGTGACAGTATTCGGAGAGAGCCATGGTCCGGGGGTGGCTGCCGTCGTTGATGGTTGCCCGGCTGGGCTCAAGCTTAGCCCCGAAGACGTAAACGAGGAACTCTTGAGGAGAATGCCACCCGACCCGAGTGTTACATCGGCACGACGCGAGGCAGATGAGGTGCAGATTCTTTCCGGCTTATTCGAAGGACATACGACAGGTGCTCCGGTAGCGATGCTTACGCTAAACAAGGATGTTAGGTCGCAAGACTACGACAAATTGGCGTCTATCGCTAGACCAGGCCACGCAGATTATCCAGCCAGAATCAAGTACGGCGGGTTCAACGACCTACGCGGGGGAGGACGTGCTAGCGGAAGGCTAACGGCTCCGATAGTTATGGCTGGTGCAGTCGCGAAAAAACTTCTGAACCTGATTGGCGTAGGAGTTTTTGCACACACGGTACAGGTTGATTCGATAAAACTGGACAAACAACTAACGCTGGATGAAATAAAACGTAACACGTACGCGAACTCAATTCGCTGCGCCGATCCAGAGACTGCCCAGAAAATGCAGGAGGCAATTCTGAACGCCCGGAATGAAGGCGATAGTCTCGGTGGTGTTGTCGAATGCATAGCGGACGGGGTCCCACCTGGAATTGGCGAACCCTTTTTTGACAGCCTAGACGCGGACCTTGCCAAAATCGCGTTCAGTATCCCAGCGGTCAAGGGCTTTGAGGTGGGGTTAGGATTTCAAGCCTCAGCAGTAAAGGGCTCGGTGAACAACGATTCCTACACCGTCAAGGACGGTAAGGTGGTTACATTGACAAACAATGCTGGTGGAATACTTGGGGGTTTGTCAAACGGAATGCCGATTGTTGTGCGCGTTGGATTTAAACCGCCTTCGTCAATTCCTAAGGAACAGAAGACAGTGAACCTAAAGGAGATGCAGGACACGACGGTTCAAGTTACTGGTCGACACGACCCATGCATAGTCCCGAAAGCCGTCCCGGTTGTCGAAGCTTCAGTAGCGATCGTTTTGGCGGACCATTGCCTTCGATCTGGAGTGATTCCACGAACCCTCGGTAAGAAAAGTATCTAAGGCTCAAGGTGCGTTCGATGCTTCAACCGCAGCAGTAAACCGGTCGTACGCCGTACCGAACTGAGCGTCCTTTCGAACATAGGCTGCGCACTCTTCTAGGCTGCCAATTAAATTACCCTGTGTTCTGTTGCGGATCAAGTTCCGTATGGTCTTGGTTTGTTTAACGAATTGCTCGAAAATCTGCATTGAGTATTTATTGTCGGCAAGAATCGAGACTTCGTTCTCAAGCCTTTCGTGGTAGAGTGCTTCCGCTAAGAGAAGTTGGAGTCTGAATGTTGTGCCAGCAATAGCTCGGGCTTGACTAGGCGCCAGACCAGTACCCTTCAGAGTCCTGATGAATGCAAAGTTCATGAAATGCGGCAAAGCCAATGTTGCAGCGATACTTCGGTCGTGGTTTTCCAGGTCGCTTCGAATTATGGTGGCTCGTTTCTTTCTAAAGAGTGATAAGAGATCCCTTGCAGCTTTATTCCCCCGCGGTTCATGCGCGACAATGATTGCTTTACCGTTTAAGTTTTTCGCGGTTCCAGGTCCAAACATTGGATGAATGCTTAGAATCTGAACCCCGCGCTTTGTTAGGCCTGCAATCGTTCTCTTGAGAGGTTCCTTCACTGAAGAGATTTCTACAATGAGACTCCCTCTGGATATATGCGGCTTGATGCGCAAGAGGATTGGTACGGTTGCGTGTGTGGGTGTAGCTAGAACGATTAGCCGCGAGAGTTGGGCAGCGGCGATTTCGTTCTTCATAAATTTGAATCCTTTCCGATTTGCCAATCTTCGTGCGAGGCGTTCCCTTCTGTCACATATTATGATCCGGTATCCGTTTGCTGAGAGAAAATCTGCGAACCAGGACCCCATTCGCCCGGCCCCGCCAACGATAGTTGCTATTGCCATGTGTCAATCGCCTTACCGATGGCAGTGATCGCGGCTGGAATTTGCTGCCGCGGTAGTGACACAGCAAGCCTGAAGAATTCCGGATAGTCACCGAACGATAGGCCAGGAGTAACACTTACGTGAAATTCCTCTAGGAGTCGTTTCGAAAATTTCACAGAGTCGAAGTTTGGTTTGTTGGCTTTGGGGAAAACGTAAAAAGCTCCGTCGGGCCTGTGGAATGAAACGGCGATCTTGTCAAGTTCTCGGCAAGTGAGGTCTACTTTCTCCATGATCGCCTTTACGTTTCGCTGCGCCTCAACGTTCGCGCGTTTGATTGCGACAAGGGCGGCGTTCTGAATAAACTCCGGAACGCAGGTTACGGCTGTCTGCAGTACTCGTCGAATTCGCAACGTGTTTGATTTCGTACTTACCAGGTAAGCTATTCTCCAGCCTGTCATAGCAAACCGTTTGGAGAAGCTGTTAATGTAAACGAAGTTATCATAGCCGCTGTCTAGGATGCTCGGTGCGGGAGAACGAACGTATCGATCGTAGACTTCATCTGAAAGGATCATGGTATTGTATTTCGCAGCTAGGTCTACGATTTGTTCGAATTTCTTCTTGCCGATTACCTTTCCCGTGGGGTTACATGGGCTATTGAGGATCAACACCTTACTGCCCTTCTTGAGTTCTGACTCAAGTGTAGTTAGGTCAATGTCCCAGTGGTTTTCAAAACTTGATTTCAGTGGAATTACTCGGCCTTTTACGAAATTCACACATTCTTCGTAGGCAGGCCAGATTGGTTGAGGTATCACGACGCGTTCCAAGGATGAAACGAAGCTCGTGATCGCCGCGAAGATGCCGAACCGACCGCCAGGCGTGATCAAAATTTGGTCGGGGTCGATCTTAGCTCTATCCCGCTGGGTGAGTTCGGCTGCAAGAGCTTCTCTTAACTCGGGTAATCCTGCGGATGGCCCGTAGCCGATAATGCGCTTCTTTTGGAATGTTGAACTCAATCCGCGAATTGCTTGCGTCGGGGCGGGGAAGTTTGGTTCCCCGATCTCGAAACGTGTGACCTTAATGCCTTGGGATGTGAGCTTCTGTGTTAGTTCGAAAATTTCCTTCATTAACTGGTCCTTCGAAGACTGCGGTTGAGCTGTATCTTCCACTCGAACTGTTTCCTCGACGAGTAGCTCGCCGAGTCGCCTCGCGAACGATCGATCTAGTCCGAGTTCTTCCCCAAATTGAGTAAGATTATCCATCGTGGCCTTTTCGGCATCGGGGTCTATGGTCGGTAGGCCTTTGCGATGCTTGATATCGGCAACCTGGCTCCCAATCGCTAGGCGTTCCTTGATTAGGGAAAGGATTTGCTTGTCGGTTTCACGTATCTTCATCCGGTGTTCTTCGAGCGTGTGCAATACATGCACCACTGTAAATCAGGTCATTGGAACTAGTCCTTGATTAAAGATAATCGATATTCGACAACCTACCGTTCCACGAATCCAAGTTCGTTACCACTTGTCGACAGTTTGAGATGGCCTATCTCTATCGTACGAATTCCTTGCGCTGGCCTGCAGTAGACTCTTACTATCCCAAGTTCGAAGGCTAGTAAGACACCGATCTGCACTAGGTATCGGTTTTCGTCGAGAAGACCGACTATGAGATTACTCAATTCACTGCCTTTTGCCTTGCCCAGAAAAGAAAGGCTTTCTGGAATAGAAAGTTGCACGTCTCGCATATTGAAGGTTCTCAAACTCCCTCCATCGAGATATCTGCGATAACCATTAATCCGTAACTTCCTCCTGTCGCTCTTAGACCGGGACAAAACCTTGGCCGGCTCGACAGTCATTGATTGTGCGCGACTCCCAACCAAGATGGGTTGAAGTTCATTTCCGAAGCCTAACCCAATCACCAAGTCCGGTTTCGTTTGAGCAATCATCTCGATCTTATGCTGGATCGCCTCAGGATCCATGATCCACCCATCAGTGTTTATGATCGTGAGCGAGTCTTCGGCTCCAGGAGATAGTCTTTGAATTCCATCAATCATTTTTCCTTTAACCTGGCCCGGGCTTGTGTGCCCGATGAAGATTCGAGCATCAGGAACTAATTCCGTTAGAGACGTAATCGGTTTCTTTGGCTCTGCTCTGGCTATCGTAGTTGGTGGTCCCAAGTCCGCCTGTCCCACGTCGGCATCAATGATGAAGAGTTTCAGCCCTAACAACACGTTAACCAAGTAGACGCACAGGGTGCTCTTTCCGACGTCTGTCGGTCCTATCACCGCAACCTTTCCATTTTTCATTTCCCCAAGGGCTTCGGCCGCAAGGTTCCATGATGGAGGAATCGTGCTGCCTTGAACCTCAAATATTTCGGCCGATTTTCCAAGAAATATTTCTAAATTCGCATGTTCCGTTGTTTCTATCGGAAGCTGCTTCTCATCCATGACAATTGTTCGTTGATGCGATTGAATAGCTGCGCCCAAAATTGACGCTTGTCCGTCGAGAAGGGTGATGGAAGCCGGACCACGTACGAGTAGTGTAGTATTGGGATACAATTCGCGCAACATTATTGATCATCATGCGGAATTTGGTGTGACAATTACACGTATAGCAGCCAGTCAATATTGCTAAATACAATATCAATTCTTCAGGCTTAGTTGCAGGGGTGGTTATCTGATGAAGGTTGACGATTACGACGTTCCTTATGGACTTCATTACACCAAGGAGCATGAGTGGATGATGGTGGAAAATGATCTATGTCGGGTTGGAATAACAGACTATGCGCAAAAGTCACTTCATGAGGTTGTTTATGTTGACCTGCCGCAGTTGGGTAAGATTTTGTCACAAAACGAGGCATTTGGCACCGCGGAGTCAGTCAAAGCCGTTTCAGAGCTTTACTCTCCACTATCGGGCGAAATCACCCAGCGTAACGAGAAATTGGTACAGTCACCTGAGTTAGTGAATCAGGATCCGTACGGGACCGGGTGGATCGTCATAGTTAAGCCTTCACACTTGCAGGAAGACATGAAAGCGCTGTTGAGTGCCGAAAGTTATGCAGCTTTCCTCAAGGAAGTTACCAAGAAGAAGTGAAGACTCCACTTGACGGAGACGAGGTTCTTCCATTATTCATGCATTAATTTAAAAATGAGCTCGAAGGCAATAGCTGGACTGAACCCCGCATGGATTTAACGAAAAATTCCGCCCTCGACGAGCGATTGAAGCAGTCACGGGTGTTTAAGCGACTGGCTTTGAGAAAGCTACAGCAACGAAAGCTGCAAGAAGGGCAAGAG
>Ga0181521_10000477_pt1 | contig 48775 bp, 34 predicted proteins | sample PEATcosm2014_Bin_32_FD_119764 | JGI IMG/M metagenome (GOLD analysis project Ga0181521, IMG submission 119764) | Peatland microbial communities from MTU Mesocosm Facility, Houghton, MI, USA - PEATcosm2014_Bin02_60_metaG | ecosystem: Environmental > Terrestrial > Soil > Wetlands > Peat | place... | reverse complement strand
CGCGGCGGGCGGCACGGCCGAGCTGAAAGCCGCGGTGTGCCAGCGCCACGCGCAGGATTTCGGCACGTCCTACTCGCCCGCCGAATGCATCGTCACGGTGGGCGGCAAGCACGCGATCTTCAATCTCACGCAGGCGCTGGTCAATCCGGGCGACGAAGTGGTGATTCCCGTTCCCTATTGGGTGACCTACAAGGACGTGGTGAACTACGCCGGCGGCCAGTGCGTCTTCGTGGATACCGATGAGCAGACGGGTTTCGCGGTGACGGCGGCGATGATCGAGCCGCACCTGAACGCGCGCACCCGCATGGTGATCGTCAACTCGCCGTCGAACCCGAGCGGCGCGGTGGTGGATCGCGAGGAGTTCGAAAAAATCTACCGGCTTACTTCCGACCGCGGCATTTATCTGATGACGGACGAATGCTATTGCAAGTTCCTGTACGATAGCGAGCCGTATTCGATCGCCGCGCTGGCAGGCGCCAAGGAGACCGTGCTGGTGGCCGGTTCGCTTTCGAAGACCTATTCCATGACGGGTTGGCGCATCGGATTCGCGCTCACGCCCGCGCCGGTCGTGACGGCCATGACCAAGCTGCAGAGCCACTCCACCTCAAACCCGACGTCGATCTCGCAGAAGGCGGCGGTGGAAGCGCTGCGCGGTCCGCAGGATTCCGTGGCGGCGATGCTGGCGGAGTACCGCAAGCGGCGCGATTTCGTGGTCGAGCGGCTGCGCGCCATCCCGGGAGTGACGTGCGCCGAGCCGCGCGGCGCGTTCTACATCTATCCCAACCTGGGCGTGGTGATCGGCAAGAACGGCATCAATAATACGACGCAACTGGCCGAGCGCTTGCTGGCTGACGAGCGCGTGGCGGCCGTGCCGGGCGAGGCTTTCGGCACCAATCACCACGTGCGGATTTCTTATGCCGCGTCCATGCGGGAACTGGAGCGCGGTCTCGAGAGGCTGCACCGGTTCGTGGTGAAGAACTCGTAGCGATGAGCCGGCCCATTCGCCTCGAGCCCTCCCTGCGCGAGAAAGTGTGGGGCAGGACTCATCTGGCGCCGTGGTTTCCCGATTCCGCCGTGAAAATCGGCGAGGCCTGGTATCTCACCGATCGCGAACTGCCGCTGCTGGTGAAACTGATTTTCACTTCCGAGCGGCTTTCGGTGCAGGTGCATCCCGACGATGGCGAAGATGGCCCGCGCGGCAAGACCGAGATGTGGCACATTCTCGCGGCCGATCCGGGAGCCGCGATCGCGCTCGGATTCCGCGAGCCGCTCACGCGCGAGCGCCTGCGCGAGGCGACGCTCTCAGGCGAGATCGAGCACCTGGTGAACTGGATTCCGGTGAAGGCGGGCGACACCTATTTCACGCCCGCGCACACGGTGCACGCCATCGGCGCCGGAATCGTGCTGTGCGAGATCCAGCAGAACTCCGACGTCACATACCGGCTCTGGGATTATGGCCGGCCGCGGCCCATTCACATCGAGCGGGCGGTGCCGATTTCCGATCTCTCGGTGCATCCGGGAGCAGCGCGGCCGGTGCCGATTGGCGCGAGCCACGAGACGCTGGTCTGGTCGAGACATTTCGTTACCGAACGGGTGCGGCTGGAAGCCGGCGAGGAATTTTCGCCGTCCGGAGAGAATTGCCAGCTCTGGATCGCGATCGCGGGCGCGGGCGCGATCGGCGGCGAAGCGGTGCGCCCGGGCGACGTCTGGTTGCTGCCGGAAGAGGGCGCACAGCCCGTGGTTACCGGCGAGGGCGCAAGCTTCTTACGAACCTACGTGCCGGAATAGCGGCGGCGGGAATCAGCAGGAAGAGCGCGGGTCTCTGCGCGGCCGCCAGAACGATCGGTACGAGCACTACCAAAAAGCACCGCTCCCTCGCGGTCGCGGCTCAGTAACGGGTGCGGTCGCGGCTCAGTAAAGTGTGGTTGCGCTCAGTAAGGATTGTCGCCGGTTTCGAAACGGTAGCCGATGTCGCGGATGGTCCGGATGTAGGTGGGATTGTGGGGGTCGGGCTCGATCTTGGCGCGCAGGGTGGTGACGCAGCGGTCGATGCTGCGCGGCGTGACCATCACCGAATTGCCCCACACGGCGTCCAGAATGTCGTTGCGTGCAAGCGCTCTGCCCGGCCTTGCGGCGAAGTGCGCGAGCAGGCGAAATTCCTTGGCGGTGAGTTCCACTTCGACTCCGGCGCGGAAGAGCTTGTGGGCGGCGATGTCGAGTTCGAATTCTCCGAAGCGCGTGACGGAATCCTGGCCCGATTGGCGGCGGCGCAGAAAGGCGTTGACACGCGCCACGAGCTCGCGGATTTTGAAAGGCTTGGTGACGTAATCGTCAGCGCCGAGATTCAGGCCGAGCACGACGTCTTCTTCCTGTCCGCGGGCAGTCAGCATGACTATGGGGTAATCGAGCGCGTGCTCGCGGACGGCGCGGCAGATGTCGTAACCGCTGACCTTGGGCAGCATGATGTCGAGCAGCATCAAGTCCGGTGCGGCGGAAAGCGCAAGGTTCAATCCGGTTTCGCCTTCCGCGGCCGTGAGAACTTCGTAGCCCTTCGAGACGAACATGTCCCTGAGACCGCGCAGGAGCGCGCTTTCGTCTTCGACAATCAAGATGCGGCGTCCGCTCACGATGCCTCCGGGATGGCCACGGAGAACGTGCTGCCGCGGCCGGGCTGGCTCTTGACGTCGATGGAGCCGCCGTGGGCGCGCACAATGAACTCGACGATGCTGAGGCCGAGGCCGCAGCCGCCGGTTTCGCGCGCCAGGCGGCGGTCCACCTGGTAGAAGCGGCGGAAGATTTTGCGGTGCTCGCGCGGGGCGATGCCGATGCCGTTGTCCTCGACGGCGAACACCACGCGGCCATGGGCGCGGTAGGCGCGGAGGGCGATGCGTTTTTCGCCGGGCGTGTACTTCCACGCATTGTCGAGCAGATTCAGCAGCACGGTGACGAGCGCATCTTCGTCGGCGCGCACCGGCGGGAGGCCCTCGGCGACATTCACTTCGAGGTGGCATTGATTCATTACCGTCGGCGCCACCGCGCCGAGGCGCTCTTCGGCGGCTTCGAGAGCATCGCGCACGATGCGGTCGGGACGGGCGGCTTCGAAATCGAATTTCTGCCGGTTGCGCTCCAGGCGCGAGAAAGTGAGGAAGTTGTCGATGACGCGGCTGAGGCGCAGGTTTTCGCGGGCGATCAGTTCCAGGTATTCACGCGTTTTCGCGGCGTCGGGCCGGTCTTCTTCGAGCAGCGAATCCACCAGCAGGCGCACCGACGAGATCGGCGTTTTGAGCTCATGCGAGACGGCGGCGACGAGGTCGATTTTGAGGCGTGCGATGCGCCACTGGCGGCGCAGCGCCTGTCCCGCGATGAGCGACGAAACCGCTACCACGGCGATGGCCAGAAATCCGATCCAGAGGTAGGGAAACGCGCGGGCCGGAGTTGCCGATGCGGCATCGGGGCGGGGGATGGCGATTTGCCACTCGGGCGCCTGGCCGGGCGATGTGCCAGGGAGCAGGGAAGCCTGCGCGTTCGACGCATCGGTGAGCCGGCGCGCCGCGGCGAGGACGGTATCGGTGCGGTAGAGGGCGATCGCGCGGGCGCCGCTGGCGCGCCAGACGCCGGGAAGGGTGGTGGCGCGGAGCGTGGGGTCGTCGCGACTGGTGCTCTGGCTTTCGAGGAATCGCGCCGCCAGATCTTCGGCGGCCAGGGTGGGAAAGGGCGTGTGCAGTTCGTTCATGAGGAACAGGCGCTGCGCCGAAGGCATGCCGTTGGCGTAATCGGCGAGTATGGCGGGCAGCGGATTCGCGGCTTGCGGCGCGATCTGCCAGGCGAGCAGCCACGCGTCGGCGGCGATCAGGCGGCCCTGCGAATCGGCCGCACCGGCGAGACGGCCCGCGCGAAATTGCGCTTCGATCACCTTTAGGGCGTCGGCCTTTTTGCCCGCCCGCGCCAGGCAGCGGATCTCGGCCTGCACGGCGCGAGCGGCGAGATCGGCATGGGGCTCGGCTGCAGCGATGCGCGCATATGCCGCGGCGGCTTCGTCGAGCGTTGCCAGGCTGGTTTCCAGGCGTTGCGCGTCGGGCCATGGTTCGATATCGCGGGTGGGCGGCGCGAGCGGCGCCGGGTAGGCAGGCGCACCGTCGGCTGTGAGCACGATCAGCGAATCGGCGGCGGTACGAATGGCGTCCGCGAAAGCGCGCGGCGCGGGGAGGGCTTCGGCCTGACGATCGAGCGTGCTCAGGCGATCGCGCCAATATCCGCGGAAGCGCTCGGCAAACAGCTTGCGCTCGGCATCGAGCTCCGATTGGTAGGCCTGTTCGGCGCGGCGGCGCGTGAGCTCCTTCTGGCTGGAGAGCGCCTCATTCATGAACCAGAGCACGCACGCCGTGGGAGCGAGCACGCCGAGGAGCAGACACAGCACCACCAGCCAGCGGCCGCCATCGCCGAATTGTGCCGGGAGCTTCACGTCAATCCTTGGGAAGCCGGATGGTTTCAAGGAGGGGTTCGAACACCCACCGGAAGCGCGCGGTCGGCGTGTCGGCATAGGGTGTAAAGTGCACGATCATGCTGCTGTTGAACACCCAGACATGGAATTGCCGAAAGTTCGTTCCTGTGACGATACAGCTCGCCACGGGATGGCCGGCGATGCTGCGAACCTGAAGGCTCCCGGGAAGGATCTCTCGTTTGTTGCTTGCGGCCTCCTCATTGCAGGCACGCTGGGCGGCCTGATCGAGCTCCGATGGCGGGGTGTAAATCAAGCGTACTTCCGCGGACACCTGCACCCTTCCGTACGGGAAGTCGTCGGGAGTGCTGAAGACCGAGGGGTCGCTGGGGTTGGGGAATTTCCAGCCTGCCTTTTTCAGAAAACTCAGAGCATCGTCGCGCACTTCCGGTCCCCAGAAATGGACCAGCTCGGCGCTCACATCACCGGATTGAAACTTCACCAAGGGCCGCGCACCATCGACGCCTATCCAGAAAGTCTGGCTGAGAGATGGGAACGAAACTTTGTAGCAGTTGAATTTGCCTGCGACTGTCTGGACGGTTTCGACGGCGGTGACAGTCATCTCGGCGGGGTGCGGCACCCCGTGCCCAATCAGGTACGGCAAAATCGTCAGAGTTGTCTTGTATCCGGCCGAGAGCGGCAGCGAACGCATGCGGAAGACAGCCGGTTCGGCATCGATGAGCGGGCCGATAAAAGGCACCGCCGAGGCGTCCCCGAGTACGTCGTCGGTATCGAAGCGGTCTACTCCCAGGCGGCGCATGTTCTCGCGATCGACGACAACGGAGATGGTGCGGTCGGATGTTTTGGTTTTCAGTTCCCAGGAGAGCTTGACGGCCTGTACGCCGGGCGGGAGTTGGTTGCCGTCAACGTAGCGAAGACGCCACGGTTCGGCCGTGAAGTAGAGGTACTCGCCGGTGAATTCTCCGCCGCGTTTGATGTTCAACTGGCTGGCCTCGCCATCGATCCATGGTTCGGCGAGGAGTGATCCGGCGCCGGGAATCAGCTTGCGCGCTTTGTCGACGAGGTCCTGCTGATCGGGGAAGTTGCGCGTGAGCAGGTCGAGTTCGTGGGCGGCGGCGGCGCGGTCGCCCTTCTGGAGCATGGAGAGCACGAGTTGATATTGCGCCTGGGCGGCGATTAGTTGGGGCACGCCGGTAGAAGGGATCAGCAGTCGGCGGTAGATCTGGATGGCGCCGTCGAGATCGCCGGCGGTCTCCTGGGTGTAAATGCCTTTTTGCAGAAGCTCAGCGGGGGATTGAGCACGGGCCGTGAGGGCTGCGACGATGAGCGCGGTAGCGAGGTATCGGGTAGTCATGAGCCTAAGCTACTAGGCCAATGTTACCGAATTGTTACCGGGATGTCCTTTGTTGATCGCGGTGCATTTGTCGCCGGCGGCCGGCGTGTGGTTGTTGTTTTCGACCACGGCCGGCGATTCAAAATCATTGATGACGCAAAGGCACCGCTCCCTCGCGGTCGCGGCTCAGTAAGAAAAGCGGCGCCTCCCAGTCAGGCCCTTCCGCCATACACCATGTCGTCTAACGCCTGGCTGGAACGCGGACTTTCGGACTCGCTAAGCCGGCAAAATGCATCCACGGCGGCCCCGCCGAGGCGGCAGCGAGATACGAATGGCGCGGCGGATATATTCAGCAATGGAGACGCTGGCAGCCTTCGCCTCTCGCTTGACGATCGCATAATCGCGGCGATGCAATCTGATTTGTGCGCGAATCATCGTCATCACCGTCTCACCCGATTCCCAGATCGTCCACGCGCTCGAGCGGCGTGCCGCAGATACGGCAGATGATGGCGCTGCAATCGCCGCAGACCAGAGGGTCGGACACGGGCTTCTGGCAGGTAGGGCAATAAAACTCGGGCGTCGATTTCGGCATAAGCTACCATTTCAGTGTAGCCTTAAGGCATGCAGGCAACGGCAGAGGGCGCGGAGCGGTATGTCGGGCGCTTTCCAGAGCTGCGCGACACGGGGTTTTACCGCGCGGTGTGCGATCTCGAAGTCTCGAGCCTGGGAATCGGCACGTACCTGGGCGCGCTGGACGACGCAGCCGACCACGCCTATATCGCCGCTCTCCTAGCCGCCGCGGAGAACGGCATCAACTTCTTCGATACCGCCATCAATTATCGCCACCAGCGGTCGGAGCGCGCGATCGGCAAAGCGCTGCGCGAACTCTCGCGCGACGAAATCGTGGTCTGCACCAAGGCGGGATATCTGACGCCCGGCGCCGTGCCGGCATCGCTTCGGCCCGAGGATGTATTGCAGGACATGCATTCCATGGCGCCGGATTTCCTGGCGGATCAGATCGAACGCAGCCGCGCCAACCTGGGAGTGGACACCATCGACGTTTTCTATCTGCACAGCCCCGAGACACAGCTCGGCGCGCGCACCCGGGAGGAGTTCGAAGCGGCGATTCGTTTCGCCTTCGCGGAGCTGGAACGGCAGGTGGAGCGCGGCAGGATCTGCTGGTACGGCGCGGCCACATGGAATGGTTTCCGGATGAAGGGCGCGCTCAGTTTGCCGCGGCTCGCCGCGCTCGCAATTGAAGAGGGCGGGCCGGAGCACCATTTCCGGTTCATTCAACTGCCTTTCAATATGGGGATGGTGGAGGCCTATACGGCGCGGCCCGACAACGTTCTCACCGCAGCGGCGAGTTTGGGGATCGCGGTGGTGGCCAGCGCGACTCTGGCACAGACCCGTGTGCTGCGCGACATGCCGGCGAACGTCGCGGTGCAAATACCCGGGCTCGCGACGAGCGCGCAGCGGGCGATTCAGTTCACGCGCTCCACGCCGGGAATTTCGGTGGCGCTGGTGGGGATGGGACGGCCCGAGCACGTGATGGAGAATCTCGGCGTGGCGAAGGTCCGGCCTCTCGATCGCGAAAGTTACGAGCGGCTCTTTTCTACGCGGCCGTTGCCGGCCAATCGGCGATGACGGCGATCGAAATCGGCGAGGACCTGGCGCAGCTCGATCAGGCGATCGAGGCGCTGCCCAACAGTCCGGCGGTATTTCTCCTTTGGCCGGCGGAGGGCGCGCCGTACCTCTCGAAGACCAACGTGCTGCGGCGGCGCCTGCTGCGTCTGCTGAAAGAGCGCGAGCGGCCGTCGCGGCTGCTCAATCTGCGCCACACGGTGCGGCGCGTGGAGTACCGGCTGACGGGGTCGCCGTTCGAATCGGCCCTGTTGCTTTACGAACTGGCGCGGCAACATTTTCCCGACACTTATCTCGACCTGATCAAGCTGCGCATGCCGCCGTACGTGAAAATCGTGCTCTCGAATGCATTCCCGCGCAGCCATATCACGACGCACGTGACGCGTTCCGCGGGAATTTATTTCGGGCCGTTCCGTTCGCGCGCGTCGGCCGAGCGGTTCGAGAGCCAGTTCCTCGATCTGTTCCAGATGCGCCGCTGCCAGGAGGATCTGGCGCCATCGCCCGAGCATCCCGGCTGCATTTACGGCGAGATGGGGATGTGTCTGCGGCCGTGCCAGGAAGTGGTGGGGCCGGCGGAATACGGGCACGAAGTGGCTCGCGTGGTGGAATTTCTGCGCACCGACGGGCAATCGCTGCTGGCGGCGATTGCGCATTCGCGCGACCGGCTCAGCGAGGAGATGATGTTCGAAGAGGCGGCGCGGCAGCACAAGCGGCACGAGAAGGTGCAGGACGTGCTCAAGCAGGCCGACGAACTGGCGCGCGATATCGACCGCCTGAACGGCGTGGCCATCGCGCGGTCGCTCGAGGCCGATGCGGTGGAAATGTGGTTCGTGCGCGAGGGATGGTGGCAGGAGCCGCAGCGGTTCAGTTTCGAAGTCCGCGACGGGGCCCCGGTGTCACTGGATAAAAAGCTGCGCGAGACGTTCGCCGCGCTCGCGCCGCGCAAGCTGACCATCCGCGAACGGCAGGAATATCTGGCGCTGCTGGCGCGCTGGTATTACTCGAGCTGGCGCGATGGCGAATGGCTGGCGTTCGAAAGCTACGCGGACATTCCGTATAGGAAGCTGGTGAACGCAGTGGCGCGAGTGGCGGCGGGGAAGGCGCAGAAAGGGATGTAGAAAGTGGGGCAGCCAATCGTGGCTAAATCCGGCTTTCAGCCGGATTTAGCGCATTGGCGCGTTGTGGCCTGGCCGCCTGAAAGGCGGCTGCAGGCAGGATTGCCTGCCCCACTTACTTCACTACTACATTCACCGCGTTCGGCAGCTTCCCGTCCGACATCACCACGATGTTCACCTCCCCGGTGGGCGATGCAGGCAGCGGCCCGATATTCACTTGGTCCAACCCCGCGTATTCTCCCTGCGCTCCCCAGGCCAGCACCGGCGCGGGCGCGCCGCACGCCTACCACACCGCCACGATATTGGTAATCGTCACGCCGGGCGGGTAATTCACGTCCATACAAGTGGCCGTGGAACTTGAAATCGTTCCCGCGAGCGCTGCGCACGTGATGGTGGTGGTGGGGGGATGTCCTGCACGGCAATAACCACCGATGCCGGAGTGGCCGAATTGATAGTCACATCGGGAACGGTCTGGCTGGCCTGCGGATTTCGCGGAGCGGCCACTCCCGCCACGCTGGTTACTTGAATCGCGGGGGTTCCGGAAGGAAGCGGAGGTGCGTAGAGTCCCCGCATTTATGTAAGTCCCGCCGATCACGTTAGCAGCGGGAAACGTATTGTTCGACGAACTGATTTCCGCCACTCCCGGCTGGGGGCTGCCCGGCACGATGAACCCGGAGCCGCTCACTGCCGGAGCAATCGGATGGATCGCGCCGCCCGAGCCATTGCCGCCGACTCCCCCGGTCCCCGACCCGGTCCCTGACGCGCTGGAGACCAATAGCGAAGCACCGCCTCCCTCGGTGGTGATCTCGCCATTTACGGTGATCGACGTCGAACTGACAATGCGGTTGGCCCCGCCCCCGCCGCCATTGCCGCCCGCCAGTGCGGCGCCCTGGTCTCCACCGCCGGCTGGCGGGATTCGATTGGCTCGGCGCGCGGCGAAATCGCCACTTGTAATCCCGAAAACGAACAGCCGGAGCTTCGACCCGGTCGTGCAATCAGCAATTTGCGGCGGTCTGGCGAGTGCAGAACGGTCCGCATGAATCCACAGCAGCTTGGTATGTCCATCCGGTCTGTCTTCCGCGCGCCGGCGTTCGCGCTCACCAGCATTCTGACGATCGCATTGGCCGTGGGGATGGCGATTGCCGTCTTCAGCGTGGTAAATGCCGTTCTGCTGCGGCCCCTGCCTTACCCCGATGCCGGCCGCCTGGCAGTCATCTGGTCTTCCTCCTCGACCGACTCGCGCGGGCCGGTTTCCTTCGACGACTTCGAGGATTGGAGGCGCGACAGCAAGACTCTGGAGAGCGCGGCCCTCTACTCGTCGTACTACAAGCCGATTCTCTCCGGTCATGGAGACGCCGTGCGGCTTTCGGCCCTGCTCGTCTCGCACCAATATTTCGCCGTGATGAAAACCATGCCGCTGCTCGGACGCTTCTTCCTGCCCGGCGAGGATCGCGACGGGCGCGACGATGTCGTGGTGCTTTCGTACGGCCTCTGGCGCAACAAGTTTCAGAGCGATTCCAATGTGGTTGGCCGCTCCCTCCTGCTCAATTCGCGTCCGCATACGATTGTCGGCGTCGCCGGGCCGGATCTGCTGCCGCTACCACCCAGCTATGCGGCGGAGCCGGCTGAAATCTACCGCCCCATCGGCGAACCTTTCGGTCCAGGGTCGCGCGATGGCCGGCACCTCGAAACCCTGGTGCGCCTGCGCCCCGGTGTCTCCATCGCACAGTCGCAGGCCGACCTGAATGTGCGCAGCAGTCAGATGGCCCGGGAACATCCCGATGTCGATGCCAACATCGCCGCGCGCATCGTCTCATGGCGCGATGACATGACCCGCAACGTCCGCTCGGCCCTGCTGTCGCTGCAGGCGGCGGTGCTCGTCCTGATGCTCATCGCCTGTGCCAATATCGCCAATCTCCTGCTCGCCAGGACCAGCGCGCGGCGCCGCGAGATGGCCATTCGCCAGGCTCTCGGAGCGGGGGGCTTGCGGCTGGTTCTCATGCTCTGGACGGAAAGCCTGGTATTGGGCGTCTTAGGAGGCGTCGGCGGCTTGATCCTGGCGGCATTGGGCGCTTCCGGCATGTCGGCTCTCGCCGGCCAGGTCCTGCCCGACGCCGGAACCATCGCCATCGACTGGCCGGTGCTCATCTTCTCGCTTCTGGTTTCTTTTGCTGCCACCATTCTCTTTGGCAGCGCACCCGTGTGGAGGCTCCACTCGAGCCGCCTGGAAGACGCCCTCCGGAGCACGACCCGCGTGGCGGGCGACTCTCGAAACGGGCTGCGGCGCTGCCTCACGGCCTTCCAGATTGCGCTCGCGCTGATGCTGCTGGTCGCCACCGGATTGCTCGGCCGGAGCCTGCTGAACCTGGCGCGCGTGAACCCCGGATTCGAACCGCAAGGCGTGTTGACGGCATCTCTCTCTTTGCCGCTGGCGCGATACGGCGCCGAGCCAGCGGTGGTTCAATTCCACGATCGGCTGCTCGACCGCCTCGGCGCTGTACCCGGAGTCATCGGCGCCGCCATGGTCAGCGTCGTGCCCTTGTCCGGCGATTTTGACCGGACTGCGTTCGATATTGCCGGGAAGACAGTGGCTGCCGGCGATGTCGATAGCCCCGACCGTTATATCGTCAGCCCAAGCTACTTTCGAACCCTGCGCATTCCGCTACTCCAGGGACGCCTTTTGGGCGAGCAGGACGATGCCGCTCATACCCCGGTATGTGTCATCAGCGAAACCGCCGCGCGCCGCTGGTTTCCCGGCCAGTCGCCGTTGGGCCACAAGGTTCGCACCGGCGCGCCCTCGGGCGGTTACGATAGCTCGCCCTTTCGCGAAATTGTCGGCGTGGTGGGCGATGTTGCGCAGTATGGTCTGGGCGTCGCTCCCACTGCGCAGATCTACATGCCCTATGCACAGTATGCGGGCCGCTACATGACCCTGATGATTCGCACTGCGGGCGACCCGCGCGGCCTGGCGAGCTCTGTGCGGGCGACGGTATTCAGCCTCGATCGGGAGCAGCCGGTCTACAATGTCACGCTGCTGGATGACATCGTTTCCGGCACCATCGCCACGCGGCGGATCGGAGTCGGGCTGCTGATCGCCTTTGCCCTGGGCGCTCTGCTGTTGGCGGCGGTGGGAATCTACGGGGTGGTTTCGTATTCGGTTTCGCGCCGGATACCGGAATTCGGAGTTCGCATCGCTCTCGGCGCCGGCCCGGCGGAGGTGCTCCGCCACGCCATTGCCGGCACCCTGCGGACAACCGCCGCCGGCATCGGCGCCGGCCTAGTCGCCTCGTACGCCATGTCGCGATGGATTTCGGGGTTCCTGTTCCACGTCAGCGCGACCGACGGCGCCACGTTCGCCTTCGTCCCGCTGTTCCTGGCGGCTGTCGCGCTGGGCGCCAGTTACATACCCGCGCGCCGCGCCACCAGAGTGGACCCGGTAATCGCATTGCGATTCGAATAGGCACTTGCAGATTAAATCGTTCCGCACAAAAGGCACCGCTCCCTGGCGGTCGCGGCTCAGTAAGCGCCATCGTTTCAAACGCAACTGTGAGCCGCGACCGCAAGGGAGCGCCTCTCACGGCAGCCCGCCCGACACTGCGCGGCGTACTTCTCCGCTAAGCCGTATTTGCCCTGCCGCTGGTACGGGGACGCAAGATCCAATGACACTTGCAAAGTCAGGGGATTCACCGAGCACACGCCCCTCGCTCGCTATCGACTGCATCAACAGAAGGCGAGCCTATAAAAAAGTTAAATAGAGTCAATTATCTGTTGATCTGAAACTCCGCTAATGCTATATCTGACCTAAACGTAACGTGGTTTTAACCCAAGGAGACAGGTGGTCATGGTTCGATCGTTTCTGCTCATCAGCGCTCTGGTTTGTTTTTCAATGGTCCTGTTCGGTCAAACCACCTCCCTGACGGGGACGGTGACGGACCCGTCGGGAGCCGTAGTCCCAGGAGCAAGCATTTCCATCGTCAACACCCAGACGGGGGCCCACCGTAGTACCACGGCGGACACCCAGGGCCGGTACACGCTGCCCGAGTTGGCGCCGGGAACTTACAGACTCACCGCCAGGGCGGCCGGTTTCGCCGACGTGGTAATCGAGAAGGTCGAGCTGTTGGTAAATCAGCCGGCCACCGTGCCGATTGGCTTCGAGATAGGCAGCACCAGCACGACGGTAGAGGTATCGGCGGTCGCGACCCAATTGAATACCACCGACGCCTCTTTGGGCAACGCGATTGGCAATAACGCCATCGTCCAGTTGCCGATGTTCGCACGCAACGTGGTCAGCCTGCTGCAATACCAGCCTGGCGTGACAGCCACCGGCGACGGCGGCGAACGCGATGGCGCGGTCAATGGAGGCAGGCCGGATCAATCCAACGTCACCCTGGATGGCGTGGACGTGAACGATCAGAACGCGCGCGCCGCTTTCACCAGCGTTCTGCGCGTCACCCTGGATTCCGTGGAGGAATTCCGCACCACCACCACTAACGGAGCTGCCAATGTGGGCCGCGGCTCCGGTGCCGATGTCGCCATGGTCACCAAATCGGGTACCAACGTCTTCCACGGATCGCTCTACGAATATCGCCGGGGCAACGAGACGGCGGCCAACAGCTTCTTCAACAATGCCGCCGACGTCCCCAAAGCGCCGCTGCTGATCAACATCTTCGGCGGTTCTTTCGGCGCACCGGTCAAGAAGGACAGACTATTCATCTTTTTCAACTACGAAGGCCGGCGCGACGCCAGTTCCGGTACCGCCGACCGTACCGTCGCCACCGAGGCGCTGAAGGAGGGGATCGTTACCTACATCGACAAAGCCGGCACGGTTCACCAGTTGACTCCCGCCCAGGTGCAGGCCATCGATCCCGCGGGGCTCGGCGAAGACCAGGCCGCGCTCAGCGCCCTGAAGATGTACCCCATGGGAAACGACACCACGGTGGGCGACGGGTACAACACCATCGGCTACCGGTTCAATGCGCCGGAACACAACATCTACAATACGTACATTTCGCGCCTGGACTACCGCATTGACAATGCCGGCAACCACACCTTGTTCCTGCGCGGAAATCTCCAGAACGACAGCTCAAACGGGCTGCCGCAGTTCCCCGGACAGCCTCCCGCCTCCGTCAGCCTTGCCAACAGCAAAGGCCTGGCGGCGGGCTACACGGGAGTGATCAGACCCAACCTGGTGGCCACCACGCGCTGGGGCTTCACCCGCGCGGGCACCCAGAACACCGGGGTTCTGACCAGCGACTACGAATGGTTCCGGGGATTCACCACGCCTTACGCCACCACTACAGGCCTCGCCCGCATTGTTCCCACGCACACCATTTCGCAGGACATCAACTGGAACAAATCCGGCCACGATCTGCGCTTCGGAGCGATTGCCCACCTGATCTCAAACCAGTCCAACAGCTACGCCCATTCTTTCAGCAGCTCCACGTCGAACCCGAGCTGGATTAAGGGCACAGGCTCGGATTTCACGCCGGCGTCACTGAATATCGCCAGCAGCGATAAGCAGACTTACCAGTACGCCATGGCCGCGGTGCTGGGTCTCGAATCGCAGGGAACCGCCGATTACAACTACGAGGTGAATGGCACGTTGATTCCGGTGGGCGCGCCGGTGTCCCGCGATTTCGTGAATCACGAAGGCGAGATGTACGCCCAGGATACCTGGAAGGCCACCCGCAATCTGACGGTGACCGCGGGCTTGCGCTTCTCCATTGAGCCGGCGGTGTATGAGGCCAACGGCCAGCAGGTGTCGCCGAGTATTCCGTTCTCCACTTTCCTGAACACACGGGAAACGCTGGCTGAGGAAGGCCTGTCGCAGATGGGCGCCGGGTTGGAGAGCTTCGTTCCCGCCGGCGCCGCCGGTGGACGGCCGTTCTATTCGGAGCACTACAATTGGTCGCCGCGCGTCGGACTGGCCTATTCGCCGCATGCGGAGAGCGGCCTTGCCAAATTCTTGTTCGGCGGGTCTGGGAAAACCGTGATGCGCGCCGGCGCTGGAATGTACTACGACGAGATGGGCCAGCCGCTGGCCCAGACCGTCAACGCCAACGCGTTCGGCCTGGCCACCACCCTTACCACGCCGCCCAACGTCCTCACCACTGCGCAGCTTCCGCGCTATACCGCGTTCTATACCGTGCCGTCCGCCCTGGTTCAGCCTCCCGGGCCCTCCGGGTTGGGCGCGCCGTATCCCAGCTCGGGCGCGGGCTCGTTCGCCATCACCAGCAGCCTGGACGACCAGTTGAAGGCGCCCTATACCATCAACCTGAATTACAGCATCGGCCGCGAGTTCAGCCACGGGTTCTTCGTGCAGGCTGCCTATGTGGGCCGGCTTTCGCGCCACACCCTGACCGACCGCGACATGGCCGCGTATACCAACCTCAAGGATCCCAAGAGCGGGCAGGATTTCTACACCGCCATGACTCAACTGGCCACCCTGGTGGACTATAACGGCGTGAGCGTCGCCAACCTGCCCAAGATCCCGTTCTTCGAGAATATGTGGCCGAATGCCGCCGCCGGCGGCTATACATCCACGCAGATCTGGGCGCTGGATTACACCGAGAATCAGACGCAGGGCGATTTCTCCGACGTGCTCAACGATTTCGACAATGCCGCCAACTGCAATCCCACCCACACCGTGATCAGCGGGAGTAACGTGTCCCAGGTGGCTTGCGGACTCTATGGCCCCTGGATGATGTTCAACCCGCAGTTCTCCGCGCTGGCTGCCTGGAGTTCGATCGGCAAGGGCGACTACCATGCCCTGCAATGGAACGTGCGCAAACAGATCGGCGCTCTGACGATGGATTTCAACTACACTTTCTCGAAATCCATCGATCTCGGCTCCGCCCGCGAGAGCGATGCCGGCACCGGGTCTGCGAATTTCACGGGTAACTCCGACTTTGTGCAGAACGCCTGGAATCCGAGCCAGATGCGCGGCGTTTCGGCGTTCGACACCACGCACCAGGTCAACGGCTGGCTGGTATACCAGTTGCCCGTGGGCCGCGGACGGCATTTCGGCAGCGCCATGAGCAAAGCGCTCGACGCCTTCGTGGGCGGCTGGCAGATCAGCGGCGTGTACCGCATCACTTCCGGCTTCCCCATCAGCGTGATCAACGGCCAGAGGTGGCCGACCAACTGGGAAGTGGACGCTCTCGCCACCCCGAACGGGCAAACGCGGCCGGCGATCACCAACAACTCCAACGCCCCGGGTCCGGAGCATGGAGTCGCCGGGGGACCCAACCTGTGGTCGGACCCGGCGGCGGCGTTCGCCTCTTACGGCGAGACTATGGCCGGGCAGACCGGGAGCCGCAACACTCTGCGCGGCAGCGGCATTTTCAATATCGACACGGGTTTGTACAAGACGTTCACCATGCCGTGGTCCGAGCACCAGCAGCTCACGTTCCGCTGGGAGAGCTACAACGTCACCAACAGCGTGCGCTTCGACCCGAATTCGGCCAATCTTTCGATGACGACGCCCTCGTCGTTCGGCAAGCTGTCCGGCCAATTCGGCTCGCCGCGCCAGATGCAGTTCGCGCTGCGCTTCGCCTGGTAGGTGTTACTGGTGCCTTTTTCGCGGCATTCGCTCGCCTTTCGCGCGTTATGTGGGGCAGGCAATCGTGCCTGCAGCCGCCTTTCAGGCGGCCACACCCGCGTCAATCCGCGGAGTCCGCCTAAAAGCCGGATGCCGGCACGATTGCCCCGACGGCGAAGAATTCGTCGCCCCGGCGCGCGAGAACCACATCTTCGCCATTCACCGCGCCTTGAATCAATCCGCCATCGGGAAGTTGGCTGGCTGCAATTCCCGCCGCGAAATCCAGCTTCACGGAATTTTCCATTCGAGGTCCCCCCGTCCGCTATTATCGCGACAAGTTTGAGATGTGACGGTCATTGACCAGGTGCGGTCGAACCACGGACGTGCGTTACAACACCCTCGGCTCGCGCTACCGCAACGAGTACTGCTGAAATACGTAAAAGTAGCGGGGATTGACGTGCGGCGTGGTAATGTCGATGAACTCCCCTTTGAAGAAGTGCCCGAATCCGGCTCCCAGCGTGTGACCCTTGTGCTTCCATGTGAGGAAGGAATCGAATTCCTGGCCCACGTGTGTGCCCGCGGTTCCGGTTTTCGACACCGCGATCGAGGAGCCCGAGCTGTTATAGAGCGCATCTGAAGCGCTGTACAGCCACTCGTCGGTATACATGAAGTTCAGAGCTAAAGCCTTGCGGATGCCGATCGTATCCAGCGATTTTACTGTCTTGAGATTGCGCCAGCCGAAGAGATCTTCGTGGCCGAAATTATCGTGGTTCGCCGGCGACAACTGGTCGTACGTGCCGCTGGTTTCGGACCCCGCCCGCGTACCCGATGCGCCTTTATACTCGATCGAAAGCCGCACCGGAACGGCCCCGGCGTGAAACTGCTCCGCCAGCCTCGAATACCATGCATAAGCGCGCTCGGTCGCGTATCCGATGTGGCCGGTTTGACCGATGCCTTCGAGGCTATAGTCCAAGCCCGCCGGCAGTGGTCCGTAGAAGCGGCCTCCGAAACTGTCGGTGCCGAGAGTGCCGGCTCCCGTGAATCCGCCGATCCTGTTCTGCGAATGACGCAGCGCATAGGCGTCGATCGAGGCGCCATGCCAGAGTTTTGGGACAATCTCGTAGGTGCCCCAGATCCGCTCTCCTAAATCCGGAACGTTGAACGAATTCTCCAGAATCTTGACCGGGGAAACCATCAGGATCTCATAGCGCGCTTTGGCGGTTCGGTAATAGAGACGGGTGTGATCGTACGTGCGAGCGGTGTTAGTCCACTGGGGTGTGCCGATCACCCGCGACTCGCCGTAATCGAGCATCTCCCGCCCCAACGACGCGCCGAAGCCGGCCTCCCTGCGGTCAAAAAGCTTCACCCAGGCCTCCTGGAGCGCCATGGGATCGCGCAACGTAGTGGGCGCGTTCGCCCCATAGAAGGGCGCGCGCGCATCCTGACCCATGGCATAGAGCGAGAGCCATTCGGTGGGGTTGTAGCCGAAACCGATCCGCAGGCGGCTGAGCATGTCCTGCTGATCGACGGCCTTGCCGAAGCTCACGCCGTCTTTTTCTTCCCAGCGCGTGCGCTCTTCGAATGTGAAATAGAGCTTGTCGCCGCTCGATTTCTTTAGAAGTCGATTGGCCTCCTGGAGCGGATCTTCCTGTCCATAACTGGTTGAGCAGGCCAGGCTGGCCAGCAGGATCGCCAGCGGCAGGGTCCGCCGCAACCCCCGAAAACCTTGAAAAAGCAACTCAGCTCTGAAACCATCATAACCGGAATTCGTGGATGAGCGACCCCTCCGCCGCCCCCGCCAAAAGCCTCCCCCCAACACAGAAGGCTTGGACCCCTACCCCTCTGTGGCCTCCGGCACCTCTGTGTCCTCGGATCTTCTTTGTTTTTGTTCCTCCTCCGTGCCCTCCGTGCCTCTGTGGTGAACCCTGTTTTCCGTCTTTCTCTGCGTCTCCCCGTCTCTGCGGTGAACAATTTTGGACACCATGCCTCCCCTACTTCGGCTGCGGCACGATCCGCAGATATGGTCTGGGCGCTCTCCACCCGCCCGGGTATTTCTGTTTCGCCTCATCCTCGCTGACCGACGGGAGAATGATCACATCTTCGCCACTCTTCCAATTCACCGGAGTCGCCACCTTATGCGTTGCCGTGAGCTGCATGGAATCGAGCACCCGCAGCACTTCGTCGAAGTTGCGGCCCGTGCTCATCGGATACACCAGCATCAGCTTGATCTTCTTGTCCGGCCCGATCACAAACACCGTCCGGACTGTCGCGTTATTCGCCGCCGTCCGGCCGTCCGACGTCGTCCCCGCATCGGCCGGCAGCATGTCGTACAGCTTGGCGACCTTCAGTTCCGGGTCGCCGATCATCGGGTAGTTCACCTTGTGACCCTGTGTCTCTTCGATATCCGCTGCCCATTTTCCGTGGCTCGCCACCGGATCCACGCTCAGCCCGATCACTTTGCAGTGCCGTTTCGCGAACTCGGGCTGCAAGCGCGCCATATAGCCCAGCTCCGTCGTGCACACCGGCGTGAAGTCCTTCGGGTGCGAGAACAAAATCGCCCAGCCGTCGCCGATCCATTCGTGAAAATGGATCGGGCCTTCGGTCGTCTCGGCAGTGAAATCAGGGGCCTCGTCGTTAATGCGCAAACTCATGTTTTTTCTCCTGTAATATTTTGAGGTCCATGGGAAGCCTGGCCGCATTCCACGCCGCCAGGCCCCCCGCCATTTCCGTCAATTGGGTGATTCCGTGTTGATGAAGGATGCTGGCGGCGATCGACGACCGATAACCGCCCGCGCAATGCACCGCGATCCTCCGGTCGCGCGGAATCTCCGCCATCCGCTCCTGCAAGTGATTCAGCGGAATGTTCACGCCGCCCTCGATATGCTGCGCTTTCCATTCATTCGGTCCGCGAACGTCCAGAAGCCACGGCGCATCGGCGCCGGCCAGTTCTTCGGCCAGCATCGGCGCGGCCATCCGCTCCGTAGGCCATACCAGATCCGTTCGCGATGACAGCGCTTCCATTCCGCCGCGCAGGAACCCGCGCACGTGATCGAAACCGATGCGGCCCAATCGCATCGCCGCTTCCTCCTCGCGGCCCGGCTCGGCGATGATCACGATGGGCCTGGCGCGATCGAGCACCGTCCCCGCCCACGTTGCGTACTGCCCTCCCAGGCCGACGTTGATACTCCCCGCGAGATGCCCCTTGGCATATTCCGCCGGGTCGCGGACGTCGAGAATTTGCGCGCCCGCGTCTCCCATCTCCAGGACCTCGGCCAGTTCCACCGGACGCAGCGCCTGCGCCAGGTTCTGGTCGAGGGTCGGCCGCTCGCGGGTATTCAGAATCGCATCGTACGTAAAGTAGGGCGGCGCGTCGGGCTGATCCGCCGTCACCAGGCGAATGAAATCCTCTTTCGACATTGGTTGCAGCGCATAGTTCAAGCGCCGCTGATCGCCCAGCGTCGACACCGTATCGGACGAAAGCTTCTTACCGCACAGCGACCCCGCTCCGTGCGCCGGATACACCAGCGTCGCGTCTGGCAGCGGCAGCAATTTCCCGTGCAGCGAATCGTAGAGATGCGCGCCCAGATCGTTGGCCGTCCATCCCAGCGATGCGCGCAGATCCGGACGGCCCACATCGCCGATGAAGAGCGTATCGCCGGTCAGCACAGCGTACGGCCGGGCAGCATCCTTCGCGGGGTCGAAAACCAGAATCGAAATCGATTCGATGGTGTGGCCCGGCGTCTCCAGCACTTCGAGACTCAGCCCGGCGAGATCGAGCCTGTCGCCCTCCTTCATGGCGACGAATGGATACTCGGCCTGTGCCCGCGCGCCCAGCCGGATCTCGGCGCCGCAGCGATCCCGCAATTCCAGATGCCCGGCGACAAAGTCCGCATGAAAGTGCGTCAGGAAGACGTGGCGGATCTGTAACTGGAACTTCTCCGCATCGTCGAGATACTGCTGGATGTCGCGCTGCGGATCGACGATGATCGCCGTCGCGCTCGCCTCGTCTCCCATCAGATAGGAGGCGTGAGCCAGACAACCCAGGTAGTATTGTTTCAGAATCATTTCTCCCCTCCACTTCCCCACGCCTGTGCCGGCATCCATATTATAAAGGGCGAGGAGGGGCCTGGACTGTGCCAGTAATTTTCGGGCCACGGATGAACGCGGATGAACAGATGACCACTACTTTACGTTGCCGGCAAACCGTGTCGTTTGCGAGGCCTCGGGCCAGAGTGTGCGACACGGAAGTGGAAAGGCGCGAAAGGGAACTGGTCACGGACCGCTCACTGCCTCAGAGCCGTTGTTTTTGCGACACCGACGTCAGCTCCAGGCCGACTTTCCGATTACCTGTTTGATCGGCGTTCATCTGCGTTCATCGGCGGCCCATCTCGGGTTTTGATTTTCGCGTTGGGCCGAAAGAAGAGCAGATCTGGCCGCCGATGAACGCAGATCAACGCCGATAAATCCAAGAGTGCGGCAATCCATCGGCTTAAGTCGCATTGCGGGATCGCCACTTTTATGTCACATCCGTCGGGCCTAGCCACCGAGACCTTAGGCCGTCGGCCGTGGTTAGAACATCCTGTCATGTACCCGGTGGAAGCGGGGAATGCTCTCGCCCCAACGCCAGATCCGACTTCGTTCAGTTCACCGCTACTGGAGTCACTTCCGTAAAATCAATCCCTGGGCGCCCATTGCGCTTCTCGCAGGCATTTTCGAGCTCCTGCCAGACGGCGCGAACCTCTGCCGGAGCATGGTCTGGTATATCCGCGCTCTTCCACGTGAAGATCTCGACGAAATAAGGCAGATTCTCGGAATCCACGCCGCGAAGCACCACGTGCGGAGCCGGCAGCACCAGATCCAGTTTGCGATAAATCGCCCACGTTTTGGCGCTCAGCTCGGCGTATTGCGTCTCCATTCCGCGCTTGACGTGCGCAATGCTGTAAATAGTCTCGGTGCCCGGTCCTGGCAACTCGCTCGCCTTTTTCTGGGCGGACAAGGAGAGGGTCAGAGCCAGTGCCGCGGCCGCTATCAGCGATCGGTTGGTAACCATGCCAACCAGTATGGTCTGATGCCGCCTTGAGTTCTTTCGCAATCTTGCTAATTGCCTCGCCGGTAGCGTAGAGGCGGAACGCCATGATATCGCCGGAAAACATCGCTGAAAGCCGCTGCGCTCTCAAACCCCGTCTCCAGCCCAACCTCCGTCACGCTCATTTCCGTGGAGCGAAGCAGCCGGGCGGCCTTCTCCAGCCGATGCCGCGTCAGGTATTGGTGCGGCGTCTCCCGGAAAACCAGCGCAAAGCTGCGATGAAAATGAAAGGGCGAAAGATTGGCCGCCTTCGCCACATCCTTCAGACGAATAGGGCACTGGATCGACGCCAGCAGGAAGTCGCGCCCGCGTAGCACGCGCCGGTAAACCTCCTCGCGCGTCGAAGCTCTCAACGCCGGAAGATTCGCCATCGCACGCAATGTATCCCGGCGTTCCCTCACCACTTGCGCACCGATTCGCAGGAAATGCTTCTCCCACTCCGTCAGCGGCATCCGGCCCGACCCCAGTTCCGCGTGAAATCGGCGAAGCAGGCCAAGTACCGCGCTGTCGGGGGGTTCCAGCCGATTGATGAACTCCAGCACCGGCCGCCGCGGATTCTGCGGAGAGTCGAGCAAGCGTTCGTCGCCCAAAATCATCACCCGGCTGATTTCTTCCACAAATCCGCGTTCGAAAAACAGACAGAACGTCTTGACCCGCCTGGGCGAATCGATCGTGATCGTATAGTGCTGCCGGTCGTTGAGAATCAGATAGCAATCCTGGTTCACCACAAACCGCCGTCCGTCCGTTTCCCAATCTGCCGTACCCCGCACCACGCTCTTCAGCGAGAGACAGCCTTCGAAGTCGCGAACATGGTACCGCGTGCCGTCCCCCGATAGAATGGCGTTCTCCGTTCCAAGCGTCCGCCCCGGGGGATTAACGGGCAGCTTCATCTTGCCCAATGTAGCCCATCGTAAGTTCCCGGCGCTAGTTGCTGCATTGTGGGGCAGGCAATCGTGCCTGCAGCCGCCTTTCAGGCGGCTCAAAGCCGGCTTTCAGCCGGCTCGACCTGCCGGAAAGCAGGTCGGCGGGCAGGATTGCCCGCTCCACGGTGCGGATCATTAATCCTCATTCCGCCTGACGCACAACGCTAGCTCGCAATTCTTCCGGCGAATCGCGTGATAGGCTTGTACCCAGTCCCCCCAAGGAGCGTGCCAACCATGTCGTTCCCCCGTTTGGTTTTCCTGACCCTGAGCCTGGGTGTGTTAAACGGTGTGTTAACCGCTCAGCCGCCTGCCGAAATTGAGCAGCGAATCCAGCATATTCAAAACGCCATTCTGCCGCCGGTGATCGTCCGCGGCGAGCAACCGGCTGTGAACAAGCTGGCTGACCGCATGGCCGCGCTGCACGTACCCGGCGTGAGCATTGCCGTGATTCATGACGGCAGAATCGAATGGGCGCGCGGATTCGGCGTCACCCGCATTGGAGGCCCGGCGGTCACTCCCGACACCCTGTTCCAGGCAGCGTCTATCAGTAAGCCAGTTACCGCTATGGCCGTAATGCACATCGTCGAATCGGGGAAGCTCGACCTCGACACCGATGTCAACCAATACCTCAAGAGCTGGAAAGTGCCGGCGAACAACTTTACCGAAAAGACTAAGGTCACGCTACGGGCATTGCTGACCCACACCGCGGGAGTAACCGTGCACGGATTTCCAGGCTATGCGTCCGACGCCGCGCGCCCCAGCGTGCTGCAGATACTAAATGGGGAGAAACCGGCCAACACGCCCGCGATCCGCGTGGACATGGCGCCTGGAACCGAGTGGCGGTACTCGGGCGGCGGTTTTGTGATTACGCAGGTTCTGCTCCAGGATGTGACCGGCCAGGCATTTCCCACGCTGATGCATGACCTCGTGCTCGCGCCGGCCGGGATGACCCGAAGTACTTACGAGCAACCTCTGCCGCAGAATCGCTTGGCCGAAGCCGCGATGCCATACCGTTCCGATGGCCAGCCGGTGCCTGGCGGGCCGCATGTTTACCCCGAAATGGCCCCCGCCGGATTGTGGACGACGCCTTCGGATCTCGCGCGCTTTGCCATGGAGATTCAGAACGCACTCACCGGAAAATCCAAAGCGGTGCTCTCGGCGGCCACGGCGCGCGCGATGCTGGTACCGGGCAAGAACAATTGGGGACTCGGATTCGGAGTTGGCGGGAGCGCCGCGCATCCGTACTTCACGCACGGTGGGGCCAACGAGGGTTTTCAGTGCAACATGGTGGCATACAACACCGGCGATGGCGCCGCGATTATGACCAACAGCGATAGCGGCGGGCAGTTAGCCGGCGAGATTCTTCGTACCATTGCGCACGAGTATGGATGGCCGGACTTTCAGCCGGCGGAAAATGCTGTCAGCAAGGTCGACGATCCTAAGGTACAGGCGCGTTATGTGGGCGCTTATCAAATGGCGCCGGGCGTAAACATGTTGATCACCATGGCCGGCAGCCAATTGATGACGAAGTTGGGGAACCAGCCGGCAGTCCCCATTTTTCCCGAATCCGAGACGATGTTTTTTGCCAAGGTAGTAGACGCGAAAATCGAATTCGCCAACCGCGATGCGGCAGGAGTGCCGGGGCAACTGATTTTGCATCAGAACGGAAGAGACCAGACGGCAAACCGTCTAAGCGATGCGGAGTTCAAGCAAATCGCGGCCGAAACCAGGGAAATCGCCGATGCTACCGCGGCCGCCATCAAGAGATTCAAAGACCAAACGCAGGATCCCCGCACCGAAGCGGCGCTGCGCCGCGACATCGAAGAACTTCGGCTTGGCCAACCGAAGTACGAGAGGATGAGTTCGGGCTTGGCCAATGTTACCCGTCAGCAACTGCCGCAGCTCCAGGCCGCCATCCAGAAGCTTGGCGCCGTGGTGTCGGTAACCTTCAAAGGGGTCGGACCGGGTGGCGCCGACATTTATGAAGTGAAGTTCGAGCACGGGTCGACAGAGTGGAGAATCCTGATGCAATCGGATGAGAAGGTGGCCAGCGTCGGCTTCCGCGCGGAATAGCAAACGGCGCCAAACTGGTTGCGCGTTCGGATGCGCAATTGCTTTTGACGCTGTGTTTAGCGCTTCTTCGCGCCGGATGAAAATGTGCCGGCGAAATCGCTGCGATGCTGCAAGGCGTACAGCGCTTCCAGCACATCGAGACGCTCGCCGGGCGTCTCTTCCGACTGAAAAAACCGCTGGTCGGCCGTCCCGAAAATCTGGCTCTGGACCGGGCCGGATGTCAACATTTGATTCCGCCGCGCTGCCTCGGAGGACGCCGGATGCCCGGGCGCAAAGGCCAGCGCCGCCTCGGAGAGAATTGCCGCCTTCGAATTGGCGCCCATGGCGCGCAGTCCTTCCACCGCCGTCTGGTATAGGTCGCTATCGTCGTTATAGAAGTATTGATTGTGGCCGCCGTTATCGACTTCGTCCCAATAGAGTTCCACCGCAAAACAGAACTGCTGGGCCTTGGTCATGGCAGCGAAGCCCCGCTTTTCGTAAGCGTCGAAGATTGCGTCGTGAGGGTTGATTCCCGCCAGGATCTCCAAGCCCCGCGCCCCCGCCGCAGCCCAGCCCTAAGCAGTGCGGTGACCGTGCGCCCGGAGCCCGCTCCGTCAGCTCTGCCGCGAGGAGTTCGGCCGCTGCTACGTCGACAAAACGGAAACCTGCGGCGTTTCCGACCAGCTTGGCGTGATCCCGACTACACGAGAGTAAATTCCCTCGGAGGCCGTCGCGTTGATTCGCGGAGCCAAGGCCGTTTAAGGGCACGAATCGGCGCTTGGCCGGCATTCTCATTTTGCATTGAAGATCCAGAGTTTGAGCGGCTGGTATATCAAATAAATAGCCACGATTGCTAACCAGACCATCGAACTGACGGAAAGCCGGCGGGCGGTGATTCGGATCTCCGGTGTGCGGTTCAGTTGGAGCAACGGACCTTCCTTCTGCGCGGCGGTCCGGTCGTACAGGAACAGCGGGGCCGCTGCGAATATGGCGAAGATGGGGAACCATACGGCGTTGCCTGACTGCCCCACATGCCCGGTCCCGGAGCGGAAGCTCAGGGACTTGACCACGTCCGCAATCGCAAGCACCGCCAGCGCCACGTGGCGGATTGCGAGGGCGCGTCCCGCGGAGTTCAAGCCGGTCATCAAGCTCCGCGAACGCAGGACGGCTGCCTTTCCGGATAGGTTTTCGACCACGCAGAGTACCGGCCACAGGCAGTCGCCGACCAACCAACCCGATCCGAATAAGAACATCGATCGGGCCTGTGTGCGGACGAGGGCCGGAATCGCTTTTACCAACCTCCAGAACACCCGCCAGGAGATGAATCTTCTGATCCGGACCCTCTCGTCCATGGCGATGAGCGCCGCCGTTGCCCGCAGCACGTTGTCTGAGAAGATCAGCAGAACGGCTGCCGCCAGCGGGATCAACGCCGTCCGTGGCATCGACTCCGGAAGATGTTTACGGACGAAGGACTCGGCCAGAGCGATAACCGACAACAGGACGCTATAGATGGGAAGCATCAAAAACGCAAACGTGACGAAGTGCTGGAGCAGAAATGCCCTGGATCTTCGCAATGCGAAGAACTCGGCGTCGACCCCGTTATGAAATCGCCGCGCGAATTCCATTGCCGAGGCGGGACGGGCGGAAGGATCGCGTGCCAGTCCGGCGAGAACCGCGTCCGACACATCGCGCGGCACTTTCGCGGCGCTGGCTGGCGGCACGGGACTGCCGCTGCGGTGAAATTCGATCAACTCGCTCGTCTTTCCGGTAAAGGGAAGTCCACCGCAGACCAGGGAGTACGCCACCACGGCCAGGCTATAGATGTCGGAGCGAAAATCGATATCCAGTCCCAATGCCTGCTCCGGCGACATATAAGCCGGAGTGCCCACCAGGCTTCCCGGCATAGTGTGGCCGCCGTCGCTGGCGAACGCTTGGGACGACGGATCGGACGGAACGCGCGCCATGGCAACCGTCTCGGCCTCCGCGGATGGCAACTGCCCTTGCCCGGGTTTCGGGCGCAGGTCCATCACGACTGTCTCGTCTTCTCCAACCAGCGGGGGAAGATCGTCGAGTCCGGCCGGCGTGCCTGCCTCGGGAGCCGGAAGCGATTGGGGATCGCCGGCCAGCTTCATCTTCGCCACCCCGAAATCCAGCACTTTGACTGTGTACCCGCCGCGGCCGTTCGGTTCCAGCCAGATGTTTTCCGGTTTCAGATCGCGGTGGACGATTCCATGCCGGTGCGCCTCGTCCAGGGCCAGGGCAATCTGGTCCAGAAGGTCCGCAACCAGAGGCAGCGCGGGCCGTGGTTGAGTCTGCTGGAAGTCCGAGAGCGTCCGCCAGTCGAGCAGCGCCATGACAAGATACGGGATTTGGCTCCTGCCGGAAGCGGCGACTCCGAAATCTGTGACGTTGACGATATTCACGTGCCGCAGACGGCCGCACGCCTGCGCTTCGCGCTGAAATCGCGCCAGGAATTGCGGGTCCGCCGCCCACCTGGGAGCGATCACCTTCACCGCCACCACGCGTGTGGTTCCTAGGTGCGTGGCGAGATAGACATTTCCCATACCGCCCGCACCCAGTTGGCGGTCGATGCGGTATTTGCCGTCGAGGATTTCGCCGATCATGGGGATGTCAGACGCCATGATAACAGCGGAGGTATCCCGGTTGCCGGGAAGGCGACGGAGGCAAGAATCGCGACAGTTGCATCTGCGCGCGCTGGTGAACAGAAAACGTATAGATAAGGGCGTTTTCTCGACCCTAATCCTATCGGACCCGGACTTATCCCGTATCTATCCGTCAAGCGCTCACGGAAGATCCAGCCAATCGGCAAGCGTGCGAAGCGGATCTGGCGTTCACGAACTAACTGCGCTATTCGTATCGCAGCGCCTGTGTCGGCGCAATCCGGGCTGCTCGTCGCGCGGGCACGTACGCCGCCAGCATGGTCACCAGAAACATCGACGGCACTATCACGACATAAGCCACAATGTCTACCCCGCCGGCATTGAACAGCATGGAATTCATGAGCCGCTCGACGGCGAAACCCATCGCCAGCCCGATCACCGTTCCCATCCCGACCAGTACGAGGCCCTTGCCCATCACCAGCCGCACCACGTCCGAGCTGGCCGCGCCTAGGGCCATGCGTATGCCGATCTCGCGAGTTCTGCGGCTCACGTTGTACGCCACCAGCGCATACAGACCGGCGATGGCGAGCAGGAAGCCCACCGCGCCCAAAGTGCCTACCAGCTTAATCCCGATTCCCGGCCCTTCGACGGCGCTGTACCGGTACAAGTCCTCATAAGTCCTCGTCTCGAGCATCGGGAGGTTTGGATCGAGCGCCCTGACAATGTTCTTCACGGACTTGACCAATTCCAGCGGATCGGCGGTCGACCGCAACAGCAGGACCATTCGCGCAATAGGATGCTGGGCCAGCGGCATATACACGAAATCCGTTGGCCGTTCGAAAGTCTGGCGATATTTGACGGTCTGCGCGATGCCAACAATCTCGACCGAAGCGCCGGTGCTGTTGTCGAGCCGGATGTGTTTGCCCACTGCATCGGCACCCGGCCAATAGTGTTTCGCGAACTGCTCATTCACCACGGCGACGCGCGGCGCATCCCCGGTATCGGAGGTCAGGAAGGCCCGGCCACGCAGAACCGGTATCCCCATCGTGGGGAAGTACCCTTCATCCACGGTGTCCATTGCCGAAGTGAAGCTCTCGCGATCGCGCGGCATCTCGAAACCGTCCGGCACGAAGGCCACGCCGTCAAAGCCGTCCAGTCCGAGCGGAGGGTTCTGTGTGAGAGCTGCACTCCGAACCCCAAGAGCTGCCCGCACACGTTCGGCCAGAAGCTTATAGAACTGCTGGGTCTGAGCTGGGCTGTACTGCACCAGCCGCGGATCGAACTTCACCATCAGCAAATGGTCCTTCGCAAATCCCGTTCCCTCCAGCAAGCTATGCTGGAAACCCCGCGCCATCAGGAAAGACGCCATCAGCAGCATCAGGGACATGGAAACCTGCGCCACCACCAGCACGCTCCGGCCCCACAGCCGTTTGCGTCCGGGCACATCCACGTCGGCCGCCTTGAGTCCGGTCACCAGGTCCGCGCGGCTGCTCTGCAGCGCCGGTGCCAGACCGCACAGCAGGGCGCACAAGACGGACAACGCGAGGCCCGCCAGCAGCACGCGCGCGTCCATCTGGAACGGCATCGTGACCGGCAACTCGCTTGGAACACTGAAACTGAGGAGGAACTGTATGGCGCCGTAGCCGATGGCAATCCCGCCCAATCCACCGAGGCACGCGAGAACCAGGCTTTCCGTCAACAGCAGCCGGATCAGCCGGAAACGTCCGGCGCCCACCGCCAACCGTATGGTGATCTCGCGTGTTCGCGCGCGGGCACGGCTCAAAAGAAGTCCCGCAACGTTGGTGCACGCCACCAGCAGCACGGCCAGCGAAAGGCCCGCAAAGACCACGATGAATTTCCAATTAGCGTCGTCATCCCGGGTCCGCATCTCGAACTGTGTGTGTACGGCCGCACCGCGGCTGCGATTGAGCTCCGGATACTCGCGCTCGAAGTCTTTTGCAAGCAAGGCGAGTTCATTGCGCGCCTGCTTGAGCGCCGTGCCCGGTTTCAAGCGCGCGCTCACATTCAATTCGCGATCGTCGCGGTCCTCGAAAAAGTCCTTCTGGCGGTTGGTCGAAAACACCTGTGCCATCGCCAGCGGCGTGTAGAAATCGGGATGCACGAATAGTTGCATCCCCGGGAAAGTTTCCGGCGCCACGCCAATCACGGTGAAGTCCCTGCCGTTCAGGCGAATCGTCCGGCCCAGCACGGAAGGGTCGCCCGCGAATTCCTGCTTCCAGAAGTCCCGTCCCAGCACCACTACGGCATTGCGGCCGGGCGCCTGATCTTCATCCTCCCGAAAACCGCGCCCCAACCGCGGCTCCACGCCGAGCACGTGGAAGTAGTTACCGGAGACCATCATCCCGCCCCTGATCCGCGGCGTGCCTCCGGGTTCGGCGCTGAAGCCGACAGCCTCAAATTCTGCGTTGGCGATCACGCCGCCGTAGCTCTTCGTTTTGCCGCGGATCTCCAGGTATTCGCGATACGAGAATCCGTCGAAGCTACTATCGTGTGACGTGCTCACCAGAGTGACAACACCGCCCGGCTGCGGCACGGGGTAAGGCCTGAAGATCAGCCCATCGACCATGCTGAAGCTCGCCGCGGCCATCCCGATCCCCGTCGCGAGCGTGACCACTACGAACGCGGTAAGTCCGGACGCCCGGCGCAGGCTGCGGATCGCGTATTGCGCATCGTCGAGGAAATCCGTCAACCAATGAATTCGTCGCATGTCTCTCATCTCTTCTTTCCGCTGTTCCAGCCCGCCCATCGCGCGCAGCGCCGCGTAGCGCGCCTCTTTTGGGGAAAGCCCATGGGCGATGCCTTCCTCGATCTTGTGCTCCAGGTGGAACTGCAGTTCCTCATTGAGCTCCTGTTCCACACGAGTGCGGCGCAGGATGGACCTGAGCCGTAAGCGCGCCGTGAACCACCAGTGTTCCATCCTCATAACTCCACCTAAGCCTCCGATAGCTGGATGACGTGCGAGATGGCGGAGGATAGCCGCTGCCAGTTAGCCGCCTCCGATTCGAGCTGTCTCTTGCCCAGACGGGTGAGCGAATAAAACTTTGCCCGCCGGTTATTGTCGGTTTGCTTCCACTCGGCCGTGATCCAACCCGCCTGCTCGAGCTTGTGCAAGGCAGGGTAGAGGGATCCTTCGCTGACCTGCAGCACGTCTCCGGAGATGGATTTCAGGCGGAGGCTGATGGCCCACCCGTGCAAGGGCTCCAGCGCCAGCATTTTCAGGAGGAGCAGATCAAGGGTGCCCTGGACGAGGTCGTTCGGTTTACTCATATCGGTTTCCTAGATGAGTATGGGGCTATTCCTCTCGGTAAGCAAGGGGAATCTTCGTTGACCGGTGGGTTGCGCCCTCTTCGGCGTAGCTAAACGCACAGTTAACCACCTCGAACCGTCGGTTGCGGACCGTATGCATGGTTGGCGGGAGTGCGCGGGTGACTGCCGCCCCTATGCCCTGTCAAACGCCGTTCCAGGAAATATGTCCTCGCAAGTCGGCTTGCGTCTGGGATCTCGTGACTGAGTTCGGTGGCGGCATTCCTCCCGTGAAACGCCGCTCAAGGCATCCACGTCGACGATCCTCGCCGCCCCGCGAATCGACAACCCACGGCCAGCCAGGAACCCGGCGGGGAAAAACTGCAATTCCCCTCGAACAATTTCTGCTCGCGATTCGTCTGAACCAGCAGCGGCATCGCCGCCAAGGAGTTTTTTGCGTGAATAGATCCCTGCACTTTTTCCTGCTGGTCCTCTCGGGTCTTTGCGGCATGACTGCAAAAGCGCAATCCGCCGCGCAGCCCGACACGTTATTTGTGACGATAAAATCCTTGGACGCCAAACTCTTCGATGCCTATAACCACTGCGATCTGACTACGCTGGGTGCAATGGTTTCCGATGACCTGGAGTTCTATCATGATCAGACAGGGCTATCGGTTGGCAAAGCGCCGTTTCTCGCCGCCATCAAGCAGAACATCTGCGGAAAGGTGGAGCGGGAACTGCTACCGCAAACACTGGAAGTCTACCCGCTGAAGGGATATGGAGCAGTTGAGATCGGGATCCATCGTTTCCATCACCCTGGGCGCCCCGAGGACGGCGTGGGGGATGCCAAGTTTATAACCTTATGGCAGAACAAGGATGGTGCATGGAAGGTGACGCGCGTGATCAGCTACCAACACAATCAGGGCCTGCTCGCGAAATGACCCCGCCAACCTGACGCCCCGGGGCGCCTCAACCGTTCACAAAAATCTTGCACGTGTCTTTCCCTTGCTTTCACTCACTTAGCCCCGCGCACCGCACCCCGCCGCTTGCGGCCCCGTTATCCTCGCCCCGTATGGCAACTCAAAAACAACTCGCAGCCAACCGACTCAACGCGCAGAATTCCACCGGACCCCGCACCGCCGCAGGCAAGGCCCGTTCCGCCATGAACGCCCTTCGCTCCGGCATCGATGCCAAGTCCCAGGTCATCCACTTCGAAACTCCCGCCGAGCTCGAATATCTCAAGAACGAGTACCGCGATCGCTTCCACCCCATCACTCCCGTCGAGCGTATGCTGGTCGATACCCTCATCGATTGTGAGTGGCTCCTCCGCCGCTTCCGTCGCATCGAGGCCCAACTCTGGGACGACGGCATGCAGAACACCGTCCACAAATCCATCCTCGGCGAAGCCTTCCGCCGCAACTGCGACGCCTTCGCTCGTCTCCAGCGCCGCGTCGATTCTACCCAGCGCAACTACCGCCAGTCCCTCCACGAACTCGAACGCCTCCAGGCCGCCGAGTCCGCCGCCGACCCCGACTCCGACGCCCAACTCTCTCCCGAAACCGAGCCGGCGGCGCCCTCCTCCGAACCCTCCGCAAACCCACAAAGCCAAACGTCCAACCCCGAAATTGGGTTCGTTCCGCCAACTCCCTCCGACCTGCCCGCGACGCCGGCCCCGATCACTCCCTTCGGCGGTGAATAAGATGTTCCACATCTCCCCACGACAATCCGGCGAAATCTCCGCGCGCCGCAACGATTCTCCCACCTGTGTATTCTCTCCGTGGCCTCCGCCACCTCTGTGCCCCCCGATTTTGGCCTTGTTTTTTGGCTTTTCCTCCGTGAATTCCGTGCCTCTGTGGTGAGCATTGTGTTCCCGTCTTTCTCGGCGTCTCCGCGCCTCTGCGCTGAACACTTTTGGTTGTCTCCGCTTCGCTCCGTGCCCTCCGCCACCTCCGTGTTCTCTGATTTTGCCTTGGCCTCCAAAACGGACCGAAGCCCGAAGGCCATCACTGTTACCTCTGCCCCCTCTGCGCTCTCCGGTGTTGACTTTGATCTTGTTTTTCTCCGTGAACTCGGTGCCTCTGTGGTGAATATTGTTTTCCTGTCCTTCTCCGCGTCTCGGCGCCTCTGCAGTGAACACTCTCGGTTGCTATGCCGCTCCACCGCTCTCCGCGACCATGGTCTTCTTGCGCCCCCACCCGGCCCTGCTACCCTGAATTTGATGGCCCCACTCGAGGAACTCGCCCGCTATATCAATCTCAAACTAGCCGCGCTCGGCCAGCCTCTCTGCCACCATACTGCCGATCTCGAATTCCTCGAGACCGCCGGCCCGCTCCTCCGCCGCCTGCACCAGAAGGAGCAACTCCTCGGCACCCGCCTGTCCCCCGTCGACGCCCGCGTCCAGTCCTTCCTCGATTCTTACCTCGCCGACGTCTGCCCCAACGGCGCCGCCCGCATCCCCGCCATCGCTTTCAATCTCGATCGCCCCGGCATGGGCCGCGCCGTCTCCCTGCCCGCCGCCAGCGATCACTTCTCTTCGCCCTACCTCCAGTCCTACCGCGTCCCCCAGGGCGTACTCCACAACCCCGTCGCCGATCGGCGCGTCACCCAGGGCCTGTTCCACATCGCTGAGGGCGGATTCCCCGTTCCCGCCGACAAGTCCGCCGTCCCCAAGCGAGCTTTCGCGGCCCTCTGGTCCGCCGCCCTCAAACCGCCCGCCGATCTCATGACCCTCCCCTATACCGCCGATCAGCCCGATCGCGCCGCCTGCTTCGTCTCCCTCCTGCTCCGCCCTCTCGTCTGCCCCGCCACCGGCCGCGACCTCGAAAAGACCATGGAAGTCCGCTTCCTCGCGCCCGCTTCCCTCGTCAGCAATCTCGATTTCGTCGAGTCCATCTTCGGCAATGCCGGCGACCCGTCCCTCCCCGAAAACGACGCCGCCCTCGACGTCCTCCACTGGACCGGGCATACCGGCTTCGTCGTCCTCGCTCCCCACTTAGTCGGCATCCCTAAGTCGCAGTTAGGCCTCCCGCCTGTCGCCGAGGCCAGCGAACGGCAGAAACGCGACGGTATGTGCTGGTCGTCCGCGGACGAACCCTATAATAGCGGCCAGCCCTTCAAGGTAACCTGCCGGGACAGCCGGGGCGTCATGGTGACGATCATCGCCGATAACTATTACGGTTACTGCAAGAAGGAAGTCAAGACCCAGATCAGTTTCGCCGCCAACTTATTCGGCCTCTGCGAAGAGGAGCACGCCGGCGGAGCCCTCGCCTTCGCCACTTACGTCCTCGGACAGGAATTCCACGCCGGCTATACCATCAGCCTCCGCATGGTGCCCTACTCCGAAGCCATGAAGCTTCTCGATGGCATGGTCCACCCGCGCCCCGAAGGTTACGCCGTGGATCGCCGCTTCCCCGAGATCCATTACCTTCCCGAAAACGCCGAGTTCCACGTCCTGCGGGGTGTCATCGGTTGGCCCCACGAAGGCCGCGCCGTCACCATCCCCCTCCGCGCAAACGCCCTTTACTTCCTGCCCAACGGATACCGCCTGCGCCTCGAGAAACAGGTTGGCGGAGCGCAGTGGCGTCTCATCGGGTCTCGTCCCCGCGGCACCCTCTGCCACAAGCCCTGCACCGTCTCCGGCGGCGGAAAGTCCGAAATCTCCAAGTCCATCGCCGGCGCCATCCTCAAGGGCCCCGTCTTCGTCCGCGACTACCATCACGATATGGAGCAGGTCGCCGAAATCCTCAAAATGGATTTCTCCGCCATCTACCGCAATCGCCCGCCCGACGAGCGCTCGCGCCGCCCCATCCTGAGCTTCGATCGGTCGCTGGGCTCCGTCATCCAGTTACTAAGTCCCTCGCCCGATTATACCGAAAGTCATAATCAGTTTGTACGCGATATCCCGCAAACCATCCGTCAGATCTTATTTACCGTCAAGCGCTATTACCGGCCCGAATGGGGCGATAATTGGCGCGGGCACTTCACCGTCGATAGCATCAACGGCTTTCTCGGCCACGAACTCAAATTCAATAATCAGAACCTGGTTGCCAATTACCTCCGCGTGGGCTATGAGCCCGACGGCACGTGGCGTATTTACAAACTGCGGCCCGATTTCTACCCCGCCGAAAAGGTCCAGGTCGAAGACGATATCACCGCCTCCGTTGTCCTGCCGCGTTCGTCCCTCGAATATCTCGATCCCGGCTATTCCAACCCCAGCGTCAAGCTCGTCGCCAACTGCGAGCGCTACCTCTTCCAGCGCCCCGACGACGCCATTCACCGCGGCGTCGACAAACAGGCCGAATTCGATATCGCCGGCCCCGACGTCTTCCTCTCCAACTTCGAGCCCATCACCGCCGAGCGCGCGCAAGCCATGGTCGACCACATGGCCGAGTTCGACGAATACTCCGAGCCCATGAAACGCCGCCTCCAGGAGTTCGTCGACCACCCCGCCAGCCGGTACATCGTCTCCAGCGCCTGCCCGCGCATCGTCAATGGCAAGCGCTCCACCAATCCGCGCTACTTACAGCCTCGGCCCGACTTAGTAAGTCCCCGCGATGCTTACGTCGCCCAAATCGCCGCCCGCCTCGCGCGCGACATACCCGCCGATAAGCCCGCCTGGCTGCCCGTCAACGCCGTCATGGCCGGCCGCCGCAACAATCCCCCCGACCCGTCCATCGGGTTGCCCGCGCTCGCCGTCTATAATCCCATCCACTACCAGGAGCTGCCCGAGCTCTTCATGGATTTCGTCTGCTCGCTCACCGGCAAGTCCCCTTCGACCGTCGGATTCGGCAGCGAAGGGGCGCTCACCAAGGGTCCCTTCAACGCGCTCCCGCCCGTGGTCGATCTCAACAACGCCCTCGTCTCCTCCATCCTCACGGGCTATGCCGGATTCACCACCTCTGCCGGCTATGTGGGCCCGCAATTCCGCGTCGATCACGACATCAGCATGCTGCTCCCCGAGATCTGGTGCCGCATGCAGGTCAAGGAGCGCGATCCCGATTTCCTCATCGCCCACGGCTACCTCGAAAAGGTCTGCGACTTCTGCTTCGAGGGCCGCACCGTCCTCGCCAGCCGCCTCGGGTACCGCATCACCGGCGCCTTCGCCGATCGTTTCCTCGGCCGCATCTTCGAACTCCCCGGCGCGGTCTTCAGCGAGGAAATGCTCCGCCCCGAAAAGCAGAACCTGGCGCAGTTCGCCGAGGGCGTCGACGCTATTGTCGCCGCGCAGGCGCGCGTCGCCCGCCAGTATTTCGAAGATGGCAGCGTCGCCGCCGCTTGCCCCCCGCTCGAAGCGCTCCTCCACATCATGGCTTACGGGCAGTACCGCGGCATGACCGCCGAAGACGAGGGTGTCCGCAAGTTATTCCGCCGCGACTACATGCTCGCGAGCGACTGGTACCACCGCCGCCTCCGCGCCAAACAGTCCCGCGACACCGCCCTCTGGACCCGCCACATCGACGCGCTCACAGACGTTCCCGATCTCGCCGATCGCCTCGAGGAAGCCCGCCGTCAGCTCGCCCGCGTCTCCAGCCCCGCGTACCTCCAGGAGCTCGAAGGCACCATCGGCGCCGATCCGTCCCTCCACCATCCCTGGCTCTCCGTCCCCCTGCGCGACTATGAAGCGCACATGAATTCCGAATCTGTCGCGCAGCTCGCGCCGCTCTCCGAAATGTTCGGCGACGCGCTCCAAAGCTTCCGCCCCGCCTCCGTCGCCATTCTCGGAGTCGCCGGCGGCAACGGCCTCGACTGCGTCGACCCCGCCGTCACCCACCGCATCTGCGGAATCGACATCAACGCCGAGTACCTCGCCGCCACCCGCCAGCGTTACGCCGCTCTAACCGGCCTCGAGCTCCACTGCCTCGATCTCGCCGAGCAGCAAGTCAATTTCCTGCCCGTAGATCTCGTCCACGCCGCCCTGATCTTCGAACACGCCGGCCTGGAATCCTGCCTCGATAACGCCATCCGCTTAGTCGCCCCCGGCGGCGTCTTATCCGTCGTGCTCCAACTCCCCAGCACCACCGAGCCCGCCGTAGGCAACTCCTCCGTCGCCTCCGTCCAGGCCCACCGCAACAGCTTCCACTTCGTCGACGTCGAAGCCTTCACACAAGAACTCGCCCGCCGCGGCTTCCACCTCGAACACACCACCACCCGCCCCCTTCCTTCCGGCAAATCCTTCTGGATGGGATATTTTCGCAAGCGGTACCCAGTTTAAGCGCGGCAACAAAATCTGTTGACTGGCTGGTCAGAAAGCGATATGTTAACGGCACTATGGGCAAATACGATAAGGAAGTCAAAGAGGCCAAGAAGATCATCGCTGACTGGGTAGAAGACTCTGAAGGCTATCAAGGTCAATTTATAACGCTCAAAAAGAATAATCTGGAGTGGGAGAAACACGCAATCCAGCAATCGAGAGCGCTGCTCGACAGCAAGAAATGCCAGACCGACAAAGCCGCTTTTGGGTTCGTTGAAAATACTATCGAAGTTGGACCGGAACGGCTGGAAATGTTCGCCAAGGAAGGCGAGCGCATTTTCAACGCGCACAATGCCTGGGCCATGGCGGGTCCTCGGCAGAGCTTCGCCACCATTGCCACAAAGCTCAAGTTGGGCAAGTCGGGCGAAGAGAAATACGAAGCTGTCCGCAAAGAGCTTGGCTCTACCCTCGAATCGGTATCGAAGGTCATCCGCGAGACCGAAGGAGTTTGGAACAAAGATCTCAAGTTCGCCATTGAAAATCAAAGGCTGAAGCTGAAAGCGATTGCCAAAGAGTTCCAGCATGGCGACGAGGCCCGCGATGGGGCGCTTGCCAAACAAATGGTGAAAGTCACTGCCGAATTCAAAGATGTGGTCCAGAAGACCATCGACGGCTTTCTGTTCTTCAAGGACAAAGACGATTGGAACCAGGTTTCAAAGGGTGATTTCGACGCCAAGGATACCTCCACGAAGAAACAGAAATTCGAGCAGTACCAGAACAAAATCGGCATGATCCCGAGCAGCCGGGACATGATCGAAAAGAACCTGAAAAGGGTTGAAAAATCGTTTCCCCCGGAGTTTCTCGCCGGGGCCGGCAAAGCAGGCTTCGACGGTCTCACAAAAGTGAAAAACGAAGCACTCCTCGAACTCACCCGTTACCAGAAATACTACACTGTCCTGGCGCAGGAGTTTCAAGAAAGGCACTGGAACTAGGCTAGAGACAGCTCTAGATTTTTGAGGCCGGCACAATTCGCGCAGCGTCCCGCTCCCCCAGCTCGATCCACCGCCGCGCGTTCTCTTCCTTCCAAAACAGCGCGTCCCGCACCTTCCCCAGCCCAACCGAAGGCCGAATCCACGTCAACGAGATCCGCGAGAAGTCCACCTTCGGCGCCATCACCGCGCGGAACGCCCCCACAGCCGCGCGCAGCACCACCGACGGCATGAACTCCAGGGCGTTGATCACCACCGCCGATGTCGCGCCCATCTGCATCGCGGCCCACAACGGCACCGGCGAGAGCAGTCCGCCATCCACGTAATACTTCCCGCCGATTCGCACCGGCGGAAACCCGAACGGAATCGCGCACGACGCGCGCAGATGGTCCGCCGTCATCTCTTCGCCCTGCACGCACACCTGCCGGAAGCGCGGCACTTGCACGATGTTCGTGGCGTACGGAATCGCCGGCCGGAAGCGCGCGTAGAACTCGTCCAGTTTCTTGTGGACCAAGTCGGAATCGAAAGCTCCGCGCCACGGCATCGCCGGCCAGCGCCGCAAATGAATCAGGTCGGCCGTCTCGCGAGTCGTCCAGATCGCGCACAGCTCATCGGGCGAGCAGCCGCCGGCGATCGCCCAGGCATTCAGCGCGCCGGCGGACGCGCCCACCACCAGGTCGGGCCGGAAGCTTGCCGCCAGCGCCTTCCACGCGCCCGCCTGGTAGGCGCCGAACATGCCGCCCGCCGACAGGACCAGTGCGCAAGGCATAATTGAAGTTTACAACCCGCGAAAGGTCACCCATGGAACCGCCAACCGCGCGCCCGCCCCGCCGGGGCACCGACTTCAGTCAGGAGCTCTACCACAAAGGCTGGTACCACAGCTTCCTCTTGCCGGACGGCACGCACCTCGAGGGACTCGTCCCGCTCGGCGACCTCCAATGGCGCTGGAGCCAATACCCCATGCCCGCCGACCTCACCGGCAAGCGCGTTCTCGACACCGGCGCGTGGGATGGCTGGTTCAGCTTCGAGGCGGAACGCCGCGGCGCCGAAGTGGTCGCCATGGACTGCGTGGAGATCCCCAATTTCCTCGAAATCCACCGCAAGCTGAACTCGCGCGTCGATTACCGCATTCTCGATTTCTACGAGCTTCCCGAGGCCAACTTAGGCGCCTTCGACTATGTGCTCTTCCTCGGCATCCTCTATCACCTCAAGCACCCGCTGCTGGCTCTCGAAATGGTCTGCGCCCTCACCACCGATGCCGCCATCGTGCAATCGTTCGTGACCGATGGCAATACCTGGCGCGAACACACTGGCGACGTCCCCACCATGGAGTTCTATGAGACCGACGAGTTAGGCAACCAGCTAGATAACTGGATCGGACCGAGCGTCGGCTGCTTACTCGCCCTATGCCGCGCCGCCGGATTCGCGCGCGTTGAGTTACTCTTCGCCACCGGCTTTCAAGGCGGCGTAGTGTGCTACCGCAAGTGGGAACCCATCGCCGAGATCCGCCAGGACCCGCCGGAGCTCGTCGCGGTCGCCAACACCCGCACCGCCGGCATCAACTTCAGCACCCGCAAAGAGCACTACATCAGTTGCTGGTTCCGCTCCGCGAATCCCAACGTCACGCGCGAGCAGCTCCGCTTCGAAATCGGCGGCTTCGGCGTCCCCGCGCTCTTCGTCCGCCACGAGCCCGATGGCACGTGGCTCGGCAATTTCCGCCTGCCCCCCGGCCTCAAGCCCGGCTGGAACGACGTCCGCCTCCGCTTCGCCGATAGCGATTTCGGCCAGACCCTCCGCGTGGCCGTCGATATGCCGCTCCGAACCGATCGCGTCACCATCGTCGGCGCCTGCGACGGCAACACCTACACCGTCAACACCGTCGCCGTCGGCGACCGCGGCTGGGTCAGCGCCTGGGTGCAAGGCCTCCCGGAAAACTGCGACCGCGACAACATCCACGTCTTCCTCGACAACACCCGTCTCGTCATTGAATTCGTCGGCGACCCGGACCCCGACGGCAACCGTCAGGTCAACGCGGTAGTCCCAGGCAATACTACAAAGGGAGAACACGCTCTAAGTATCGAATGTGCAGGAGTATCTTCTGAACAACTTAGGCTAAAAATTACTTAGTTGTTCTTCTCTGTGTTCTCTGTGCCTCTGTGAGAGATCTTCCTCCACGAGGCCCGCGCAACTCACGCCACCGACCCGCAAATCCACCAGCAGATTCGCCTCTCTCGGCGCAGCCAGCTCGATCTTGAGATAGTTCCCGCTCAATGCCGTCCCCGTCTCAAGCAGCGTCACGGCCGAAAGCGTCCGCCCCACCATGCTCTGCCGGAAGGCCAGATTCTTCGCCGCCGCCAACTCACGCAGCACGCGATTGCGCTCTTTCCGCACCTTCATCGGCACCTGAGCCGCGTCCGTAGCCGCCGGCGTGCCCGGGCGCTCCGAGTAAGTGAACACGTGCAGGTAAGTGAAGGGCAGGCTCTCGATGAAATGGCGGCTGTCCTCGAACTCCGCGTCCGTCTCGCCCGGGAACCCCACCATCACGTCCGCGCCGATCGCCGCGTCCGGCATCCACGCCCGCGCCTTCCGCACGCGGTCGGCATAATGCCGCGGACGATACTTGCGATGCATGCGCCGCAGCACCGTGTCCGACCCGCTTTGCAGCGGTGCGTGCACGTGCTTGGCGATCCGCGGCGATTCGGCCATCAGGCCGAGCAGATCGTCCGAGAAATCCATCGGCTCGACCGAGCTCAGCCGCAGCCGCTCCACATCCGTTTCGGCCAGCAGCCGCCACACGAGATCCGCGAGCCGCATGGTGCTGCCCGGTTCGCGCCCCCATCGCCCGAGATTGATGCCGCTCAGCACCACTTCGCGATATCGCGCCGCGAGAGTGCGCACTTGCGCCGCCACTTCATCGGCGGCCAGGCTCCGGCTGCGCCCGCGCACGAACGGAATAATGCAGAACGAGCAGCGATTGTTGCAGCCATCCTGAATCTTGAGATTGGGACGCGTGCGGTCGCCCGCCGCGTCCTCCACCGGCGCGGAAAGAAAGTCGTGCTGGGCGAAAATATCGCCCACATGGATATTGCCGTGGTAGGGCGTGCCCTGGGGTTCGAGCGTAACCAGGTTGGCGATCTGCGTCTTATGGGAATTGCCCACCACCCACTCGACGCCCGGCATCGCGGCGAGCTCGCCAGGCGCCCGCTGCGCATAGCACCCCGTCACCAGAATGCGCGCCGCGGGGTTCTCGCGATGCACGCGGCGGATGGTCTGCCGCACGTCGTCATCCGCCGCCGCGGTGACGGTGCAGCTATTCAGCACCACCAGGTCCGCGCCCGCGCGCTCTTCGGCGAGTTCCAGCCCTTTGGCGGCGAGCTGCGACTCGAGCGCGGCGCCATCGGCCTGCGTGGCCCTGCATCCGAAATTCTGAACGAAGTATTTCCCCACCCAGCTTCTATTGTAGGGGAGTTCGGGCGTGGTACCGTATCTTCATCATGCCAGCCGACGCCGAGCTCAGCGAGTTCCTCTTGCGCGCGTGCCACGATCTGCGCGGGCCGCTAAGGAATGTGCGCCTCCACGCCGAGTTGCTCGCGAAGAACGGAGCGAGCGATCCGGAACTGGACTTCGTAGTGATCGGCGCCGCGGCGGCGAACGCGGTGGTCGATGGCCTCAGCGATTACGCCCTCGCGCTGGCGATCGAGCCGTCGCGTTTCCAGCCCGTCCTGCTCGACATCATGTTCCGTTCGGCGATGGCGAAGCTAGCCGCGCCGATCCGCGAAAGCGGCGCCGAAGTGACCCACGGCGAACTGCCCACGGTCCGGGGCGATGCGGACCGTTTGCTGCAGCTTTTCGAATACCTGCTGGACGACGCGCTCCGGCGCCGCGGAACAAATATCCGGATTTCCGCCGAAGCGCAGGATGGCGCATTGCTGTTCACGGTGAGCGATAACGGCGCGCCGCTGACGGAGACCGTGGAACGGACGTTCAAGCCGTTCGCGCGCCTGCATGGCAATCAGCGCCCCGGCCCGGGATTGGCGGTCTGCCGCGCCATCGTGGAGCGTCATCGCGGCACGATGTGGGCCGAGAGCGGCGCGCTGCGGTTTACGCTGTCGGAGGGGTAGCTTGCGAGGGCGTTACTGTTCCGTGGGAGCTTTGTCGGCATGATCGATTACGATCACGTCGATGGCGGCCTTCTTCGGTTGCAACTTCAGTCCGAGTTGCCTCTCGATTGCTTCAGTAAGATCGGGGCCGTCAGGTGATAGTGGACCGTTGATCCAGCGCAGAAGGATCTCGTATTTGCCGCGCAATCCGGTCTCGTCGACGACCGGGCGGTCGAGGCGGAATTTCAGCTCTCTGGCGAACTGCTCCATCGATTCACCCACTGCGTGCATGGTCCAGCGATGTCCGTTGGCGAATGTCGCACTCTCGGTTGGCGGGATTACCGGGTAGCCGTCGCTGTCGGGAGGATAGGATCGCGGTCCTGGATTGTTGTCAGCGGCGGCCGGTTTATCGGGCGCTTCCTTGATCTTCGATCCGCTTTTCGCGATCACGAGGGCGTACACCGGCGCCTCCTGCTTTTCGTGGTGCGACGCCAAATGAAAGCGTTCCTCCAACAGCGCTCGCAGCATGGCGCGGAACTGATCTTTGGTAGTTCCCGGCGGCACCTTCGCGGTGATCTCGAACCGGGCTTCGTCCATCCAACCCGGAGCCTTAAGGAGGTCGCGGTCAACAGCGCCCAGAGCATTGGCTCGCAGGATCAGTTCCGACAGCAGGATACGGTGACAGGACCAGGTTCCCGGGTCGGACGTGCCCGGACCGCCGGTGCATCCGGCCCGGCGCTCAGCGGGTTGTGCGTTGACGGGCAGTGGAGTGGATGGCCGCACAGACGCCGCTTCGAACGATGGTTGCGAATCGCCAGTCTGTCCATGCACGAGCCCACAGGCAAGCGCGCACAGGCAAATGTGCGAGACGAGCCGCATCGGACCTCCTCTTTATTAGTTCATATGCTTCTGGGCGAAATCCAGGAAGAAAGGCCAATTGGGCTGGTCGGTGTGTCCCTGGGCGTGCTGGCGGAAGGCGATGTCGCCGGTGGCGAGGAGCGTTTCGATGGGCGGAAATTCCGTCGCGCCCAGATCCTTCTTGCCGAGGAGGCGGTAGACGGAACTGGCGCCGGCGCCGGCGAGGAACGTCCCTTTGGCGTCGACCCAGCCATCGCCTTTTTCGAGCGACCCGGCGCTCAGGAAGACGGGGCGGGGCGCGCAGAGCGCGACGAGTTCGTGGGAGTCGACGGGCAGATCGTTCCAGTGGAGCGGACCGGCGTACTTGATGAAGTTGCCGGCCATCCAGTGATATTCGCCGGCGCCGGCCACGTTCTCGACGATCTCGCCCCAATTGCGGCGATTCAGCTTGGCGCCGCCTTCGCCGGAGGAACTGACGTAGGCGGTCCAGAGGCGGGGCTCGTATGCCATCGTCACGAGAGTGGCCTTGCCGTAGCGCGAATGGCCTTCGAGGGCGATGTGTTTGGCGTCGACGGCCTTGTCGGTCTCGAAATAATCGATGGCGCGGCTGGCGCCCCAGGCCCATGCGCGGAGCGCGCCCCAATCGTCGAGCTTGCGCAGCTGTCCTTTGTTGCACAGTCCGATGATGCCGAGCGTCAGGCCGGAGCCATCGTCCGCCTGAACGCTGGTGGGGATGAGCTGCGCGTAACCCCAACCTTTCGCGAGCACCTCCTGCTGCCATGTGGGCCCCATGGGCGCGCGCGGCGGACCGGGAGCGCGGGGCGGCAGATTCATGGGCGGACGCGGCGGCAGGAACGCGTTGGGCCCGAAAGGCGGCGAGTCCGGCGGCGGCGCTTGCGGCGCGCCGAAGATGAATCCGAACTGCATGACGACGGGCGCGGGACCGGTGGCGTTGGCCGGCGTGGAGAGCGTGAGCGCGATCTTCACTTCGATATCGGGATCGGACGAGTTATCGACCATGCCTTCTAGCTTCTTGGTGATGATCTCGACGTCGCCGTTCTTTTCGCGGGTGGTGCTGGTGACCACCCAGTTCACCTTGGGCGTGACTTTGGGGACGCGGCCGTAGATTTCGCGGTCGAAATCCTCGACGATTTCGGGGCGGCGCTTGTTCCACCAGTCGGAAGCCTTGGTAACCTTCTTGCCGTTCTTCAAGACGAGCGGATCGGGGAGATCGGGGAAGGGATTGGCCTTCGACTCGTCGTAATTGGCGTAGTAAGGCGAATCCTTATTATTACCGTCGCGGCCGCGGCGGATCTCGGTGATGTGGAGCAGATCCATGAGGCGCTGATGGTCCTGCTCCTTAGTGAGCTTGATGGGCGCGGTCTGGTCGCTCGCGAGCATGGCGGCGAGAGCGGCGCATACCAAAAGCAATCGGGTGGGTCGCATTTGTTTAACTCTCGAACGATATATGCGCGAGCGGGCCGTTGTCAAGAGTGGGCGGCGAGGTCGCTTGGCTGCGGTCCCGGCGATAGCCTCTTGCTGACACCCTCGCCCTCGCATAGCCAGCCTCTTTCGGCATCCCCGATGGGAATGGAATGTCACGGATTCGGCGAGCGCCAGCGGAGTTACTGTGTTCGCCGTGCTTGTGGCGCATTGAGAAAGCAATTCCGACTCAGAAGATCTGCTCACGCGGCAGACGAGCCCGGGCGAAGCGCCGCGCGTCCGCACGGCGGGTCGAGGACAAGAGGGTTCTATAGTTGTATGAGTGTCAAGAATCGAATGCGCGCGCCCGAAACTGACAGACGTTCAATACCCGAGCAGCGGCGCCAGTCTCGCTCGCACTTCGTCCATTACTTCGTCTGTGCAGCGTCCCAGTGGTTCCGCGTGACGCGCTTTCCAGTCGACACTTTTCAGGTGATCAGCCAAAATGACGCCAGTTGCTGCCACGCTGGCAGGAACCGAAACTTCGAAAGGGTATCCCTTGACGTGGTTCGTGACGGGGCATACCAACGCCAAGCCGGACTTGGCGTTGTATACTTTCGGACTCAGTACCAACGCCGGACGCTGTCCCGCCTGCTCGCGGCCGGCTTGCGGGTCGAAAGTCAACCAAACGAAATCACCGGCGTCCGGCACAAAGGCGATCTTCACCAGGATTCCTTGCCCCGGGGCCGTCCCCAGGCTGTCTCTCGATGACGGTTCCTCGGCGTGATCTGAGCGACCAGATCCGAAAGTTCATACCTCCGCCGGGCCGCACGCAGGACAATGCCTCCCTCGCCGTCGAGAGCCAGTTTCACCGAATCTCCTTCGGAAAGGCTGGCCTGCTTCGCTATCGCAAGGGGAATACGGACGGCCAGGCTGTTTCCCCACTTTGCAATCCTGGAATCGTTTCGCATGGTTGTCTCTACTTTGAGTATACATACAGTCCCGCAATCCGCCTGCACTTTGCCGTTTTCCTGCCGAAGTTGCCAGTCACGCCGGCATTTCGCCATTTCGGCGTAGAGCACCATGTTAAAGTCAGCGACAGTGAGAATCGAACGCTATCGACGCCCTGTGTTTCTCGTCTTGTGCTTGTTAGCGGCAATCGGCCCCCACGCCAATTATGGATGGAGCGTGCCGGGTTGTCGCCGCCATTGCCGGATTCAAGTTAACGAGCCCGCTTGGCGGATGCTTGTCTACCAGCTCTCGGCGACCACACTCCTCGGCGCCTTAGCCTACATTCGGCGCTGACAAAACGCGCTGCCGGGCGACATGGCCGGCTGAACTTCGCGCGCATTGTCGCCTCCGCCGCACAGGACAAACATCAGCGGAAGGGAGCGCGATGCGGCGGCTTGCCGGCGGGCGGGATGCCTGCTCAGCGGGCGGCGAGGATGGCGGCGATTTCGGTGTGGCCCATTTTGTTCGCCCAAGCCAGCGGAGTTGCCCACGGTTCGGCGTCGGGCTCACGGGCGGAAGCGCCGCGGGCGAGAAGGAATTCGACCATTTGCATGCGGCCCCAGCGGCAGGCCCAGCCGAGCGGAGTCGAATGCAGAAGGTCGTCGCGGAGATCGAGGCGGGCGCCGCGATCGAGGAGCATCGCGGAGAAGCGCACGCGGGCGGCCTCGCTGAGGGCGGCGTCGCGCGCGGCAACGAAGTGGAGGACGGTGGCGCCGCGGCGGGCGATGTTGGGGTCGATGCCGTGAGCCAGCAGGAGTTCCATGCAGGCGAAGAAGGGTTCTTCGATGCCGTTATCGCCGGCGCTGCGAGGGGGCTGCATGAGAACCCAGTGCCAGCGCTGGTCGTCGCGGGGCCAATCGAGGCGCGGCAGCGCAAGCGCGACGATTTCGGGGCAGCCGTTGTCGGCGGCCGACCAGACGAATTCGCGCGCGACTTCTTCGGAGGAGTCTTCGGCGAGCATGCGGCGGGCGGCGTCCACGTCGTGGGCGAGCGTGATGGTCCAGGGCTGGGGCTTGGCGCCGCGGCTGAGGAGGAGCTGCTTCATGGCGCGATCGTCGTTGCGATAGGCGTGGTCGATGGGCCAGCCGGAGGCGTAGAGATTAGCGTTGGGGTCGGCGCCGCGATCGAGCAGGAGTGCGGCTATTTCGTGGCGGCCGAGGGCGGCGGCGATCCAGAGCGGTTTGCCGGCACTTTCGACGGGCTCTTCGACATTTTCGAGGAGGGTCCGCTCGTCGACATCGGCGCCGAGATCGAGCAGGAGGCGGACGGTTTCGATCTGACCGTGGCGGACTGCGAGATTGAGGAGTCCATTGCGGGAATCGATGGTGCTGCCGCGGGGGATGAGCTCGCGGACGCGGTCGTGATCGCCGAGAGTGACGGCGGCGCGGATGGTGAGGGGCGCGCCGGCGCCGAGGAGGCGATGGGCGACGGCGGGGAAGTTGTCGGGAGCGGCGAGGGCGGCACGGTCGAGAGGCGTGAGGCCCGCGAGATCGGGGTGGTTGGGATCGGCGCCGCGGGCTAAGAGCCAGGCGACCATTTCGTCGCTGCCGGCGTGCGCGGCGGCGTGGAGGGGAGTGCCGCCGTTGCGATCGCAGGCGCGGACGAGGGCGGGGTCGGCGGTGAGGAGCGCGATGGCGGATTCGTTGTCGCCGTTGCGGACGGCTTGGTTGATCTGCTCCTGAACGGGGGAGACAGCGGCGTTGGGGCAACTCGCGGTCTGGCGGCGCTGCTGCTCTTCCTCTTCGATGACGGTGACGATTTCGGGGAACTCGCGCTCGCGGGCGAAGACGAAGGCGGTGGTGGCGTCGCGATGGGGCCAGATGCCCTTGCGAGCGTCGGCGCCGGCGCGCATGAGGAGGCGGACCATGGCGGGGTTGCGGCGAAGGACGGCGTAGTGGAGAGCGCGATGCTCGTCGTTCTCGGCCATGTCCATGGCGACGAGCTCGGGCCGGGCCTTGAGAAGCTTGCGGACGGTCGAGAGGTCGCCGGCGTTCACGGCTTCGGCGAGGCGCGCGACGTTGGCGCCATCGACGAAAGCTTTGAGTTTGGGCCAACTGGGGAAGCCGTAGGAGCGGGCGAGCTCGCGCTGGGCTTCGCTGAGGGTGAAGCCGGGCCATCCGGACATGAGCTCCTTGGCTTGTTTGCGGAGTTGTTCGAGGTTGGGGTGGCGCGGAAGGCGGCGCGTGGGGATGCGTTGAGCGGACATGACAATCTCCTTTCGAATTGCCCGGTGTCCGCGGAACGGGCGAAAGAAGATTGGGTAGCCGAATGGATGAGGACCGGTGGGCTCAGCCCTTCCCGCGGACCGGTGGCGCCCGACGCGCACGGGGACATCATAGCACGGGGGAAACACGGAAACATTGTTCACCACGGAGACACGGAGGCCACGGAGAAAGGCTTAAAGAATCACCGCAGAGATGCTGAGCCGCCGAGGAAAATCATAAAGACAAAATCAAAAGCAGAGGGCGCAGAGGTGGCATGGGTAACGGAGAATGCCGGGATTCGGGGTTCGGCGTGTTTTGCAACTCAGCCCGCGCGCCTGATGGGAATGCGCCCGCTAATGTCGCAGCCAGGGGGAGGCCTTCTTCGTCCAGACGCTGTCCGGCGCGCTCTCGCGCAGTTCCTGAGCGACTTGACCAAGGACGGTGTGATCGTTGGTCGCCTTGTAATGGCTTACCGCACGCCAATAGCGGGCCTCTGGTGCGGATGAAGTCTGGGGATAGCTGTCCACAACTTCGCTGTAGAGCCGTTCGGCCTCCGGCCATCTCTTCTCCTTGAACGCCAGCCTTGCCAAGGCCAGTTTCAGTTGTGCTTCGAACTCATCCTTCGGCAAGTAACCTTCGACCCGATAGCGCTCGACGCCCTTCGAATCCAGGATCAGGATGGTCGGGGTCCAGCCCGCATCGAACCGATGGAACCATGCAGGATGTTCCTTGATATGGGCTTCGACCGGGAGGAAATTCGCGTTGATGAAGGCCGCGACACCGTCATCCGCGTACGACTCGGCTTCCAGCCGAGCGCATGCCCCTCAAGCCGGCGCCGCGCTGAAATCGAATAGGACCGGCCGGCCAGTCTGCTGCGCCTGGCTCAGCGTGGAATCGATGTCCCTGCTCCATTGAACTGCCATAACTTAATTCTAGGATAGATCCACTAGACTGGCATCAGGCGCTTATGAATGGCCCTGGCCCCTCACCCTCCACCCCCGGACGGTTCGCCGTACGTAACCACACATTCGAAGCCCGCGACCGTCTTTTCCCCTGCGATGTCTGGTGCCCCGACGAGCCCGGCGCGTGGCCGCTCGTCCTGTACTCTCACCACAGCCGCGGCAACCGCCGCACCGCCACCTACCTCACCACGCACCTCGCGAGTTACGGCTACATGGTTGCGGCCCTCGATCATTCCGAAGTCGTCGCCCCGGAGGTCGCCGGCAATGTCGAAGGCTTCATCGCCAACCGTGTTCCCGACGTCCGCTTCCTGCTCGATTATATGCTCGCCGGCGCGATTCGGTGTACCGCCCGGCCAGATCCCGATCGCATCGCGATCGTCGGCCACAGCGCTGGCGGCTGGACCGCTTTGGCCTTGCCCGAAACCGACACTCGCATTCAGGCCGTGGTCGCGCTCGCCCCCGGCGGAGCGTCCAATCCCAAGCCGGGAATTATCCCCGCCACCCTCAGTTTCAACTGGCCGCGTCCGCCGGCCACACTCTATATCGCGGCCGAGGACGACGTCCTCACGCCCATCGCCGGCCTGCACGAGCTCTATGGCCGCACCCCCGGGCCCAAGCGAATGGTGGTCCTCCCCCGCGCCGACCACTTGCATTTCGTGGACAACGTGGAGCAGGCCCACGAGCAGCTTCGCGCCGCCAGTCTTCCGCCCGAGGCCTCCTGGATTTCACGCGAAATGCGCCCCATCGCCGAGCTCTGCTCCGGAGAAGAAGCCCACCGCCAGATCCAAAGCCACACGCTTGCCCATCTCAACGCCGCTCTCACCTGCCACACCGCACGGTAGACCACGTTACTGAGCCGCGACCGCGAGGGAGCGGTGCCTTTTGGGGCAAGAGAAAGACAAAGCACCGCTCCCTCGCGGTCGCGGCTCAGTAGGACGGTCGCGGCTCAGTAGGACGGTCGCGGCTCAGTAGGACGGTCGCGGCTCAGTAGGACGGTCGCGG
>Ga0181521_10000474_pt1 | contig 48857 bp, 36 predicted proteins | sample PEATcosm2014_Bin_32_FD_119764 | JGI IMG/M metagenome (GOLD analysis project Ga0181521, IMG submission 119764) | Peatland microbial communities from MTU Mesocosm Facility, Houghton, MI, USA - PEATcosm2014_Bin02_60_metaG | ecosystem: Environmental > Terrestrial > Soil > Wetlands > Peat | place... | reverse complement strand
CTCTCCAGCAGCAACTCTTCCAGCTTGTCGTTGCCCTGCAAGCTGCCGCGGAGATCGGAAAGCCGGGTCCGCAGATCGAGCAGTTCCTTGAGCGGCTTGACCTGGCGCGCCACATTCTGCGGTTCGAAGTCTTCCAGCTTGGAAAACTTCAAGTCCACCTTGAGGTTTGCGGCCTCTGGTTCTTCACTCAGCTTGTTTTCCACCGAGAAGTTGAGGTGCGGTTTCATGCCCTCCAGGACCGTGTCAAAATTGTCCGGATTGACCTCGACGAACTTGCGGTCCTTTAATCTGGGCAGGGGCTGTTCCGGTTGGCCGGTGAAATCCCCCAGCACCCCGACCACGAAGGGAAGCTCCTTCAACTCGATCGCTCCGCCCACTTCGACGTCATACGTGATCTGTACGCGTGGGGAACGTACCCGATCCAATTTATGTTGCGTACTTTCTCTTGCCATGGAACCTCCCGAATAATTCGTTCAGTGAGACACACTATATGCGACGCGAGGCCGAACGTCAAGTTTTTTGCCAAATCCGGGTACCAGACCTTCCCGGGGGGACGCCACGTGCGGAATCTCACACCAGCACCAGGCGGCGCTCCACCAGTTTCCGTATCACCGCACAGCACTGCTGGCACACCTGTTCCGGATCGACCTTGACCGCCGCTGCGAGATCCCGCCCCAGATCGCCCAAAGTTCGGCTCCCATCGCATCTACGTAGGAAATCGGCCACTTGCGGATCCAGCGTCAGCGAACTGGGGAGCCCGCCCGGCCGCCTCAGTTGCATTGAGGAGGGCTTCCACTCCCCAGCCTCCAGGCGCAACTGCTGGTCGATCCGCACATCGGATGGCAGCCGTGGCTTCCAGGCCATCATTTGGTCCATGGAGCGGTCCGTTTCCAGGCTGCCCTGGTTGGCGAACAATTCAAGGACGGATTCGCCGAATGGCTCCCTGCAGTCCAGGCTGGACACCTCCTCGATGCGGATCCAGTTCCTACCGGACCTCCGGTGCATGGCCAGGATTCCGCCCTGGATCTCTTCGACTTGACGGGCGCGATAGTAGGCCATCCATTCGTCGAACCTCTGGTTGGCGGTCAGCGGCGAGTACGGCATGATTCCGTTGATCCGTTCGGCGGCGTAAGCAGCGGCCGTGCGCGCGTAACTGCGGAGCACCCAGGCGTCGCAGCCGGTATCTTCCAGCCACTCCTTCAGGCGATCCTGCCAGGACTGCCCCTTCACCTGGACCCACTCGAAGGTGATCTGCAGGAAGCCGTTTTCGTTGAGGTAGCCGGGCGCTGCCCGGACGAGTTCCCGGCAGTAACCGTCCAATTCCATGCTGTTTTCGCAATAGATCTGCCCAGTGGACGGGGTTACGAAAAACGGGGGGTTGCTGACGATAAGGTCGAATTTCCGGCCCTGGACAGGTCCGAAGGTGTCGCCGGTGAGGCAGTCGACGTTCCGTATACCGTTGAGCCAGGCGTTGAAGCGGGCAAATTCGGTGGCGCGCGGGTTCAGGTCCGTCGCCACCACCTGGCGGCTGTGACCCGAAGCGAGGATCGCCAGTATCCCGCAGCCGGCGCCCAAATCCAGAGTCGCCGCCGAAGGCCGCCGGATGGTGAACATTTGCAGCGAGCGCGTGGAAGGATTCGGCCACAGAACCATCCCGGAGGATTCCGGCGACTCCAGCGTGCCGGCCGGATCGGCCGCGAACAGAAAGCCCTCGCATGGCGTCAGCATGACCTTGGGAGTGAGCCGGTCGCCGTCCGGAACCAGCATTCCCGTTTCCAGCAGTTGGGTAACCACCGGTGCCGGGACGACGCCCGCGAAGGACTTGCTCTCTAGCGGTACGCCCAGGAAAAACCAGCGCAACAGGACATTCAGCGCGGTGATGTCGGAAGTGCGCTCGAGGAGGTCCGGCAGGTTGCCGAGGCGGCGCGAAGGCAGGTCGCGCAGCGTCGGGTTTTGCTGGAACTGCTCGTGCGTGAAGCCGGCTTCCCTAACAAACTCGAGAAGCTGCTTTGGATTCGCGCTGAGCGGAGTGAGCATCGAGAGCCCTCACGACACTGTACCGCAGATTCCGCCGCTGGACGAGATACTTGAGACAGGCTGTCTCGCGCCCGGACCGGCGGCATTCGCAAAACAGTTGGCATAATCGGCAAGTTCTGGTACTGTGAATGCGAATGCGGCGATTGCAACCGGTGATCTGGACGAAGGGCACGTTTCTGACTCCCCAGCACCTGCAACTCCAGGATCGCTTTCTCGAGAACCTCCTGGAGTTCCACCTGGAAAGTCTCTCGTTCCGCCCCTGGGGCTTCGCCACATTGCAGGTGAGCCGGGAAGCTCTCGGCGGTGGAGTGTTCGGTATCGCCAGCGCGTCCGGGCTCCTGCCGGACGGGCTCATCTTCGATATACCCGGGTCCGACAGCGCCCCGCCGCCCAAAGAGCTGGCGGAATGTTTCGAGCCGGATCAAACCACGGCCGACCTCTACCTGGCCGTTCCGCAATACCGCGAGCGGGGTCTGAACGTGGCCTCTTCCACGCGCGACAGCGGCGCCAGGTATCACGCGGAAATCGAGGTGTTCCGCGACGAAAACACCGGCATGACGGAAAAACCGGTCCAGGTGGCGCGCAAGAATCTGCGGCTGCTGGTGGAAGGCGAGAGCCGCGACGGCTACTCCACGTTGCGCGTGGCTCGCGTCCAGCGCAGCGAGACCGGCACTTTTCAACTGGACCCCAGCTTCGTGCCGCCGCTGGTGGATTTCGCCGCCAGCGACCACCTGGTTTCGATTGCGCGCCGCCTGGTGGAGATTCTCACCGCGCGCTCCAGCGCCATCGCCGGAGTGCGGCGGCAGAAGAATCAGAGCCTGGCGGATTTCACTGCCGCCGATATCGCCAATTTCTGGCTGCTCTATACGGTCAACACAGCCTTCCCGGTTGTCCGCCACTTATTCGAAACTCGGGGCGGGCATCCCGAGGCGCTGTACAACGCGATGCTCTCGCTGGCCGGAGCGCTCTCCACGTTTTCCTCGACCATCCACCCGCGCGATCTGCCAACCTACGATCACGACAACCTCGGCGTCTGCTTCACGGACCTGGACGAAAAGCTGCGTACGTTGCTCGAAACCGTGGTGCCCACCAACATCGTGTCGCTGCCGCTGAAACTGGTGCAGCCGGCAATTTACGCAACCTCGCTCGACAACGATAAGTACCTGGTCAACACCCGAATGTACCTGGCGGTGAGCGCTGAAACCAGCCGGGCGGAGATCGTGGGAAAGACGCCGCAACTGGTCAAAGTCTGCTCGGCGAGCCACATCGACCACCTGGTGCGGCAGGCGCTGCCCGGCGTGCCGCTGACCTACGTCGCGGCCCCGCCCAGCGCAATTCCGGTCAAGCTGAACCACCAGTATTTCAGCCTGAGCCAATCCGGCCCCGCATGGGAAGCCGTGCAGCGTGCCCGCAACCTGGCTGCATACGTCCCTGCGGATCTGCCCAACCCGCAACTCGAACTGATCATTCTGCTGCCGCAAGCGGGGTAGGGGCGGCTGCTGTGTCTCCGACCGTGCGATACGGTCGCGGAGCTAGTGTCTCATTAACAGGAACACAATCAACCCGCCCACCAGAAACATCAGCAGCCCCAGAATTGCGAACAGCAAGAGGTTGGTTGAGGGCGCCTTGACCGGCGCCGGCGGTTGCGGGACGGAGAACTGCGGCACCGCCGGCCGCGGAATCGCGGGTTGCGCCATGCCTGGCATCTGGGGTACGTTCGCCTGCGGCATTGCGGGTAGGTTGGCCTGCGGCATCTGAGGCATTTGCGGAAATCCAAGCGCTGGTGGCGCGGCGGCACCGCCTGCACCCGGGACTGGGGCAGCCGCCATCATGCGGGTGTACTCGCTGGGGCCCTGCGGTGCGTCGGGCATTTGCCCCTGCTGCGGCACCGACGGAATCGCAAACGCCTGCGTCGCGCCAGCGGGCGCGGCATGCCGTGGCGGCGGAGCTGACGGCGCTCCGGCCGCGGACGGGAACCCGGACGCCGCGGGCAAGGGAGGTCCCTCGGTTTCAGGAGGTGGGGCTTGGAAGAACCGTGTGAATTCGCTCCCTTGTGAACGACTCTCCGGCGGCGGCGCCGCCGGGGACGGCGACTGAAACAGGCGAGTGAATTCACCGGCCTCCGCTGGCGGCGGCGGCGGCGCCGGCCAGTCCCCGGGCGCCGGAGCGGATGGCATGGAGGATTGCTGAAACATCCGCGTGAAATCTCCGGGGGAACTCGAAGCGGGCGGCGGCGGTGGTGGCGTTGGCTCGGCCATCGGGGCGGCCGGCTCCCGAAACAATCGCGTGAATTCGCCTGGTGACGACCCCGCTGGCGGTGCCGCAGGCCCTTGCGGTATCGGCGCCGCAGGCCCGGTCGATGGCTGCGGGATCTTGGCAATCGCCGGAGGCACTGGCGAAGGTGCAGCCGGCGGAGCCGCGGGAACCGCCGCGGTTTGAAACAGGCGCGTGAATTCTCCCGGCGCGGAAGCGACCGGCGGCGGTGCAGGCGCTGCGGCCGGCGGTGGCGGAGCGGGGGGAGCAGCGGGCGCTGCGGCCGGCGCTTGCGGTGTTGGCTTTGCCGGTGTCAGGGATGGCTGCGGGACCTTGGTAATCGCCGGGGGCACTGGCGAAGGTGCAGCCAGCGGAGCCGCGGGAACCGCCGCGGTTTGAAACAGGCGCGTGAATTCTCCCGGCGCGGAAGCGACCGGCGGCGGTCCAGGCGCTGCGGCCGGCGGTGGCGGAGCGGGGGGAGCAGCGGGCGCTGCGGCCGGCGCTTGCGGTGTTGGCTTTACCGGTGTGAGGGATGGCTGCGGGATCTTGGCAATCGCCGGAGGCACTGGCGAAGGTGCAGCCGGCGGAGCTGCGGGAACCGCTCCGGTTTGAAACAGGCGCGTGAACTCCCCCGGCTCGGAAGCGACCGGCGGCGGTGCAGCGGACGCGTCCGGCGCCATCGTCTGGCCGGTGGGGGCAGGCTCTGACGCCCGAAACATGTCGGCGAATGCGCTCGGCGCCGCGGGCTCGACCGGGGGCAGGGGAGTTGGCGCAGCCGCGGGCGGAGTCGTAGGTACTTTCCACGCCCCCGCACGACTGAACCTCTGGGTATCCGTGGCCGCGGCTTCCTGGTCCTTGAGCCAATCTACCAGGTGCTGGAAGGGCGGGGCGATCGTCACAACGTACTGCGTGCCGTCGCTGTTGTTCCCAACTTCAATCAACCGGGCCAGCGAATTTGGCGGAAGGGCGCGCAACCGGGCCAGCAGCCCCTGGTTCTCCGGAGTCTGTCCGCCCACCAATACGTGCACGGTCACATCGCGCCCGCTATGCCGAGCCCGGAAGCTCTTTGGACCCTCCCCAGGCAGCGGTTCCAGCAACTCGTACTTCTGGTGGACGTCCATGATCCCTCCGTTTCCATCTGACATCGTACCGCGCCTAGCGCAAATTTGAGTCCCACGCCCGGCCGCTTATGGTACTCTAATCCGCAACGGGCTTATGAACTTGCTATCGAGGGTGGTGTGGTCGGAAGGCATGTACCTGGGACCGCACCATTTCCAGGTGCAGAGCCGCTACTTCGAGGATTCCATCCAGTTTGCCACCTCGTCCCTCTGGTTCGCTTCGTACGGTCTGGCAGGGGTGGAACTGGATGCCGAAGCGCTGCATAACGGCACCGTTGCGCTGCTGCACGCGCGCGGGATTTTCCGCGACGGCCTGCTCTTCCACATGCCGGAGAGCGATCCGCTGCCGGAGCCGCGGGCCATTGCCGACCTGTTTCCACCTACGCGCGACGGCATCATCGTGATGCTCGCGATTCCCCCGCGCAAGGCCAACGGCTTCAACTGTTCGCTGCCGGAAGGCGAGATCACCGACGCCCGCTACATCGCCGAGCCGCGCGTCCTGCACGATGAGAATACCGGCGCCGACGAACGCACGGTGCATCTCGGCCGCAAGAACCTGCGCCTGCTGCTCGATACCGAACCGGCCGGCGACCTGCTCGCCATGCCGATCGCACGCGTAGTGCGGGATGGTGCCGGCCACTTCGCTTACGATGCCAATTTCGTTCCGCCGGTGCTGCGAATCTCCGCCTCCACCCGGCTCATGCTTTTAGTGCAGCGTCTCATCGAAATCCTGGACGACAAGAGCACCACCATCAACCGCGGCGCGCGCAACACGAGCGGCGGGCGCGCCGAGTTCTCGACGCGCCAGATAGCCAGCTTCTGGCTGATGCATGCCGTGAACTCCGCCCTGGCGCCGCTGCGTCACCAGTTCATCGCCAAGCGCGGCCATCCCGAGGAGCTGTTCGTCGAGATGTCGCGACTCGCCGGCGCCCTGTGCACCTTCGCTCTCGATTCGCACCCGCGCGACCTGCCGTTGTACGATCACGACAACCTGAGCGCTTGCTTCGAAAAGCTCGACCGGCACATCCGCGCGCATCTGGAAATTATCGTTCCCACCAACTGCATTTCAATTCCGCTGAAGCGCACGGAGAATTACTACTACGAAGGCGACGTCGCCGACCAACGCTGCCTGGGCCGTTCGCGGTGGCTGCTGGCCATCCGCGCCCGCATGGGCGACGCCGAACTGATGGCCAAAGCGCCGCCGCTCATCAAGGTCTGCAGCCCGGCCTTTGTGCGGGAGCTGGTCAAGCGCGCCCTCCCCGGGCTGGCGCTGACTCATCTGCCGGTGCCGCCGCCGGCGGTTTCTGCGCGCCTCGAAACGCAATACTTCGGTCTCAGCAAGGGTGGCCCCTGCTGGGACCACATCAACCTGACGCGCAAGGTGGGCGCCTACGTTCCTGGTGAATTTCCCGACCCTGAAATCGAAGTTCTAGTCGTGCTGGAACACTAATATGAGCCCTTCAGCCAGTACCCGCAGGCCGGAAAACCTGCCGCTCATTTTCCAAGAAGTCTTCACCGCCATCGAACGGCTGCGCTCGAATCGCCAGGGCGTCACCGATTCGCAGTCTTTCCGGCATCATACCCGGGAAGCGCTCAGAACCGCCGCCAGCCAGGCGCTGGCCGCCGGTTACCCATCCGAAGACGTCAAGGTCGCCACCTTCGCCACAGTCGCGTTCCTGGACGAATCCGTCCTCAATCTGCAGAACCCCATTTTCACCGACTGGCTCCGCAAACCGTTGCAGGAGGAGTTGTTCGGTACGCACATCGCGGGCGAGGTCTTCTTTCAGCATTTGCAGCAACTCCTCGGCCGCAACGATTCCGCGGACTTGGCTGATGTGCTCGAGGTCCACTACCTCTGCCTGCTGCTCGGTTTTGGCGGGCGCTATAGCGCCGGAAATCGCGGAGAATTGGCGCAGGTGATGAGCCTCACCGCGGAGAAGATCCGCCGTGTTCGCGGCCAGTTCGGGCCGCTTTCGCCGGGGTGGATGCTTCCCGAGGAAACCGTGCGCAGCCGCCCGGATCCGCTGGTGCGAAAGTTGGGCTGGCTGGCGCTGGCCTGCGCGATATTGATGGTGCTGCTTTTCGGCGGCTACAAGCTCACCCTGGGTTCGGGAGTGTCGGACGTTCAGGCGATTGCCGCTCCGGCGGGTTAGTCAAGGAGATCCACGTGACCATACTCTACGTTTTGCTCGCGGTTGCGGTGGTAGCCCTGATCGTCCTGGTCATTCTCTTCTTCGTCAAGAAGAAGAAAGCCAAGGCCGCCGCCGCTCAGGCTGGTGAACCCGTGGCGCCCGGCGGAGACGAGATTTCGCTGCTGGTGCACGCAGCCGAGGCCAGGCTCTCCGCCGCCAAACTCGAACAGGGCGCTAAGATCGCCAACCTGCCGGTTTATCTTCTGATGGGCCAACCCGGCAGCACCAAGACCAGCGTGATGATTCATTCCGGTCTCGACCCGGAACTGCTGGCCGGCCAGGTCTATCAGAATGCCGACATCGTACCGACGCGCGCCGCCAATCTTTGGTTCTCGCGCCGCAGCATCTTCGCCGAAGCGGGCGGCACGCTATTGGCGGACTCAAACCAGTGGAGCCGCTTCGTCCGCAGATTGCAGCCGCGCTCCTCCGTGGTCGGTAAAGGCGGACAGGCGCCGCGCGCGGCGTTGGTCTGCTTTGACAGCGAGACCTTCACTCGTGCCGGCGCGCAGGAAGCCGTGGTGAACGCTGCTCGCACCTTGCGCGCCCGCCTGGGCGAGATTTCCCAGGCTTTCGGCATCAATCTCCCGGTCTATGTGCTGTTCACCAAGATGGACCGGCTGCCGTTCTTTACCGAGTACGTGCGGAACCTGAGTAACGACGAGGCTGCGCAAGTGGTTGGCGCGACTCTCCCGATGCTTACTGGCCGCAGTGAAGGTGTGTATGCCGAAGAAGAGACCGCGCGCCTGACCGGCACCTTCGAACGGTTGTTCCGATCGCTCGCCGACGCCCGCCCCGAGTTTCTGGCGCGCGAAACCGACTCTACCAAGCTGCCCGCCACCTACGAATTTCCTCGCGAATTCCGCAAGATTCGTCCCGCCGTGGTGCAGTTTCTGGTGGATCTGTGCCGGCCCAGCCAGTTGAGCGTGGGTCCGATTTTGCGCGGATTCTACTTCACTGGCGTGCGGCCGATCATCATCAACGAAACCGCACCGGTCGCCGCTGCCGCGCCGCAGCAGCAAGCCGGTTACGGGACGACCGCCGGCGCCACCGGCATCTTCAAGGCGGGCCCGCAGGTGCAGGCCGCACAAGCCCCGCCGCCGCAAGTGGGCGCCACGCGCAAAGTGCCGCAATGGCTCTTCCTCAGCCACTTGTTCACGGATGTTCTGCTCTCCGACCGCGCCGCCATGGGCGCCAGCGGCGCCAGCACCAAGACGAGTTTCGCGCGGCGCGTGTTGTTCCTTGTGGCTGCCGTGCTGTGCCTGGCGCTGTCCGTCTTGTTTACGGTTTCGTTCTTCAATAACCGCGGCCTGGAAACGCGCCTGCGCACCGCGGCGCAGGGCAGCGCCGCCACCGGGGTGACCGGCGCCAATCTCGCGCCAGTCGAAAGCCTGCGGAAACTGGAGGCGCTCCGCCAGTCGCTCGAGACCTTGCGCCAGTACCGGCGGGAAGGCGCTCCGTTGTTTTACCGGATGGGCCTGTATGCCGGGAACGATCTGTATCCCGAAGCATGGCGCATTTATTTCGAACGCTTCCGCCAGTTGCTGTTCGCGCAGACGCAAAACAACATTCTACAAGGGCTGAGCGGACTGCCCGCGACTCCGGGACCGGAGTACAGTCCCACCTATGACGCGCTGAAGGCCTATCTGATCACGACCTCTCACCACGAGCACTCGACCAGCCAGTTTCTTTCGCCGGTTCTGATGAAGTGGTGGGCCGCCGATCGCACCATCGATCCGGAACGGCAGGAGCTCGTTCAGAAGCAATTCGATTTCTACTCCGACGTGCTCAAGGAAGAGAATCCGTACTCGGAAGCCAACGACGCTTACACGATTGAAAAGGCGCGCCGATATCTGAGCCAGTTCGCCGGCACTGAGCGCGTTTACGCTTTCATGCTGTCCGAAGCCGGCAAGCGCAACCCGCCCATCAACTTCAATCGCCAGTTCGCCGGATCGGCCCAGGTGGTGTTAGAGACGTACGAAGTGCCCGGCGCGTTTTCCAAGGGCGGCTGGGCTTTCATGAAAGACGCCATGCAGCACGCCGACCGGTACTTCAGCGGCGAGCAGTGGGTCCTCGGCGACCAGGCCTCTGCCAACATCGACCGCGCCAAGCTGGAACAGGATCTGCGCGCCCGATACAACGCCGACTTCATCATGAAGTGGCGGACCTATATCAAGTCAGCCTCGGTGGTACGGTACGCCAGTCTGGCCGACGCTTCGCAGAAGCTGACCCAGCTTTCCGGCAACCAGTCGCCGCTGCTCGAATTGTTCGCACTGGCCTCCAATAACACGGGGGTAGACGATCCCGATGTGGCGTCGGCGTTTCAGCCGGTGCAGACCGTGGTCCCGCCGGGGAGCACGGATAAATACATCCTGCCGCCCAACCAGAACTACGTCAACGCGCTCGTCACTCTGCAGGCATCTCTCGAGTCGATTGCCGGCCAAGGTGGAACCCCCAACGACGCGGCGGCGGCTCCGACTCTTCAGAACGCCACGCAGGCCAAGGTCACCACGCGTCAGATGGCACAGGCCTTCCGGATCGATGCGGAAACCCATCTCGAGGCCGGCGTGCAGAAGCTGCTGGAAGACCCCATCGTTTACGTGGAAGGCATGCTGCGCGCGCTGGGGCCCGCCGAGCTGAATGGCAAAGGCAAGTCGCTTTGCGGGCAATTCCGCGCCGTGTTGTCCAAGTATCCGTTCAATCCCAACTCGACCGTGGAGGCCACACTGGCTGACGTCAACGGCCTTCTGCGCAAGCCCGATGGCGCGCTCTGGAGTTTCTACGATCAGAACCTGCAGAAGCTGCTTGTCAAACAGGGATCGCAGTTTGCCATCGGTCCGTCGGGCGGCGTGAACCCCGCGTTCCTAAACTTCTTCAATACAGCCACGGCATTTTCCGACGCGATCTACGCGGGCGGCGCGCAGGACCCGCACTTCATTTACACGCTCAAGCCGGAACCTTCGGAGGATATCCAGACGGTCAACCTGCTGATCGACGGGCAGAGTCTCAGTTACTCGGGCGGCGCAGCCACACCCAAGCAGTTCACCTGGCAGGGAGGCGGTACGCACGGTGTGAAAGCTTCGGTCAAGCTCGGCGGTCCGGAGCTCTCGTTCTCGGAGCACGAAGGGCTGTGGGCGGTATTTCGTTTCTTCAACCGGGCCGACCGGTGGACCCCCGCCGGCGCCGGGTATTCCCTGGAGTGGATCATCCGCGCGGGCAAGGACCCGATGAAGGTCAATGGCAAGCCCCTCATCGTCCACTTTGAGCTCGATATGGCCGGCGCGCCGGCAGTCTTCCAAGCCGGCTATTTCTCACGCCTCGCCTGTGTGTCAGACGTCGCGCGGTAGCGAGGTAGCTATGTCAGAACGCATCTCAAGGGCTTCCGTCAATCTCGATGTCAGCGTGGGCACGCAACCAATCCTCAGCGTGCCCGAAGCCGAAACGCCATTTCGCATGCTGATTCTCGGTGATTTCAGCGGCCATGGGTTTTGCGGCGAGCGAGAGCCCATCGCCGGACGCCGCCCCATCGCGGTGGATAGCGACAATCTCGACCAAGTGCTCGCGTCGCTTTCGCCTGCGGTCCAGCTTCCGCAGGGCACGCTGCGATTCCGTTCGATCGACGACTTTCATCCCGATCACATTTATCTGCGCACCGATGCTTTCCGAAAGCTGGCGGATTTGCGGAACCAGCCGGCGCCCGTTCCGCCGCCGCGGCAAACACCACCGGCCGCCGCGCCCGCGAGTCCGGCGTCGGGCCGGAGTCTTCTGGAAAGCATGATGTCGCAGGCCGACGAAGAGCCGGCTTCGCGCGTGGTGGAGGCTCCCGACGCGCTGGCTGACTTCATCAAGAGAGCCGTCGAGCCTCATCTTGCCGCACGCCAGGACCCGCGGCAGCAAGAATGGACCGCGCGCGTGGATGCCGCGGCGGGCGAGCAGATGCGCGCTATCCTCCACCACCCGCATTTCCAATCGCTCGAAGCCGCATGGCGCGCGCTCGCCATGCTGGTAGACCGGCTCCAACCCGACACCGATCTCAAGATCTACGTGTTTGACGCGACGCTCGAAGAGCTAATGGCCGCCGATGCCAGTGCACTGGAACGATGCCTGGGCGGCTCCGCTTCAGCCCCCTGGGCTCTGATCGTGGGCAACTTCGTTTTCGGACAGACCGCCGAGGACGCCGCCACCCTGCGATGGCTGGGCCGCCTCGCCGCGTCGTTGGGTGCGCCGTTCCTCGGTGAAGCAGTGCCTCCTTCCGATGCGCCCGGTTTCGAGTGGCAGGAACTCGTCCGGTCTCCGGAGGCGCGGTGGATCGGCCTCGCCTTGCCGCGCTTCCTGCTGCGCCTGCCCTACGGGAAAGACACTTCGCCGGCGGAGCAGTTGGAAGTTGAAGAAATGCCGGAGAGCGTTCATGCGGATTATCTGTGGGGCAATCCGGCCTTCTTTTGCGCCTGCGTGCTGGGCCTCGCCTTTCGGGCTGACGGATGGGAAATGCGTCCCGCTCGCCACCGGGAGATCGGCGGCCTGCCGCTACACATCTACCGCGCGGACGGCGAATCCGTCGCCAAGCCCTGCGCCGAAGTGCTCCTCACCGATGCCGCTGCCGAGTTTATTCTTGAAAACGGCTTCATACCGCTGGCTTCGATGAAGGACCAGGATTCCGTCCTGCTCGTTCGCCTGCAATCCATCGCCGATCCCCCCGCGCCGCTATCGGGCAGGTGGGGCAGCCACAGCTAAACACGGATCGCCAAAGCCCGGCATCGCGGTCCTGCTGCACGCGCTGGGCGCCGCGGAATCTGAAAGATCTCTAACCCCGGAACGCGCCCGGGTCGGCCAGCAACGCTAACAGCATGATTACGAAGGGAAGCAAGGTTGGCAAGACATCGTATAGTCGCTCGGGGAGGAACTTGTCACCCCATAGGCCAAAGAAGGTCTTGACCGGGAACAGGTGGTACAGCTACGCCGGCAGGGGCAGTCATATCGGCAGATCGCAAGGTTTCTGGGGATGGGAGTCGGGACCGTGGTCCGGACACTGCAGGAGCGTTCCAAAAGCTCTTAGCCGCATTTCGCCTGAGATGGACGTCTAAGACGTCCTATCGCGCTGAAGGTTCCACTCCTACTTCCCCAGATTGTCGAGCGCCATGCGCGCCCCGGCATGCGACGGATTGGCAGCAAGCACCTCCGAAAACTCGGCCTGTGCCTCGGTCTTCTTCCCCTGTGCCGCGAAGGCGTTCCCCAAATTGTAGTGGGCGTCCGGGAAGTCCGGCTTCAGCCGTAGCGCCTCGCGGCAGTGAGCCATCGCCTCCTCCGTTCGCCCCAACCGCCCGAGCACATAGCAAAGATCATTGTGCGAATCCGGATCGGCGGGAGCGAGATGGAGCGCCTCCTCCAGGTGCCCACGCGCTTGCTCCATACGGCCGCCGGCGGCCAATAGCACGCCCAGATCGGCGTGAGCCCCGGCAAGAGTCGGCTCCAGGCGCAACGCCGCGTTGAGTTCCGGCAGGGCCTTGTCGAACCGCCCCGCTTTCAACCATTCATGACCCAGGTTGGCATGGGCGCTCGCGTAATCCGGATCAATAGCCAGGGCCCGTTGAAACTGCGCCAGGGCTTCCTCGCGCTTTCCTTCGCCCGAAAGCACAACTCCCAGGTTATTGTGGATAATGCGGTTGCCCTCCGTCACCGCCAGGGTGTGCGCGAACAACTCTTCACTGCCCTTCCAATAAGCCGTCTGCCGATAGGCCATCGCCGCCAACGCAACCACCGCCAACATGGCTATGCCCGCCGCGCTCTTCTGCAGCACGGGCTGGTTTCGGACCAGATCGGCCGTGCCCCACACCGCGGCAATGCTCAGCCCGACAAATGGCATGTAAGTGTAGCGATCGGCCATAGACTGCGCGCCCACCTGCACCAGGCCGATCACCGGCACCAGCATCCCCACGTACCAGAGCCAGCCGACCAAGATATACGGGTTGCGTCGAGCCGCCCACATCGCCCCAGCGGTGACGGCCAGCATCAAAAGGGCCGCTAAGGCCACCGTTTCCGCAGGCGCGCCGTGTATCGGATAAAGCACCGCTAGATCCACCGGCCACACGGCCTTTCCTAGGTAGGTCACATAGGCGACCGCCACGTTGGCAAGGCGCGCGGAGAACGGCAGGCGTTCCAGGGCTACCACCGCGCCAAAGCTCCGCTGGGCGTCGAACGTCAGCATACTGTCTATTGCCGCCAGCGCCAGAAGCGGCACCTTTTCCCACAGAAGAGAGCAGAAGGCGGGCCACGCCGGCGGATATTTCAAGCGGCCCAGCGGCCAGTAGTCCAGCAGGAGCAGAACGAAGGGGAATGTTACCAGCATGGGCTTTGCCATAAGGCCGAGCGCAAAGACCAAGGTCACCCAAAGGTAGCGCCTCGCCGTCGGCGATTCCACGTACCGCACGTACAGCCACAGTGCCATCATGCCGAAAAAGGCGCTCAGCACATCTTTGCGCTCCGAGACCCAGGCCACCGATTCCACGTGCACCGGATGCAAGGCAAAAATCGCAGCCACCATGACGGAGAGCCAAAGCCGCCGGGTGGTCCGCCACAGAACCAGCAAAAGCAGAATCGCGCTGGCCAGGTGGAATCCCACATTCACTAGGTGATGGTACCCGGCGTCCAGACCGAACAGTTGGCAGTCCAGCATATGCGAGAGCCAGGTCACCGGATGCCAGTTCGCGTAGAAGAACGTTGTGAAAGCCCAGGCGAAGTTCGAAGCGGTCAGGCCCGCCCGGACCGTGGAGTTTTCGTAGACATACTGATCGTCGTCATAGCTGATGAACCCATGGCTGGCGGTCTGCCCATACACCGCCAGCGTAGCCACCGCAAGCGCCACGCAGACGAAGACGACATACCGATTGTGGGCAATCAAGGCCGCCGGCGTTGCCGGCGCCGCGGTGGACTGCCGATCGGCCGAGCGCCGTTGCGAAGCTCTTCGGGGCTTCATCCTGATTCCTTAGATAGTCCCAACGGCTCAACGGAGACCGTCCCAGACTTGCGCCTCACTTGCTGGCGGTGGCTAACAGAGTGTCTATCTTCGCGATGTATTTCTTGGCCCGCTCGGATTCCGGCATGTCGGGGTTGAGAGCGATGGTCTCGGAGAAGTGCTTGCGCGCCGGGATCAAGCTCTCTACGGAGCCGGAAGCTTGCGCCTTGCTCGTGTATGCGAGGGCGAGACCGAAGTGGGCGAAGGGATCCGACGGATCGTAGGTGAGAGCTTTCTGGCAGTAAGCGATGGCGCTGTCGAACTGGTTCAGCAAGCGCTCACTGTCGCAAAGCCCGAAATAGGCGAGGCTGCGCAGGTCCTGCCACACGTCGCGCTGCGCGGCGCGCTTCTTCTTGCCGAACCCGATCAGATACCCAAGCACATAATAGTTCATCTTGCCCGCCAGGCGGCTGTCGAAATCGCTAAGCTTCAAATACTGCTGATAGGAGCCGGTGGCTTCCTGGTACTTGCCGCTGAGGCGCAGGCTTTCCGCCAGCCAGAAGTGCGCCTCGGCATTGTTGGGCGTGAGCCGAATAGCGTTGCGCGCCGCCTCGATGGAGTCCGCGTAAAGCTCCTTCATGCGCAAGGCCTGGGCGAGCAGATACCAGGCGAGCGCGTCGCTCCGGTCGCGCTGCACCACGGCGTTCAACTGGAGGATGGATTCGTCGAGCGCGCCCTTATCGAGCAGCATTCCGCCTAGCGTGGCGCGCGCTTCCAGGTAATCCGGATCGATTTCGATGGCGCGCCGCAGGGCCTTCTCGGCGTCGTCTTCCTGAAAGAGATCGCGGTAGGCGCGGCCCAGGTAGAGTGCCGCCTGGCTGTAGTTGGAGTCGGCTGCGAGCGCCGCCTGGAAACACGCGACGGCTTTGCGGTAATTCTCGGGCGTTCCCTGGTTGTAAAGATCCAGGCCCTTATCGAACTGCTCGATGGCCGCGTGCGGGCGGCGGCGCACGATCAGGATTTTGAGCGTGACGGTCGATTCCTGTCCTGGGTATACGGTTTCTTCGCGCGGGCCGTCGGGTTCGTAGCCCATGTGCACGCCCTTCACCGTGTGAACGCCAGGCTGAAGGCCGGGCAGGCGCAGGGGTGTTCCCTTGTTGACTACCCCGGCGGATTTGCCGTCTACGAAGACTTCCACGCCGTCCATGTTGGTCTCGAAGATGAGTGTGCCGTCCTTGGGCGGCGGCGGTGTGCCGGGCGCCGCGCCCGAAGGAAGATACGCCAGGAGCATGTTGGGGTCGAAGCTGCCACGCTCCGAAGTGGGGTTCTGCTGCCCGTTGGTCACCTCGCGCACGTTGCGGCGAACGTACTCGGCGAGCTCGTCGGCGGTGACGATGCCGTCGTGCGACTCGTCGGCTGCGCCCTCCAGGCCTTTGACAACGTAATAGGTGAAGATTCCGTGGCCGCCACCCCAGTCGGTGCTTTCGAAGGAGCGCTCGCGGTCGCGGCTGGCGGTAAGCGAAAACAGCGAGCTGCTGAGGTCGAGCAGGCTACGGCTGACCGCGGCGCGGTCGGCTTCCGGTGTGATGGCGCCGCTGTGGCAAGCGTCGGTGATCAGAACCTTCCACTTGGCCTTGATGCGCGAGCCGATCACCGAGCCCAGCGTTTCCATGGGGTAACCGGTCCCGGCGATGTTGTGGGGGTCCAGATCGTACGGTGCAAGATAGGCGCGGCCATCGAAAACGAAGCCGTGGCCGGCGAAATAAATCAGCACGCGATCTTCGCCCCGCGCTGTGGCTGGCAGCCATTCTTCCAATTCGTGGCGCATGTTGGCCAGGGTGGCGCGCGCGCCGGTCAGCTTATGCACGTTTTCCGCGTGGAAATTGCCGCCTTCCGGGCTGATGAGAATGGAGTAAATCGCCTCTGCATCGCGCTCGGAAAACTGCAACTGGTCTTTGGCGGCCAGGTTTTTGTAATTGGCGATGCCGAGCACCAGCGCGTACGAGCGGGGTATGGTGACGGCGGCCGGGGCGGGCAATTTGGCGGGTGGCGCGCCGCTTTCATATTTCAGGTCGCGCTGTTGCTTCTGCTCGGGCGGAGCCTGCGCGGGGGGCGGAGTTTGGGCGCCCAGTGCCGCTGCGGCGGACAGAACGGCGAAAGTGCAGGCGAGCTTCATAACTTCACTTGTGCGCCAGCCGAAACTCGTAGATCACTGGCGCGGTGAGCGGCTCAGGCGATGCTACCACAGACACATCCTTGTCGCGGATGAACATCAACTGGCGCGAGCTGGCGCCGGGCACCCCGCTCAGGTTGTCCGGCAGCTTCTCCTCCGGCCGTACTCCTTTCGCTCCGGCCGAGCCGTCCACGCATTCGCCGCGAGCCTTGAAGATCGTGTCATCGCACCGCGGCACCAGGCGCGGGGGTATGGCGCCGGGCTTCGGCGGCGGGGGCAGCGGCTGATATTTCGGTGGCGCTCCGAGCGCGAGCGGCGTCACCATCCAGTACAGGACGTCCTGGCCGGGCGGCCCGCTGACACGGAACCATCCCTGAACGGCAGGCACGACGTATTCCTTTCCGGCTTCGATGCGGTTCTGTTCCCCGGTGTCCTCCCGAGGGAAGAGAATCTCGTAATTGCCCGAGGTCGCCTGGTTCATGACGTAGAGATATCCGTCGAAGTTAGTATGGAAGCGGAAACGGACGCGGTCGCCTTGCGAGAAAACCAGGCCGGGATCGACGGCTCTCCAGGCACTGCCTTCCCGGCGCTCCAGGGTAAGTTCCATGCGGCGCGGCCCCTGCTCCAGGCTCTTGCTCTGGGCGGCCGCGCTACCGGCCGGCGCGATGGCGAATATCGCCGTAAGCATCGGAAACAATGGGGTTCTCAGCTTCATGGGCGCCTTCCGCCTCGCTCCGCACTTGCCTTACTGATGTTTAAGTACAAAATCCGCCACCAAGCGTGAGTCGGGGCTGCCGGTGCGGTTGAGCACATAAACGGCATTTTCTTTCTTCTCGCCCGGAGTGTTTTCGTCCACCTTCTCGAATATCAGGTCCCGCGCGTAGACCTCGCTGCGCAGGCGGCCGACGAGGGGATCGCCCAGCGGGCTGACTTGCGCCGTGAGGAGCTTGGGCTGCTCGGCGGGCTCAGCAGGAGCGCTGGTTGGGGATGCGACTGGGCTGCCGAGCGAGTAAATCAACTTTTCCAGGCTGGGCTCGGGCCGCCGCGAAAGTACGATGAAAAGCTGCTCTTCGCCGGGTTGCTGGTCGAAAGCGAACCGGCCCGGCGCGGAAGGGATGGTATACTGCTGGCCGCTTTCGACGCGATTGTCTCCGCCAGCGATTTCCGCGGTCGGGAAGAGAATCTTCCAGGTGCCGCTGGCGCCTTTCATCGCAATGTACAGGTAACCGGCATCGTTCACCTCGACGGCGACGCGAATGCGATCGCCGGAGTGGAAGATCGTGTCTGGCGCAACTTCGCGGTAATCGTCTCCGTTGTTGCGCAGGATGCTGTAACGTAGCCCCAGCGGTTTCCCCGTGTACGCGGCCCGGATGATCTGCGCGCTCGCGGAGGAGACCGGCGGAGGAGCATCGCGCTCGGCCGGCGGAGCGGCAGCGGGCGGTTCCACGGCCGCCGGATGCGGCGCCTCAACGGCCGGCACGGCCCTTTTCGGCGCAGCTTGCTTCGCCGGGCCCGCTGTTTTCTGGGCGGCCGGCGTTGGGGCGTAGAATAAATCGCGGGCGGAAAGTTGCTTAGGGGGCTCCGGCGCACCGGATTGGGCAAATAAAGCGGTCACCCCCAAGATTGAGCAAAAAAGCGTCTTTTTGACCGGCATATGGTACCTCCCGGCATCCGAGCCGATATTATGCTTCCAATTCTGCCACAAATCGTACTATCATTTCGAGGGGAACTCTGGCTATGAGCATACAAATGCGAATCGGAGCGGTGGCGCGTGCCCTGTGCGTGCTGCTCGTGGAGCTTGTCCTAATTCAAACATGGCCTGTCCCGGTCAGGGCCCAGGAACAGGAACCAACGAAATTGGATATTTCGATTCTCGAGGGAGAAGGATCGATCAACAATATCCGCCAGCGGGTGGCTCGAGAGGCCATGGTCCAGGTGAATGACGAGAACCACAAGCCGGTCGCCGGAGCGGCGGTTACATTCTTTCTGCCCGAACACGGCGCCAGCGGTGCTTTCTCGAATGGCAGCCGCAGCCTTACCGTAATGACCGACGATACCGGGCGCGCGGTAGCGCGGGGAATGGTACCAAACAAGGTGGCCGGCGACGTGCAGATCCGCGTGGTAGCGAGATTCAGGAGCCTGGACGCCAATATCGTCATCCACCAGCAGAACGTCGCTGCGGCCGCGGCGGCCGCCGCGGCGGCCGGTGGTGCGATCTCCGGGAAAGTTCTGGCGGTCATCCTGATCGTGGCGGCGGCCGGCGCCGCCGGCGGCGCGGTGGCGGCCACTCGTGGCGGCGGCACGTCTCCCACGACAATCACCGCCGGGACGCCCACCGTGGGCGCCCCGCACTAGCCGCAAGAGGTGATCGACATGAAATCAAGCTTGTTAGTGCGGACGTTGACAGCGGTTTTCTCGGTAAGTTTTGCGTTTGCAGGGAGCAGCATCGTAACCACCCTGAGCGGCCCTCGCCTGGGTTTGGTCTTCGACCGTGCGGCTGGGGGCTTGCGTCCGATCAGCGGCATCCCGGGTGCGGCGACTACCGGCGAACCCCTGGCCCTGGGCTTGACGATTTCGCGTGCGGAAATCTCACCCGCGCAGGACGCAGCCCTGGTTGTGAACGCGAGGAATTCTTCGGTGGTGCTGATCCGCGCGTCCGGCAGCGATTGGGTGGCGGCCTCGCTCGACGGAGCGCAGCCTGCGCCGGACAGCATGGCCTTCAGCCCCGGCGGAAGCGCAGCGGCCCTTTATTACGGAACCGGCCGTGTGCAGATTCTCACCGGCCTGCCTGCCGCCCCGAGCACGCCCGCCGAAATCGACGTGTCCAGCTTGCCGGCTCCGGTCACGGCCATGGCTGTAGACGATACCGGCAGCTTCTTGCTGATGGCCGCGGGCCAGGCCGAGTCGGTGTCCCTTTACCGTGTTCCGGTCGGTTCCGCGCCGGTCCTGCTCGGCTCGTTCCGCAGCGTCTCGTCCGTGCGGCTTTTCAACGCAGGCCAGCAAGCGCTGGTCACCGACACTCTCGCCGCAACTGTGTACCAGGTTACCGGGTTGACCGGCGCCGGCGTGACCCAGGTGGTCGCCTCGGCGAGTGATGGAATCCAGGGACTGGTTGCCGCTGACACCGATTCGGCCGGCCAGCGCGTATTTGTTGCCGACGGCAGTGGAACGGTATTCATCTTCGATCGCAGCGGCGGTCCGGCGACAACAATCGCTTGCGCCTGCGTTCCAACCGGGTTGTTCCGGCTGGCGGGCGCCGCGACGTTCCGCCTGACGGAACCTGCCGGGGGCCCGCTCCAGGTGCTCGACGCGAATAGCGCGCCGCGCATCGTGGCTGTGCCGCCGCCGGCCCAGGCGGCTGCACTTCCGGAGGTGCGTCGATGAGACGCGTGATTCTTCTTGCTGTGTGCCTGCTGCTGTGCGGGCTTTCGCTATGGGGACAGATCACCCCCACGACGCTTCCCAACGGGGTTGTTGGTACCGCGTATTTGCAGTTTATCACGGCAAACTGCGGAGACTTAGGGTGCGCGTGGTCCGTGTCCTCCGGGGCGCTGCCGCCCGGCGTTGCGTTGGTTCCGGATGACATGAATTGCGACGGAATAACCTGCTTGGACGGCACGCCAACAACAGCGGGGACATTCACCTTCACGATCCAGGCCGACCTCTCCGCACAGTCTTACACGGTAGTGATCTATGGGATCACCGGGGCGCCCGCCAGCACGGGAGCCGTGGGTGCTGCTTTCTCCCAAGCGTTTACAGTTACCCCAAGCGCGGGATTTCCGGTCAGCTTCTCATGGGAATTGGCGAGCGGTACGCTGCCTGCAGGTCTAACGCTCTCTGTCAATGGCATTACTAGCGGAACCCTGACGGGCCCGACCGCGCTCATCAGCGGAACTCCGGAGGCAGGGACTTCTGGCACCTACAATTTTTCCCTCTTTCTCCTGGTCAACGACCCCTCTTTCCCTGACGAGTATGAGACGGAGACCCAAGCATTCACTATTGCAATCGCCCCGGCTCTCCCCGCCATAACCGGCAGCGCGGGCAACGATGTGGAGGGTGTTTCTTATTCGGCGACGCTCGGCGCCACGGGCGGATTTGGGGCAGGCACTTATACATTCTCGCTGGCCTCCGGGGCCCTGCCGCCCGGCCTGACGTTGTCTGCCGGCGGAACTCTGTCGGGCACGCCAACCGCAGCGGGGACGTTCGCCTTTACGGCGCAGGTCGCCAGCACCCTGAACCTCAATGGTGTCGTTTTTTCGCCACTAACCGCAACGCAGTCCTTCGCGGTAGCGATCTATCCGATTCTTGCGATCAACCCGCCACCCACGAGTTCGGGGACTGTCGGTGTTCCTTACTCGCAAACGTTCACGGCAACCGGCGGCGCGGGCTCTTCGACCTACACATGGTCTTTGCAAGGCGGCACGCCGCCTCCAGGTGTGACAATCTCTGCCGCGGGCGTGCTCAGCGGGACTCCCACGGCTGCGGGGGCCTTCTCTGTCTACGTCCAGGTCTCCAGCCAGATCCCGACTGTCGGGGCGCTGACGGCGAGCCAATGGTTCACCGTTACGATTGCTGCAAGTCCTTCCCTCACCATTGCCGGCAGCTTGAGCGGCGGGGTGGTTGGTGTTCCCTATTCGGCGACGCTCACGGCCTCCGGCGGATACGGAGCAGGCATTTACACCTTCTCGCTGGCCTCGGGGACTCTGCCAGCCGGCCTGACGTTGTCCGCCAGCGGAACCCTGTCGGGCACACCAACGGCGGCGGGGACATCCAGCTTCACACTGCAAGTCACCAACACCCAGACCAGCGCCATTGCCAGCTTCCCGCCCCTCACGGGAACGCAGTCTTACACGGTAGTGATCTATCCGATTCTCGCGATCACCACGGCGACCGCCAGTCCGGGGGGTGTGGGCGCCGCTTACTCCCAGGCGCTCACGGCAACCGGAGGCGCGGGCGCTTCATCTTATACATGGTCTCTAGCGAGCGGCACGCTGCCCCCGGGGCTGACACTCTCCGCTGCAGGCGTGCTCAGCGGGACTCCCACGGCTGCCGGGAGTTTCACTTTCACGGTCCAGGTCTCCAGCCAGATCCCGACTATCGGGGCGAAGACGGCGAGCCAGGGGTTCAACGTTGCGATCGCCGCGGCTCCTTCCCTCAGCATTGCCGGCATCTTGAGCGGCGGCACGGTGGGTGTTCCCTATTCGGCGGTGCTCACGGGCTTCGGCGGATATAGTGGAGGCGTTTACGCGTTCTCGCTGGCCTCGGGGACGCTGCCGGCCGGTATTACATTGTCTCCCGGCGGAACTCTGTCGGGCACGCCAACCGCCGTGGGTACGTCCAGCTTCACGGTGCAGGTCACCAGCACCCTGACCAGCGCTCCTGCCAACGTCCCGCCACTCGTTGCAACCCAGTCTTACACCGTCGCGATCTATCCGGTTCTCGCGATCACGCCGCAGACCGCCAGTCCGGGGAGTGTCGGCGCCGCTTACTCCCAGACGTTCACAGCCACCGGAGGTGGGGGCACTTCGACTTACACATGGTCTTTGGCGACCGGCACGCTGCCTCCGGGTCTGGCGCTCTCCGCCGCAGGCATACTCAGCGGAACACCGACGGCTGCGGGAACCTTCTCTTTCACGGTTCAGGTTTCCAGCCAGGTCCCCACGATTGGCGTGCAGGCGGCGAGCCAGGCCTTCAGCGTGGTGATCGCCGCAGTTGCTTCCCTCAGCATTACTGGCAGCCCAGGCAGCGGTACGGCGGGTGTTCCCTATTCCGCGACGCTCGGCGCCACGGGCGGATATGGAACCGGCACGTACACCTTCTCGCTCGTGTCCGGGACACTGCCGCCCGGCATTACGTTATCCGCGGGCGGAACTCTGTCGGGTACACCAACCGGAGCGGGGACATTCACCTTCACAGCGCAGGTCACCAGCGCCCTGACCACCGCTGTTGCCAACATCCTGCCGCTCACCGCAACACAGTCTTTCACGGTAGTGATTTCGGCTCCTTCCCTAACCATTGCCGGTAGCCCGGGCAGCGGTATGGTGGGCGTTCCCTATTCGGCGACGCTCACGGGCTCCGGCGGATACGGAACCGGCACGTACACATTCTCGGTAGTCTCCGGGGCACTGCCGCTCGGCATTACGTTGTCTGCCGGCGGAATCCTGTCGGGCGCGCCGACGGCAGTGGGGACATCCACCTTCACGGTGCAGGTCACCAGTACGCAGACCGGCCAGCCACTCACCGCAACACAGTCTTTCACCATTACGGTGGGGGTCGAGCCGGCGCCTGTTCTGACGATTATGGGTCTGCCGGATACGCCCGCGCCGGCCACGCAGCCGACTCTGGGCGTGAGCGCCGCCAGCCCGTATCCGATAGCCATTCAGGGCACGATCACCCTGACATTCGCGCCCGACTCCGGTCCGGATGACCCCAACGTGCAGTTCACCACCGGCGGCCGCACCACGACCTTCCAGATTCCGGCAGGCTCCAGCCAGGCGCAATTCCCCGGCAGCACTCCCGGTGTGCAAACCGGCACGGTGGCCGGCACCATCACCCTCACGTTGACGGTGACGGCGGCGGGCGTCGATATCACCCCGACGCCGGCGCCCACGCAAGTTCTGGTTATAGCCAAGAGCGCGCCCGGGATTACCAGCGCGACCGTCACCCCCACCAGCGGAGGTTTCGACCTGGTGGTTGTGGGTTACTCCACGACGCGCGACATGGTCTCCGCGGCGATTACGTTTACGCCCACGTCCGGCGTCAGCTTGGCCAGCAGCAGTACAACCGTATCGTTGAGCCAGATATTCAGCACGTGGTATCAGAGTTCCACGTCGGCTCCGTTTGGCAGCATGTTCTCGCTCGAAATCCCGTTCACGATCCAGAACGGCTCAAACCCGCTCGCATCCGTGTCGATTGCGCTTACCAATTCGCAGGGCACTTCGGCTGCGGCCACCGCTACCTTTTAGGATGCCCGGTGCGGGCAAAAAATCCGCGCTCGATCGGAGCCACCGCGAAAGGCCGCGGCGATTCCCCAGCTAAGTGCATGCTCCACATGGTTTCGAACGCGGATTCCAGGTGACGCGTAAACCGGCGGCTGTCGAACAGCGCCGTGGTGAGCCGGTTGGCATGCAGCTTTTCGCGGATCGCCCGCAAGCGGAGCGGATCACGCGCAAGCTCGAACGCCAGTGCCTCGTACTCCGCTGGTCGTTGGGTCACCAGTTCCGGCAGTCCGGCCGCACGCAGCAGGCTCGCCGCCACACGCCCCGGGAACGCCCGGCCCGCGCACGTGACCACAGGGCATCCTCCCCAAAGCGCATCGCTCGTGAGTGTATGCGCGTTGTAGGGAAGTGTGTCGAGAAACAGGTCGGCGACGCCGAAGCGAGCCAGGTGTTGCGGATTCGGTAGCGACGGTGCGAACACCAATCGCGCGGCCCCTCCCGCGAGCCTCGATTCGGCCTCGCGTCGCAGATTCCTGGCCGCCGTCGCGTCGGACGCGAGCAACCACAATACGCTTCCCGGCACAGCGGCGAGCAGCCGCATCCAGATATCGAACATCGGCGCCGTGATCTTGTGGGCGGAACTGAAGCAGCAGAACACGAACGCCTCTTCCGGCAATCCGCACTCCGCCCGTGCCGGTGTGTGCGATGCGATCGGCCGCCGCCGGTCGTTCACCTGGTAGCAATCCGGCAGGTGCACGAGTCGCTCGGTAAAGTACGGCTGCTCTTCCGCCGGGACGACTTGCCGGTCGGCCAGCACATAGTCCAGCGCGTGGCTTCCCATCGTGCCGGGATATCCGAGGTAGCTCACCTGAATCGGCGCCGGCCGGAGAGCCAGTATCTCCGGCCGCGCATCGGTCGTGTAACCCTTCAGGTCCACCAGGATGTCCACCCCGTCCGCCCGTATCCTGGCGGCGGATTCGGAGTGCGAACAATCGAGCAGATCCACGAACTCGTCAAACGATTCCCGCAACTGGCGGCGGGCCGCACTGCCATCGTCCCGCCCGTAGGAATAACCGATCACTCGGAACCGCCCGCGATTATGCAACCGGAACAGTTCCGCCGTCAGGTGCGCGGTGGCGTGCTCATGAAAATCCGCCGACAGATAGCCGACCGTAATGCGGTCCTTGCCTTGGGACGCCGAGGGCCATTCGGCCGTAGCGCCCAATTGCCCGGCCGCCCAACGTTTCGCGCAAAGCCACTGCTGGCGCGGCGTGGTGTCCAGGCTCAGAAACACGAACGGATTTACCGCCGCGGAGCCCGCCTCGACAATCTGAATGAGTTCCGCCGTCAGGTCGTCCAACTGGGTCCAATCGCAAAGCTCTTTCAACAGGTAGGCCAATTGGGATTTCGCCGCGGCGAACTCCGGATCGATCTCGATCGCCGAACGGAGGGCCGTCACAGCCTCGTCCGGCCTTCCAAGCCGGCGCAATGCGCTGCCCAGGTTGCGGAAGGCTTCGGCGTAGCTGGGCCGCAGGCCCACCGCCGTGCGATAGCGGGCCGCCGCCTCTTCGAGTGAGCCCGTCATCTGCAGCAGATTGCCCAGATTGTTATGCGCCTCGGCGAAGTCCGGCGCTTCCTCAATCGCCTGGCGGTAACTGGCGGCTGCTTCGGCGAACATGCCCTGCATCGCCAGCAGATTGCCGAGATCGTTCGACGCCACCGCGCAGTGAGGATCGCTTCGCAGGGCCCTGCGCAGCAGCTCCATCGCCTCGCCCGGATGGCCGTTCTGCCACGCGGCCAACCCAAGCAGATGCAGCGCCTGCGGCTGGTCCGGCATTGCCTGCAGAATCTTGACGCAAATCCGAGCGGCGCCCATCAGATCGCCCGACCGCGCCACATCGCGCGCCAACGCTATGGCTTCTTCGACGGTTAGGGATTGCGGCATCGGATCAGTATAGCTGCTGCGGCAGTCGCTCGTCTTGCGATTCGATAGCGCCGAAATCGCTTGAATTACTGCGTCGAGTTTCCCAGCCCTGAAATACCCCACCTTTCGTTCGGTTGCGATCCCAGGCGAAACCGGAGCACTCCGCCGTTGACGATTTCGTCGTGAGTAATCCAGGCGCGCTCCAGCGGCTTGCCGTTGAGTGCGGCCGATTGGACGTAGATATCGCTGGACGCCTTTCTCGCCGCTTCGACGGTGAAGGTTCTGCCGTTTTCCAGGTGGATCGTGGCCCGGTCAAACAGCGGGCTGCCCAGCGCGTAGATGGGCTGGCCCGGATTGACTGGATAGAATCCCAGCGCGCTGAAAATATACCAGGCGGACATCTGCCCTGTGTCCTCGTCACCCAGCCAGCCGGCGGGTCCAGGCCTGTACAAGCGGTCCTCGATCAAGTGCACCCAGCGTTGCGTTTTCCACGGCTGGCCGGCATTGTCGTACAGATACGCGACGTGATGGACCGGCTCGTTAATGTGAGCGTACTGCCCCATGTCCTCCATCTTGGATTCGGTCATCTCGTGGATTACCTGACCGTATCCCCCAACCTCGAAGGCGGTGGTCGCCGTGAACAGCGCGTCCAGTTTCCTGAGGAACGCCTCCTTGCCGCCCATCAGTTGCATGAGCCCTGGGATGTCCTGCTGGACGGACCACAACCATTGCCAGGCGTTGCCCTCCGTATATACGCCGCCCCACGCCAGCGGATCGAATGGCTCGATCCACGAGCCGTCGGATTTGCGCCCGCGCATGAAGCCGACGCTCGCGTCGTAAAGGTTCCGGTAGTTCTTCGAGCGCGCCAGGAACAGCCGGTAGTCTTCCTGGTTGCCCAGCGCCTTCGCCATCTGGGCGACCGCGAAATCGTCGTAGGCGTATTCCAGCGTGCAGGCTACCGATTCTCGCACGCCGTGGTCGTACGGAACGTAACCGAGCTTGCTGTAGTCCTCGATCCCCCTGCGCGCTTCGAAACCGCCGGTCCCTTTTTCCGTGGCGTCCTTGCGGAGGGCGGCGTACGCCTTGGCCGCGTCGTAGTCGCGGATGCCCTTCACGTATGCGTCGGCAATCACCGAATCGCCGTGCGTCGCGATCATCACGTTCGTCTCTCCGGGGTTGGGCCATTTGGGAATGAAGCCGCCTTCGTCGTATGCGTGGAGCATGGCGCGGATGATTGCGGCATCCGTCTTCGGCTCCAGAAGGGTCAGCAACGGGAACTCGGCGCGGAACGTGTCCCAGAAGCCGGTGTCGGCGAACATTTCGCCTGGGTGCACCTTGCCGTCGTATGGGCTCCAGTGGACCATCTTGCCGGAGGCGTCGATCTCCTGCAGCATGTGCGGGAACTCGACCGCGTGGTAGAGGGCCGTGTAGAACGTGCGCCGCTGCGCTGCTGTGCCGCCCTCGACGTCGATCTTGCCCAGTTGGCGCTCCCATGCCGATTTGGCGCGCCCGGCGATGCGATCGAAATCGGCTGCGGGCGTATCTTGGCCGAGATTGCGCCGGGCCTGCTCCAGGCTGATCAGCGAGACGCCGATCCGCACGGTAACGGTTTCTCCCTCTTTCGTCGAGAAGCCGGCGTACGCTCCCACGTGATAGCCTTCGCGCGAAAGCGCATTCGCTACGATCACGGCCGGCTGGTTCGGCATCGTCTGGCCCTGGCGGTTTTCGGGAATCTCCCAGACGCCGTGGCGCGTGAACGAATGGTCGAACACCGCTACGAAGTACTGGGCGAAGTTCGGGGAGTTGCGTGCGCCCGAGGAGTTCCTGCCGGCGATCGTGTTGTTTTCGGGATGAATCTCCACCGCGCCGCCACCGTGGTTCGCATCGAGTACCACGTAAGCATCCTCGGTTTTCGGGAACGTGAAGCGAAACGCGCCGCCGCGTGGCGAGGGAGCCATTTCGACTTTCACGTTGTAAGCGTCGAGCAGTACGGTGTACCGGTAAGGCAGCGCCTGTTCATTTTCGTGGCTGAAATGCGACGCGCGCTCGCCGGGCTGCACTTGCAGCAATCCGGTCAGCGGCATGAGCGAGAATGGGCCGTAGTTGCTCATCCAGGCAGACGGCTGGTGCGTGGCCAGGAACCCGATCAGGGTTTCGCGAAAATACTGGTACGGCCAGCCGTTCCCCTCAGCCATCTGCGCTGTCCATCCCAGCATGCCGAAGGGCGTGAAGACTCCCGGATAAGTATTGCCGTGGGACAGCTCGTACATCGACCAGGTGCCCACCAGCGGATCCGGTACATCGGCGCGGCTTTTCGGAGCTCCGGCGCAAATGCCTCGAGCGGCCAGCGCCAATACCAGGAGCCCTGATGCCAGGCGACGCTGTATGTCAAAAGAAGTCATCGTCCGAGAGATAGCACGCAGCGCGCGGGAATTCCCAACTGCGCTACGGCACTCCTGGCAGAAAACCACGAGCCGTCTCGTGGAATGCCTGCACCTGGTCTCGCTCCCGGGCGGCGTCCCATCCCAACTCGCGCGCCATCAGGCAGGCCACCTGTGGGGCCATCTCGATAGCGGCGCGGGCGTTCAGGAATAGGGCGCGGGTGCGGCGCGCCAGAACGTCCTCCACGGTGCGCGCCATTTCCTCACGAGCGGCCCAAACCACTTCGGCACGCGTGTAGGGCAAGGCACTGTGTAGCGGCTCGGAAAGCGAAGGATCGCTCTCGGCTAACTTCTCCATGGCGGGAGCGTCGGAGCCATAAACGGCGAGCCGGCCGAACCGGGCGGCGCTGGAGTGGAATCCGTGAATGTTGAGGCGATCGGTCACGCAGGGGCGTTCCTCCAAGCGGCCCAGTATGGCGGTCTGGTTGATGCAGTCTTCGGCCATGCGGCGGTAGGTAGTCCACTTGCCGCCGCAGATGGTGACCATGCCGGAGTTTTCGATGCGAACCGTATGCCCGCGCGAAAGCGCCGCGGTGCTGGCGGAATCTCCGGCCCGCACCAGAGGACGGATACCGGCGAAGACGCTGGTCACGTCGCTGCGGTCTGGCTTCTTGGCGAGGTAGAGCGAAGCGGTCTCGAGAACGAAGTCGATTTCCCGCTCCTGCGCTACCGGCTCGAGCGCGGGCTCCGCGACCGGCGTGTCGGTGGTGCCGGCCAGCGTGTGGCCGTGCCACGGAATGGCGAACATCACGCGGCCATCGCTGGTGTGCGGAACCATGATGGCGCTATCGCCGGCCAGAAAGGAGCCGTCGAACACCAGGTGGATGCCTTGGCTGGGAGCGATCATCGGCTGGGCCGAAGGATCCGCCTTGCGGCGCAAGTCATCGGTGAACGGTCCCGTGGCGTTGACCACGACTTTGGCAGCGGCTTCAAACTCCTGGCCGTTTTCCATGTCGCGGACCTTGACTCCATTGACGAAGCCGTCGCTGTCCTTGGCGAAGCCGGCGACCTGCGCATAGTTAAGCAGGATGGCGCCCTGCTCACTGGCGGTGGTGATGAGATTGATGAGCAGGCGCGAGTCGTCGAACTGGCCATCGAAATAAATGACGCCGCCGCGCAGGCCGTTGGTGTTGAGCGTGGGCAGGCGTTCCAGGGTCTCTTCGCGGGAGAGTATCCGCGAGTCTCCGAACCCGTATTTGCCTGCCAGCAGGTTGTAGAGCTTCAGGCCGATGCCGTAAAAAGGGGCTTCCCACCAGTCGTAGTTCGGCACCACGAAACCCAGGTTGCGCACCAGGTGGGGTGCGTTCTGCAGCAGCAGGCCGCGCTCCCTGAGCGCCTCCATGACCAGCGACACGTTGCCGTGTTCCAGGTAACGGACGCCGCCGTGAACCAGCTTGGTGCTGCGGCTGGAGGTTCCTTTGCCGAAGTCGTTCTGCTCCAGCAGGAGCACGTCGTAGCCTCGGGAAGCGCCATCGATCGCCACACCGGCGCCAGTGGCGCCCCCGCCCACCACGATCATGTCCCAAGGGCCGGCATGCGCTCGCAGCCGGCGGTACATCTCAGCGCGGTTCATTAGCTCACCATACCTTACGCTCTCCACCTCGTGCATGGCGCGTCCGCCGCGACCTCCGTCAATCGGGCCTATGGTAGAAATAAGGGCAACGTCGATCGTCTTCGGAACCGAGGTGCCGACATGGCCAAAAGACTTCTTCCGCTGTCCGAGGTTTATGGATTGATCGAGCCGGGGCCGGTCGTGATGCTAACGACCGTTCGCAAGGGGCGGCCGAACATCATGACTTTGTCATGGCACACGATGATGGAGTTCGAGCCGCCCCTGGTGGGTTGCGTGGTCAGCAACCGCAATTACACGTTCGGTATCCTGAAGGCGACCAAAGAATGCGTAATCAACATCCCGACCGTGGAGTTGGCGGCAAAGGTTGTGGGCTGCGGGAACACTTCCGGGGCAGAGACTGACAAGTTTGCGGCCTTTCGTCTCACGCCTGCGCCCGCGCGGCGAGTCAAGGCGCCGCTGATCGATGAATGCTATGCGAATCTCGAATGCAAGGTCGCCGATAACAGGATGACGGCCAAGTACTGTTTTTTTGTCCTGGAAGTACTCGCAGCGTGGATCGACCCCGCAGTGAAGCGCCCGCGGACGATGCATCACCTCGGATGGGGCGCCTTCATGGTTGCCGGCCGGACCATTCATTTGCCTTCCCAAATGAGATAGCTTGGTATGCGAAATGCGCCGGCGAGGGAGGGCCTCCGAGTTGCCCGCCGTTTGGACATATTGTTCGGCTTCGGAGGCTCGTCGCCGGACACCGCCGGTTTCTTGGTGGCATTTCGGCCGTTGGGCTACACTGAAAGAGAAGGGCCGGCCTGAGCCCGTGTGCTGTGATCCTGCCGCCGATCGATCCGAATCTCGAGTCCCAAGTCCTCCACAAGCCACCCCTGCGCGACGACAACCGTCAGGTAGCGGGCAAGATCGCCATTTTTCAGTACGCCACCGTCATCGCGTTCGTGTTTCTCATTTCCGGCTTCTGGCGGCTCCAGGTTCAGAATCCGCAGTTTTATGACGAGAGGGCTCTCGCCAACAGCGTTAAGTCGCAGCCGATGGCCGCGCCGCGCGGCCGCATCCTCGATCGCGATGGCCGCGTAATCGTCGACAACCACAGTTCGTTCCGCCTGTTGCTGACGCGTGAGAACCTGAACGAAGCCCACCTGGCGCCGATCGCTCTCGGCCTGGACCTGGACCTGGCCGATCTACAGGCCAAAGTGCGCCGCTACCGCACGCGGCCCAAGTACGATCCGATCGTGCTCAAGGAGGTGGTCACACCGGCCGATCTATCGTTCGTCGACTCGCACCGCGACTTCTTCCCCGAGCTGCTGCTCACCCAGGATTACAAACGAGCTTACCCGCAGAACGGCATGATGGCGCACGTGATCGGTTACACCGGTGAAATCAGCGAGCAGGAATTGGATATGCCGGAGTTCGCCAAGTACGATCCCGGCACCGTCATCGGCAAGTTCGGCATTGAGCGGCAGTACAACGACACGCTGGCGGGCGTGGATGGCCAGCGCCAGGTGGTGGTGGACCGCCTCGGCCAGGTGCGCCAGGTGCTCAAGACCAAGCCCGCCACGCCCGGCAAGGACCTGGCGCTCACCATCGACTTAGATTTGCAGGCCGTCGCCGAACTCGCCATGGATGGCCGCAACGGCGCCGTGGTCGCGCTCGATCCGCGCACGGGCGAGGTGCTCGCCATGGTCAGCCGGCCGGCCTTTGACCTCAACAAGTTCGCCGAACACATCAAGGCCGCCGACTGGAAGGCCATCACCGACAACCCCGACCACCCCATGTTGAACCGCGCCATTCAGGCCCAACTAGCGCCCGGTTCGACGTTCAAGCCCATCATGGCGCTGGCCGGCCTGGAGACCGGCACCATCGATATGAACTGGACCGTTCATTGCTCCGGCGGCGCTACATTCTACGGCGGCTACCACAAATGCTGGCAGAAGGGAGGGCACGGCACTCTCTCTCTGCACAACGCCATCGTGCACTCCTGCGACGTCTTCTTTTACACTCTGGGCGACAAAATGGGCATCAACCCGATCGCCTATTACGCCAACTTGGTGGGCTTCGGACACCCGAGCGGAATCGATCTGCCCAACGAAGCCTCCGGCATTGTGCCTTCGCCCGAATGGAAGCTGCGCAATTACCGCGAAAAGTGGTGGGCCGGCGAGACCATCTCGGTGGCTATCGGACAGGGCGCGCTCACGGTGACGCCGCTCCAGTTGGCGCGCGCGATTGGCGGCATCGCCGTCGGGGGCACCTGGCATCATCCCCACCTGGTCCGGGAACTGGACGCAACCGAAAAGCCCGACCAGTGGCCGCTCGATCCGGATCACGTCAAGGATGTCATCGATGGTATGTATGGCGTGGTGAACGAAGGTGGAACCGGCGGATACGCCGCTTTGAAAGGAATCGAGGTATGCGGCAAAACCGGTACCGCACAGGTGGCTTCGGCCGATTTCGCCAAGCAGAAAGGCGGCGTGGATATGACGGATAACGCCTGGTTCGTGGGCTTCGCACCGCGTTCGGCGCCGGAAATCGTGGTGGTCGCCTTGTTCGATCACGGCCGGGAAGGCTATCTGGCGGCGCCCATCGTGCGCGATGTCATGAAAGCCTATTTCGATAAGAAGGCTCGGATCGAAGCGTTGCGCCAGCAGCAGGCTTCCCTCACCGCGCGCCTCTCGGAGGCGGTGCATCTCGGGTTACCCGGCCCCGATTCCTCCGCCTGGCAGCCTCACAACTGATATGACCCGCTATCTCTCCGCGCGCGATCTGGATTGGTCCCTGCTGCTTATTACCCTAGCGCTATGCGGCATCGGTATTCTGCAAATCTTCAGTGCCACGCTAGATTCCCCATTGTACCATAGCGCCTGGTGGCGGCAGATCCTCTACGTCGCCGGCGGCCTGCTGCTCATGTGGCTGGCCCTGGCGGTGGATTATCACACGCTGCTGCATTACGTTCCGACCTTTTACATCATTTCGGTTGCGGCCCTTGCGGTCACTTACGTGGTGGGCCAGACGGCCTCCGGGGCCCGCCGCTGGATTCCGCTCGGCGGCGGTTTGCATTTACAAGTATCGGAATTTGTCAAGCTGATGATAATATTGTTGGTAGCCCGGTATTTGGCCGAGATCAAGACGGAAACGCTTGAGATCCGGGAGATGACGATACTTTCGTCGCTGGTGTTGGTTCCCACGCTGCTGGTGCTGAAACAGCCCGATCTGGGGACTTCGTTAACGTATATCGCCATCTTGATGGTAGGCGCATTTCTTGCCGGGCTGCGGCGAAAGTACGTGGTCGTAATCGCCGTCGTTACGATGTTGGTGCTTCCCGTGGGCTGGTATTCGCTGAAGGATTTTCAGCGGGCGCGGCTGGTCAGCTTTCTCGATCCGGACCGCGACCCACAGGGAACCGGCTATCAGTTGATCCAATCCCAGATCGCGGTGGGAGCGGGTGGAATGTTCGGCAAGGGAGTTACCAAGGGAACGCAGACCCAGTTGCGCTTCCTGCCGGTGTCGCAAAAAGATTTTATCTTTGCGGCCCTCGCCGAAGAGCATGGATTTGTCGGTGTAGTGATTGTCTTGTCGCTGTTCTTTGTCATGATTATGCGCATCGTCCAGAATGCGCAAACGGCGCCCGATCCGGTGGGTATGTATATCTGCATGGGGGTGGCCAGCCTGTTGCTGTTCCACGTTGTGGTCAACGTGGGAATGGTGGCAGGCTTGATGCCGGTGACCGGCATTCCGTTGCCGTTCATGAGCGCCGGCGGCTCCAGTATCTGGTCGAGCTTTTTGGCTTTGGGGCTGGTGAACAACGTCCGCCTCAGAAGATTCGTGAATTAGCCGGGCCGCCTGCAAGGGTGAGCCCCCAGTAGAAAGGTTATCGGGAGCCTAAAAAGAGACCCTCGCGCGTGGTGGCGCTTCTGAGCGCCCCCCCAGGCAGAAGAACGGTTCCCGGCCGTCCGGTGTTTGAGTGCAAGCTCCACCGCCCGGCCAGCGTGAGCTTCTTTGAGCGTCGGCTTGCCGCCTGTACGCACAGGTGGGTCCGGCGCGCACGCAGGGTGCCCACTTCTCCTCCGAGACTCTCCGCGTTCCCGGGGGAGGCAACGGATGTCCAAGGAGTTAGTGATCTCTTCCAACCGCCACGAAACGCGTGTGGCGATTCTCGAGGACGATCAGGTTTTCGAGGTCTACCATCAGCGGGAAAACGAGTATTCTCTGGCCGGCAGTATCCATAAAGGCCGCGTGACGCGGGTCTTGCCGGGCATGCAGTCGGCGTTTGTCGACATCGGCCTGGACCGCGACGCATTCCTCTATGTATCCGACTTCTTCGAAGACAACGAAGAGTACGACAAGATCGTCACCAGCGTGGAGGATAAGGTCCTCAAAATGGACCGTACGCCGCCGCCGGCCTCGATCGCGGTCGGCGCCGCCGTGCCGCCCGCTCCGGCCGAAGCAGCGCCCCTGGCGGATGCGACTGAACCTGCCGTGGTGACAGATACCGGCGTCGCCGTGGAGCCCGTGCTGCCCGTACCGGTCGAGGCCGCCGCGCCTGAGGCGGAACAGCGCCGCGACGACCGTGATCGGGACCACCGCGGAGGGCGCCGCTCCCGCCGGCGTCGCGGCCAGCGTGGTGGACGTGCGCTGCCCGATTCCAAGTTCTACTCTCCCGGCCATCACACCGTCGAGTCGGCCCCGCCGCTCGAACCGCAAGTGCCGGAGCCAGCCGAAGCGGGTGTGTCTCCCAGCGAAGATTTGCTGGTTCTGCCCGGCGAATCGCTCGCCAAGTACACCGGCCCGGCGCGCGCGCAGGAGGAAGAGCCGGCATCGGCTGTGTCCGAAGAATCCGCCGGCGCCGAAAACGGGTCCGAAGTTGCCCAAGCCGAACCCGAAACGCAGGTTGCAGCCGCGGAAGCGCCCGCTGTACCCATCGGGCTTCCCGTACCTGCCACGCCCGCAGAAGCGGAAGCCGTAGCGGCGGAAACTCCGGCCGCAGCCGAAGAAATGGCTGCCGAACCCGCCGAAATGCCGGAATCGGCTCCCGCACCGGATGACGTCACTGACGCCGGCGCCGAAATGGAATCCGCTCCCGAAGGCGAAGACCTTGCCGAAGGCGAAGACGCTCCCGAAGGCGCCGGCATTGCGGAAGGTCAAGACGTGGCGGAAGACCGCGCCGCGGGCGATGAGGAAGGCCCCGAACCTGCGCGCACTCCCACCAACCTCACCGCCACGTTGCGCGAACAGGGTCCCCGTTATCAGCATCGTGTTTCCCGCCGCATGCGCCGCCGCGGCGGCCGCGACCGCAATCCGCTGCCCGGCGATGTCCCGCGTGCGCAGGAAGCGCGCCCCGAGCACCGCACCGTAGCCGCGCCCAAAGTGAGCGAGGGCCGCCCCGAAAAGGGCGCTGGCGCTTCCATCGCCGACCTGCTCCGGGCAGGTCAGGAAATCATCGTCCAGATCGCCAAGGAGCCGCTCGGCCAGAAGGGCGCCCGCATCACCTCGCACATTGCTCTCCCCGGCCGCTTCCTGGTCTACATGCCGACCGTCGACCACATCGGCGTGTCGCGCAAGATTCCCAGCGACGAGGAACGCTCGCGGCTGAAGCGCGTGCTGCAGTCCAATCGGACCGGCATCCCCGGCGGCTTCATCGTCCGCACCGCCGGCGAAGGCCGCAGCGAAGAAGAGCTGCGCGCCGACATGCATTTCCTCTACAACATGTGGCTCGACATGCGGCAGAAGGCCGAGCGCAAACCGGCGCCGCTGCTCATCCACCATGACCTCAACGTAGTGGAACGCGTGCTGCGCGACCAGCTCACCACCGACTTCAAGAGCATCTGGGTCGACAACGAAGAAGCCTTCGAAAGCGTGTTGCGCTTCGTCGAGCGCTTCCAGCCCGCGCTGGTCGGCCGCGTCAAGCTGTATACCCGCTCCAATCCCATCTTCGACGAGTTCGGCATCACGGCGGAACTCGAGAAAGCCCTGCGCCCCAAGGTCTGGCTCAAGAGCGGCGGCCACATCGTGATCAATCAGACCGAGGCGCTGGTGGCGATTGACGTCAACACCGGCAAGTTCGTCGGCAAGTCCAACCGCCTGGAAGACACCATCGTCAAAACCAATACCGACGCCATCCGCGAAATTGTGCGGCAGATCCGCCTGCGCGATCTGGGCGGCATCATCGTGGTCGATTTCATCGACATGGACGAGCGCAAGAACCGGCAAAAGGTGATGCAGGCGCTCGAGGACGCCATGCGCGCCGACCGGGCGCCCTACAAAATCCTCCAGTTCAACGATTTCGGTCTGGTGGCCATCACCCGCAAGCGGGTCAAGCAGAGCTTGGAACGTACACTCTGCACGCCGTGCCCGTATTGCGAGGGCGCCGGCTACGTGAAGAGCCCGCAGACCGTGGTGGGCGAGATCCTCGGAGAAGCCCAGAAGATCGCCACCGCTCTCGAAGGCAAGGACGTCATGCTGCGCGTGTCCCCGGAGGTCGCCAAGCTCCTCAAGAGCAACCAGAATACCTACCTGCAAGAGCTGGAAGAGGTGCTCGGCCGCACCGTGATCGTCAAGAGCGATCCGCTGCTCCAGCAGGAAAAGTTCGATTTGGCGTAAGCCGGCTTTGCCGGCTCGGGTGGTCGGCCCATGGCAGGCACCCCAGGCCGGGGCGTTTGGCAAGGCGACAGGTATTCTTCGGAACCTTGTTCCCCAACAAACTCAATCGGCCACCCTCCGCCGCGCCCTAAAACGAGTCATAATGACTTCATCGAGGAGGGAATTTCATGGCAAGCGCAAGTTCAGCAAGACCCAAAGTCAATCCGATTCCGGATGGCTATCACAGTGTGACCCCCTATTTGACCGTAACCGACGCCGACCGGCTGATGCGGTTCGTGAAGGACGCTTTCGGCGCCCAGGAAGTATTCGCGCACCGCGGACCGGATGGCTCCATCCAGCACGCCGAAGCCAAAATCGGCGATTCGATTGTGATGATGGGGCGGGTGCGCGGCGACATGAAGCCGCAGGCGTCCACCATCTACCTGTATGTGCCGGACACGGACGCGGTATACCGCGCGGCGATGAGCGCCGGCGGCAAGAGTGTGCGCGAACCGGCCGACCAGTTCTACGGCGACCGGACTGCCGGCGTGGAAGATCCGTGCGGCAACCAGTGGTACATTGCCACCCACATCGAAGACGTCTCGCCTGAAGAGCTTGAGCGCCGGGCTGCGGCGATGGCGCAGAAATAACCGCCGTACTGAACAGGTTTTTCCGGCTGGCGGGTATGAGCATCCGCCATGGCCGCGCCGTGGCATAATCCTGGTATGGAAATCACCTGGCTCGGGCATGGCACGTTCCAGTTTCGTCTGGCATCAGGGCAGGTGATCTTGATGGATCCCTGGACCGATGGCAATCCCGCTTTCCCGTTGGGCCATCGCATCGATCGCGTGGATACCATCGCGATCACTCACGGCCACTTCGATCACATCCACGACGCCATTCCGCTCGCCCGCCGATTTGCGCCGGAGGTCGTTGGCATTTACGAGACCTGCGCCTGGCTGGAGCGCAAAGGGGTAAAGAACACGCGCGGCATGAACAAGGGCGGAAGCCAGCAATCCAGCGGTGTGACCTTTACCATGACGCACGCGGTGCATAGCTGCGGCATCCTGGACGAGGGCGAAATCGTGTACGGCGGCGAAGCGGCTGGCTACGTGTTGCGATTCGCCGATGGCCGCGCCCTGTACTTCGCCGGCGACACCAACGTGTTCAGCGACATGCAACTCATCGAGCAACTCTACCATCCGGAGCTGGCGTTTCTGCCGATCGGCGATCTGTTCACCATGAGCCCGCACGAAGCCGCGCTCGCCTGTCGGCTGCTGCGAAGTCCCAAGGTGATCCCCATGCACTTCGGCACCTTTCCGCCGCTCACCGGCAGGCCGGAGGAATTGGCGAAGCTGGTCACGGTGAGTGGCACCGCCGTATGGCCGCTGGAGCCAGGCAAGCCGGTGGAATGGTGATGGCGGACGCGACAGCGTGGGACGGAAGATGGAAACACCTTGTCGCGGGTTCGCCGCTGGTTCTAATGCTATAACTGTTGCATGCCCGACACCGCACCCTACAGTCTCGCTGACACCTGGCGTCTCAGTAACCGTGTTAATCTCATGCTCCTCGATGCTCTCAGTCAGGAGCAGCTTGCCCACATACCAAGCCTGCGTGCCCGCAGTATTGCGGACCAGTTCGCGCATCTGCACAATGTGCGGATCATGTGGCTGGAGGTCCAGGCACCAGGGGTCGCGAAATCTCTCCACAAGATTGAGAAGGGAACGGCCACCAAGAGGACCTTGAAGGACGCCCTGGAGGCGTCCGCCGATGCCTTCGCCAATATGCTCGACGCGGCGGAGCGATCAGGAAAAATCAAGTCCGGCAAGCGCGGCATTTACGCTTTCTTTGCCTATGCCATTGCCCACGAGGCCCATCACCGCGGCCAAATCATCGCCCATCTCAAGCACGCCAAGATTCCGCTGGACCGCATGCTGGGCTTCGGACTGTGGGAGTGGGAGAAAATCTGACGGCCGGAGTTCGCCTGTTGCGCGCCTCGCGGAACTCAGCTACGGTCTGCGCGATCCCCGTCTTCCCCCCGCCGCTATTCCGCCTTGGCCGCCCAGTGCAGGCCGATGCCGCCCAGCAGGAAACCGCGCGCATTCACCTGGCTGTAGCCGCTGCGTCCCAGCAGCAGTGAGAAATCGCCGATCGAAACAAACGACCGCAGTGAGTCCGGTATGTACGTATAGACGCGCGGCCGGCCGTGCAGCAGGTATCCCCAGAAGAAGCCCTGCGCGTAGAGGTAGGCCAAAAATAGCCGACGCAGCACGGCGTTGGAGGGTAGGAAAAAGTCCAGGCTCACCATCACGCCGCCGGGCCGGGTGACGCGCTCGATCTCGCGCACCGCCGTCGCCAGGCAAGGGAAATTGCGCAGGCCGTAACCGATGAAGACGCAGTCGAAGGCGGCGTCGGGGAAGGGAAGCCGGAGGGCATCGCCGCAAACCGCGCGCTCGATTCCGCGCTCCCGCGCCAGCCGCAGCATACCCTCCGTCAGATCCACTGCAATCGCGCGCGCGCCGGGATGCTGCGCCTCGACCAGCAGCGAAAAATCGCCCGTGCCAGAAGCCAGGTCCAGCACCAACGGCTGGGGCGGCAACTGCGCCAGCTTCAAGCCGGCGCGCTTCCATCCGCGGTCCATGCCATAGGAGAACACGCGGGTGATGAAATCGTAGCGCGGTGCGATGGTGCCGAACATGGCGCGCATTAATCGCGAGTCTTGTTTTTCAGCCGGCAATTGCATGGGCAAACGAATTGTATCAGACCCGCGCGGCGCGCGTATGAGTGACGTCTATTTCTTGGGACGCGCCGGCCGCATTTCGATCCGGCTGATCAAGGTACGCGCGGGCATGCGCAGCACCATCGCCACCGCCTCGGCCACGTCCTCCGGCGCGATCATCCAACTGGTGTCGCCGCTGCGGTCGGAAGGGCCGCCGGAGAATCCGGTGTCGACGCTCCCCGGCATGATGGACGCGACGCGAACGTTGTCGCAGCGGTGATCGAGCATGAGCGCTTCGCTGAACCCGTTGAGGCCGAACTTGCTGGCGTTGTAGCCGGCGCCGCCGCTAAACGGGTTCTTGCCGGCCAGGCTCGAAATGTTGACGATGAAGCCGCCGCCGCGTTTGCGGAACCGCGCCAGCGCCTCGCGCGAGCAATAAAACGGGCCGTTCAGGTTGAGCTCGATGTTGGCGCGCCATTGCTCCGGCGTCAGGTCCGCCACTTTGCCGAACACGCCCTTTCCCGCGTTGTTCACCAGGATGTCGAGGCCGCCGAACTCGCGGTCCACGGCTTCAAAAAAAACGCGCACCTGATCGGACTGGCTGACGTCGGCGGCGATGCCGATCACGGACCCCAGCGGCCGCAGCGCGCTGAGCGCCGTTTCGACCGATTGGTCGCTGCGCCCGCAAATGGCCACCGCCGCGCCTTCTCGAAGCAAACGCTCCGCGATGGCGCGCCCGATGCCGCGCGTGCCGCCCGTAACCACCGCCAGTTTTCCCGAGAGAGATTCCATATGCGAGATTCTATCTTACTGGTTCGTTGCCGGTGCGGGAGCTGCGCCGCCTGCCGGCAGGCCGGCGCTGCGGAGGCTTTCGGAACCAAAATTTTCAAAGACTTTCGAGAAAACCCGGCACTACTTGATATGAAGCCGGGACTACCGGGGAACAGTGCATCTCAACAGCGAACTGCTTTTCAGAAAATACGCGCTGGCCTGCGTTAGGTGCCAGGCCAGGGTTCTTGAGATCGGTCCCGACACGTTCCCGTCGACCTACCAGACGACAGCCGGCGATTCGTCGATTCAGTGGGACACGCTGGATCTGCATAGCCACGAGAAATTGACTTACCGCGGGGTTACGGAGTACTCTTTTCCGATTCCCGATGAACACTACGACATCGTGCTGAGCGGTCAGGTAATGGAACATGTCCGAAAGCCGTGGGTCTGGATGAAAGAACTGGCTCGGGTTTGTCGTGTGGGCGGCAAGGTCATTACGATCAACCCCGTGAGCTGGCCCTATCATGAAGCTCCGGTAGACTGCTGGCGAGCGTACCCGGAGGGCATGAAAGCTCTGTATGAAGATGCCAATCTGAAAGTATTGCTATCGACTGCGGAGTCGCTGGAAACACCACATTTCAAGCGTTACATTCCAGGCAGATCGCGGACCAAACTTCGGCTGATTCTGAGAGCCGCGTATTCGGTCCTCGGAACATTCGGATTTCCTGTCGAGCAGGCAGTCGATACGATCACCATCGGCGAGAAAATGTGAGGTTCGTTTCTGTCATTCGCGCCCACCTGGCGTACTATAACGGACGTGGCGCCCGCGCGGGCCGCAGCGCGGCAACGGACTCCTGGGCTTTTTCGAGCAACAAGCCGTGCTCGGCGCCGGCGCCGACGAAGCGCATGCCGCGCTCGGCCCAGGCTTTCGCCATGGCCACGCTGCGCGTCTGGATGCCGGGCACGACGCCATGGCGCTTGCACTTTTCGATCAAGCCCTCCACCGCCCGAATCAGCAGCGGGTGCTCGAATTCACCCGGAATGCCGAGCGCAATCGAAAGGTCCGCCGGCCCCACCATGATCACGTCCAGGCCGGGAAGCGCCAGCAGTTCGTCGGCGTTCTCGATGGCTGTTACCGTTTCGAACTGCACCACCGCCAGCGTGTTGCGGTTCTGGTGTTCGATGATCTCCGCGAAGGTATGTGCTTCGTAGCCGGTCATGGTGGGATTGACGCCGTAGCCGCGTTTGCCCCGCGGCGGGAAGCGCAGCCAGCTCAGCGCCTCGGCCAGCACGCGCTTGTCTTCCACGCGCGGCAGGATAATGCCCTGCGCGCCCGCATCCAGCAGCCGCGCCACCAGCGAGTACAGCAGCTCCGCCACGCGCACGATCGGTGTGATGCCGGCCTCGAGCGACGCGCGGATCATGTCCTGCACGGTTTCCAGATCGAAGGCGCCGTGTTCCATATCGATGAACACGTAGTCGAAGCCCGCCGCGGCGAAAGTGCGCGGAATCTCCGCCGACCCGTACACCTGCAACCCGCACCCGTAAACTGTTTCGCCGCGCGAAAGGCGCTCCCGGGTTTGATTGATCCTCATGCCGCCCGCTCCTTTCCTAGGCACACCATTTCACAAAGTACGCCACCTATCCTTTGCCTGCCGCAGGGGCCGAGGCAGGCCCGGCCTGGCCTTCCACTAAGCGCTCCGGCGCCGCCATAAATACGCGACCCAATTCATGAAACAACCGATTATGCCTGAACCCGCAGAACCATGCTAGCCCGAATTGCAACCGGCGGGCGTACGATATCAGCTCCCATCGCCGCAGGGGTGCACTCCCCCGGCTTGGCGGTCCCCTCCCCGCCAGCCAGATATCTCAAGTTTCGCCGTCGACACCGCTTCGCCGGCTCGGGGGGGTGATCGAAACCGGTTGCAAGACCGTAATCGGCTCGCGTCTCAAACAGTCCGGCATGTTCTGGGCGGTCCGTGGCGCCAAGGCCATCAACGCCCTGCGATGCCATCTCAATGTTCGAAGACTCCTGGCAGGAGCGCTGGGCGGCTGGATCTTCCCTTCTACGCTGCACACCTATACCTGACTCGGCAGCGCTCTGTGAAGCGGGTTCTGGTGTAGAATGGTGCGTATGACCGCGACCTTCTACGTGATCTTGATCCTCCTTGCGATCGTTGTATCCGTTGTCCCGTGCAGGCTCCTTTTGCGCATCGATCGCAGCCTCACCCAAGCCAATCGCGTTCTGGAAGAGATTGCATCGGCACTTAAGGCGAAGCCCTGATCCGGTGAGTGAAGTATATTAACGCCCCAGCTTCAGAAGCGCGGCCCGCAAGGTGGGATGGCGCTGCATCAAATGTAAGTAGCGTGTCTCCGAGCCGCGTTCCTTGGCTTGCAGAATCGCTGCCACGGCTTTCTTTTCGGCGGGGCTCCAACTCACCACGCCGGGAATTGCGCTCAAAGCCAGCGCCAGGCCACAGGTCGACTCCACCCCGAAATGGCGGGCTGCGAAGCGGCTCGCGGCGTTCCGCATGCGTTCGGTAGCGCTGCCGAACCGCGCAGTCAGCGCGCGCGTAGTCTCGATCCCCACATTGCGAATCGAAAAGCGGTCCCACTGGCCGGCCTCGGCTCCGGGTCTTTCGAACAGCACACATCCTTTGGCCAGCCGTCGCAGAGTGCGGTGCGAGCTGCGGTAGCCGGGAGTGCGCGCGGTGCGTTCCTCTTCGCGCCGGGTGAGCGCGGCCAAGCGGGGGTCCACCGGCCGGAATCCCAGCTTGCGATAGAACCAGAACGCGCCTGAGTCGATGGCCTCGGGGTTGTCGTCGCCGATCTGGTAAGGGTCCACCGAAAAGTAGTTGATGCCCAGCACCTGATGGAACAGGTGCAGCAGCCGCGCGTAGAGCCATGCCGATTCGCCTTCGCGGAAAGTGTAGTACAGGTTGAATCCCACCCCGGCGTGATCGAACAGCGAGAGCGTCTCCACGTAGCCGGCCGGCACGCCGTTCTTGAAGAACATGCCGGCGTGGTAAGCGCGCAGCGGAAGCCGCCAGCGCGGCAGCAGGCCGAAGAATACGATTTCGACGCCGCGGCCCGCGTCCGCGCTGAAAACGTTGGCTTCGTCCGGGTGGCTGAAGCCGTACAGCTCGCGAAAGCGCATGGCCGAGGTATCGAGAATCAGGTCCAGCATTTTGCTCGCGTTCGCGGGCGGAAGCCGCTTTACCGCGAGCGGAGGCGATGCGAGTTCGCGGGCCAGCGAAATGTCGCGCCGTGCGATCAGCGGCTCGCTGTGGCAGAACAGGCCGCGCACCGGCGCTCGCTGGCGGGAACGCGAAACCCGGCGGCCGATCTCCCAGGTCAGCGGCAGCCTCATCGCGTTGTACCGCTCGGCAGTGTGATCCGGTGCGGCGGCGCGCGCGCGTTCCAGCAGCCAGGGTAATTCGCTCTGGGCGCGCGGGCGCGCGGCTGCCAGCCAGCGCTCGAACGGAACGTGCGCTTCCACCGGCCACTCTTCGCCGATTAGCGGCGCCAACTGCGGCGAGCCCGGGCCGACACGGTGCATCTCGTCATGCGCATCCCAGGCCAGGTGAACGGCGCGGCCGTGGCGCTCCACCAGGCTGCGCGCCACCTCGAAGCTGAACACCGCGGTCAGGTCCGTGCCGGCGATGCCCGACACTTCCGGCTCGGCGAACGGCTCCAGGTCCACGCCGGCGGCGCGCAGGCGAGCCACGCGGCCGGCGAACGCAAACAGGATTGCATCGGCGCACCGCGCCACCTCCGGCGTCCGCGGATAAGCCCGCAGGAACAGCAGCGTTTCATGCAGGCGAATCAAGCCGGCGGCATCGCGCACCCGGTATTTCGCTGCGGCCTCCAGGAGCCGCTCGAGTCGTCCGGTCTCCGGCGGCCCAAAGCGGTGTTTCCAGTCGTCCAGCCGGTCCAGCAGGTTGGGCATCCCATTGAGCTTAGTACATCGTTTCGCAAATGTGCTATCCACCTTGCGCCGGCCGTAGGGCCGGGTTGACGCTGGAGTGGGCATCGCACTCGCGAGATTTTAGTACTAAGCTCAAGAGGAGTCATCCTTATGCTTCGACGCTCGTTTTTACCCGCTCTCCTCCTCGCCGCCTGCACCTCGTTGCAGGCCGACGTGACCATGCGAATGTCATTTGACGTGAAGGTCAATCTGGCGCTGCCTACCGCGGTTCCACAGTTGCCCTTCAACGAGATCCTCACCCGCATCAAAGGCGACCGCGGCTATGCCGCCATGGGGCCGATCATCGCCATAACGGATATTCCCAGTGGTAAGATCACGCTGCTCGACCCCAAAACTCAGCACTACGCCGCAATCGCCATGGCGGACTACGCGTCCAAATTCTCCGGCGCCAACGGTCAGAACATGCCGGAGGCAGCCAAGCAGATGATGGCGAACACAAAGTTCGACGTCGAGTCGCATGACACCGGCCGCACCGAGCGCATCCAGGGAATCGATGCCTTCGAGCGCGAGATAGTGGTCAACATCTCGATTCCCGTCCCGGTTCCAGGGCAGGAGAATGGCATGCAAATGAGCATGAAATTCCAAGTCTGGAAGCCCAAACCGGGCGCGCTCGAAAGCATGGCGGCGCTGCGGGAACTGGCCGCCTACAATGACCGCAACAAAGGCTTCGGCGATATGGCTACCATGATGCGCCAGATGTTCGGCGCCATGCCGGGGATGGGCGACTATGCCGGCAAAATGGCCGATGAAATCACCAAAGGTGGCAACGTGACGCTGGGCATGCATATGGGCGTGTTTATGCCGGGCCTGGCGAAGATAATGGAACAGGCGCGCGCCTCGGGCGCCACGGTGCCCGATTTACCGCCCGGCGACCAGCCGCTCGCGGAGGTAAACCTGAACCTGAAGGAACTCTCCACCGATAAAGTGCCGGACGAAGTATTCGTCATCCCCGCCGGCTACAAGGAGGCTCCCGCGGAAGACCTGGTGAAAGGCATGATGGCCGCTTTCACCGGCGGCAAGCAGTAAGAAACGCCCGCTCCGCGGCCGAGATTCGCTTTCCCAGGCTGGATCAACGCGCCCGCCGCCAGCCCTCCCCACATTCCTGCATTCGCGCCGGCTTCGCAGGCGTATACAGCAATGGAGGTTGCGGTGAAGCTCCTGATTCTGGCCGGCGCGGCGGCGGGTCTTCTGGCGGCGCAGGCTCGCGACGTAAGCTCCATCATGGCGCAGGTTGGCATCAACCAGGCCAAAAGCCGGGAACAGCGCACTCAGTGGGTTTACCAGCAGAAACAGCTTCTGCGCATGGTCCGCAGTAACGGGAAGGTTGCCCGTGAGGAACACAGGGAATACCTGGTGCTGCCGGACCGTCGAGGAATTAAGAAAGAGCTTACAAGTTTCGCTGGAAAATACGCACGGCACGGCACTTATATCAGCTACGACAAGCCCGGCTACACATACAAAGGCCTGGATCTCGACGGCGATCTGATTGACCAGATGTCGGAAAACATGACGAATGAAAAAGAGTCCGTAGATGGAATTGAATCTGATTTATTTCCATTAACTTATCACCAACAGCTCAAGTATGCCTTTCGTCTGGAGGGCGGCCTTGAAGCGTATCGCGGGCATCAGGTCTGGCGGATCGCGTTCGAGCCCAAGCAGCGCGGCACCATCGTCGATACCGGCGAGGGCGGCGACGCCATCTGGAAAGGCGAAGCGCTGATCGACGCCCAGGAGTTCCAGCCGGTTGCCATCGCCAGCAGCTTGGCCTGGAAGATGCCCGCGGCTGTTCGTATCCTGCTGGGCACCAACATCAAGGGACTGGGATTCAGCTTGAGCTACCAGAAGGTCGCCGACGGTGTTTGGTTTCCCGTCAGTTACGGCGGGGAATTTGAAGTGACTGGTCTGTTTTTCTATAAGCGTACGATGAGCATTTCGCTGCTCAATAGCGACTTTCGCCATGCGGATGTGAGCAGCCAGATCGCTTTTGAGAAGGATGAAAAATAGCACGTGCTGACCGAGGCGGTGGAAACCGGTTGCGATTTCAGGGCGCTGGTGCGGCAGCATCAGGCCACCGTGTTTTCTATCGCGCTCCATTTTCTGCGCGACCGGGCAACCGCCGAGGAAGTAGCGCAGGAGGTTTTTTTCAGCTTGCACCGGAATTTGCACCAGATCGAAACGCCTGCGCACGCCGCTGCCTGGCTGCGAAAAGTGGCCGTGCAGCGCTCGATCGACGAAGGACGGCGCCGCAGCCGCAGACCGCAGGTGGCGCTGGCGGATGTGGCGGAGCCGGCCGCCTGTATCAGGCCGGGCGACCCGCTGCTCAGCGAGTTGCTGCGCAAGCTGGTCGCGACGCTGCCGGAAGCGCCGCGCATGGTGATGGTGCTGCGCTACCAGGAGGACCTGGAGCCGGCGGAGATCGCCGCCGCGCTCGAGATGCCGGTGGCCACGGTGAAGAGTCATTTGCAGCGTTCGCTGGCATTGCTGCGCGAAAAGCTGGCGCGGTGTGGCGTAGGAGAAAGTGGATGGACTGGTTAGAAGACGAATTGCGGCGGGCACTGGCGCGCGAAGAACCGCCGGTGGGCTTCGCTAAGCGTGTAATAGCGCGGAGCGCGCGCGGGCCGTCGGGCGCGCGGCGCTGGCTGGCCGCGGCGGCTATGGTAGTGGTGGCGGTCGGCGCCGCGGGTGCTTGGCGCCAACACCAGGGGTACCAGACGAAACAGGAACTGATGCTGGCGCTGCGGCTCGCCTCCGCGCCGATGCATCGCGTTCAACTTGAAGTAAAGGATATATCACAATGAAAACACTATTGATCGCGTGTTTGGCGGCGCTGCCCGTGCTGGGCGCTCCGCAGCAGTTTCAGCTCAACCTCGATGCGGTGGCCGCCAAGTCGTCCCAGCATGTGGACGTGTTCCTGAACGCCTCTACCTTGCAACTGGCCGCCAAGTTTCTCGATGGGGACGATCCGGACGAAGCGAAGGTCCGGAAGCTGATCGAGGGCATCGAGGGCATCTACGTGCGCCATTACAACTTCAAATCGGCCGGGACGTGGACCCAGGCCGACCTGGAGCCGATTCGCGCCCAGTTGCGCGGGCCGGAGTGGTCGAAGATCGTCGGCGTGACCAGGACGGAGGAAGGCGGGAGCACCGAAGTCTGGCTGCGCCTTGCCGGCAACAAATCCATCGGCGTGGCGATCATCGCTACCGATCCGAAAGAGGTGACCGTGGTGAACATCGCCGGCAACATCAACCTCAAGGCGCTGGCCGAGCTAGGCGGCCACTTCGGTGTGCCCAAAGTAAAGCCGGCGGAGAAACCCAAGAAAGAAGAGTAGCGGTGCGTGTCGCGGCCTACTGTTTCACGAAGTCGAACGTGCAGGGGCGGCCGACGACGCCGAGGCCCGTGTCCCGGGTGCCTGTGCCCTCTGTATCCTGGAATTTGGCCTTGATGTTGTAGCTATAATCCGCGCCCTTGTGGGCGAGGACCCCACGCGCGTATTGCCTGGAGGCGACGATGCCGTTTGCAGACAGCTTGGCGCTGCCGTCCTCCGCGATCTTGCCTTCGATCATAAAGTAGCCGGGCTCCCCCGCCGTGCCGCGCTCCCCGTGAAGGTTGCTGTCTTGGATGACGCTCGGAAACTGCCAGGTGTAGCCTTCGGTGTTCCCTTTTGCGGGGCAACTGAGCTTGGTCAGCCATTTGCCATCGAAACGCGGTGAAGCCTGGCCACCGGCTCCCGCCGTTTGCGCAGGCGCGGACGTGCTTTGGGCGAAAGCAATCGACCCAATCAGCAGCGCGGCCGTCACTCGAAGAGCCGCCCGGACAATAGTAGTTAAGCGCATATAAAGACGAGGTTATCCAATTTGGCATATGGCCCGCAAGGTGCGCCAAATGCGCTCGTCCTGAGCAGTACGTTCTAAGGACCTCTATACCCATAACTCCGTTGACTTTTTCTGGGACCCACGCATAGGCTGGAGATTCAGCGTGGTAAATCGTACATTCCGGCGGAGGAAGCACGAAGTGATGACTGCTCAAAAGCACTTGATTGCGGCTTTTCTCGGAGTATTCTTGCTGCCTGGCATGTTTGCCGGCACGGTAGTCCAGACTTGCACGCCGACCCTACCCACCACGACGCCGATCCCTTATGAGGACGATTGCACCATTAGCGCGTTCAACACGAGTCTCGGCACGCTGGAGAACGTGACTTTGCAGATTACGGGAGTGGGAGGATCGGTAATACCGGAGCAGACCAACGGCTCGGCCGGCCAGCTGACCTTCACTAATTCGATCGCGACGATCGATCTATCGTTTACCGAGTACGGTTCGGTGGCGGAACTGGTGGATGTCAGCCAGACTTCCAGCGCATGCAACGGTATTGTGAATGCGAAGTCGACCAACACGACTTGCACCTCGACTCCCTTCTCTGGCCTCTCTAGCGCGGTGGGCACGGACACGAACCTGTCCTTCTACGAGACTGGCGGACTGGTGACGTTGGTGGGGGATGGAGAGCTGTTTAGCGCATATGGTCAGGGTGGTATGGGCAGTGCGGGAGAGCTCTCCTTCGGTGGCGATGGCACGATCGGCGGCGAGTTGACCGTCACCTACGACTACACAACGCCGGATGGCAGCGCGCCGGAACCGGCCACGATGGCACTGTTGGGCGGCGGACTGATCGGGCTGGCCGCGATCATTCGGAGGCGCCGGGCGTAAAGCAAGTTCATTCACGAAAAAAGGCCGGTGCGTCAGAAGACACATCGGCCATTTTTCCGTTTGGGCAGGACTTGGCCTTACCGCATCGCGTAGGAGCTCAGCACCTTCACGTAATTCGCCCGCTCGAAGGCCTTCGGCTGCGGGACGGCGTTGCGGCTCATGCTGCCTTGCATCTGTTTGATGGAATCGTATTCGTGCTCGCCCATCCAGACCAGCAGTTCGGTGCACAACGTGTCCAGGTAGCTGATGCCGCGTTTCAGCAGCGCGGAGGTCATCATCGCCACTTTGGCGCCGGCCATCATCGCCTTGATAACGTCGGTGGCGCTGTGTACGCCGCCGGTGAGCGCCATGTCGGCTTTGATGCTGCCATATAGCACCGCGATCCAGTGCAGCCGGAGCAGCAGCTCATGCGAGTTGCTGAGGATCAGGTTGGGCACCACCTCCAGCGCCTCCAGATCGTAATCCGGCTGGTAGAAGCGGTTGAACAGCACCAGGCCG
>Ga0181521_10000470_pt1 | contig 48921 bp, 40 predicted proteins | sample PEATcosm2014_Bin_32_FD_119764 | JGI IMG/M metagenome (GOLD analysis project Ga0181521, IMG submission 119764) | Peatland microbial communities from MTU Mesocosm Facility, Houghton, MI, USA - PEATcosm2014_Bin02_60_metaG | ecosystem: Environmental > Terrestrial > Soil > Wetlands > Peat | place... | reverse complement strand
TTCTCGATCATCACGATCGCGTCGTCCACCACGAAGCCGGTGGAAATCGTCAGCGCCATCAGGGTCAGGTTGTTCAGGCTGTACCCGAGCAGGTACATCACGCCGAAAGTGCCCACCAGCGAAAGCGGCACCGCGACGCTCGGAATCACCGTGGCGGCCAGGTTGCGCAGAAACAGGAAGATCACCATCACCACCAGCGCCACCGTCAGCATCAGCTCCAGTTGCACGTCCTCGACCGAGGCGCGGATGGTGTTGGTGCGGTCCGTCAGGATGGTCACGTCCACCGACTTGGGCAGCGAGGCGGTGAGCTGCGGCAGCAGCCCCTTGATGCGGTCCACCACCGAGATGATGTTGGCGCCGGGCTGCCGCTGGATGTTCATGATCACCGCCGGTGTGCGGTTCATCCACGCCGCCTGGCGCAGGTTTTCCGCCTCGTCTTTCACCACCGCCACATCGGAGAGCTTGATGGGCGCGTTGTTGCGGTAGGCGATGATCAGCGGCTTATAGTCGCTGCTCGAAAGCAACTGGTCGTTGGCGCCGATCTGGAAAGACTGATGCGGCCCGTCGAAATTCCCCTTGGCCAGGTTGACGTTGGCGGCCAGGATCGCGCTGCGCAGATCCTCCAGGTTCATCCCGTAGGATGCCATCTGGGTCGGATTGGCCTGGATGCGCACGGCCGGCTTCTCGCCGCCGCTGATGCTCACCAGGCCCACCCCGGCCAGTTGCGAAATCTTGGGTGCGAGGCGCGTGTCCGCCAGGTCCTCCACCTTGGTCAGCGGCAGGGTCTTGGAAGTCAGCGCCAGGGTCAGGATAGGCGCGTCGGCGGGGTTGGTCTTGCTGTAGATCGGGGGCGCCGGAAGGTCGGCGGGCAAGAAAGTGCCGGAAGCGTTGATGGATTGCTGCACCTCCTGCTCGGCCACGTCGATATTCAGGTTGAGGTTGAATTGCAGGGTGATGACCGAGCTGCCGTCGGAACTGGTCGACGTCATCTGCTGCAAGCCGGGCACCTGGCCGAACTGGCGTTCGAGCGGCGCGGTGACCGACGAGGCCATCACGTCCGGGCTGGCCCCGGGGTAGAATGTCGCCACCTGAATGGTGGGGTAATCCACCTCGGGAAGCGCCGATACCGGCAACTGTTTGTAGGCGACCGCGCCCGCCAGCAGGATGCCCACCATCAGCAGCGAGGTTGCGACCGGACGAAGAATAAATGTCCGGGACGGGCTCACTGTGCGTTCCCTCTGCCGGCCTTTCCCGTGCCGCCGCGCCCGCGACGGCCACCCTGGCCGCCTTGACCGCCGCGCCCGCCCGCCGGTTGCTCTCCGGCGATGGTGGCGACCACCTTGCTGCCTTCGTTCAGCTTGTCGACGCCTTGCATCACCACTACATCGCCGGGGTTCAGGCCCGACACCACTTCCGTTTGATCGCCTTCGGTGGTACCGGCCGTGATGTTGCGCACGGTCACCGTCGAATCCGGCCTCACCAGGTATACGTACTTGTTGTCGGTCGTGATTTGCACCCCACCGCTGGGAACCAGCACCACGCCGTGCTTGGTTTCCACCAGCAGCCGCACATTGACGAACTGGTTGGGGAACAGATTGTCGTTCGTGTTCGGATAGATCGCCCGCAAACGGAGCGTGCCGGTGGTCTGATCGATCTCGTTATCCAAGGTAGCCAACATGCCGGTGGCGAACCTCTTGCGCAGGTCGCTGAACGTTCCGGCGTCGCGGTCCCAGGCCTCCACCAACAACTGCTGGCCGGCGCGGTAGCGGGGCAGCACCGATTGCAGCTTGTCTTCCGAGATGGTGAAGACCACGCTGATCGGCTGCACCTGGGTGATGACCACCAGGCCCGCGGCGTCCGAGGCATGCACGATGTTGCCGGGATCCACTAGGCGCAAGCCCACGCGCCCCGTGATGGGCGATGCGATATGGCAGTAAGCCAGGTTGACTTTGGCCGCATCGATCTGGCCCTGGTCATTCCGGACCACCCCTTCTTCCTGCGCCACCAGCGCTTTCTGGGTGGCATATTGTTGCTCGGGAATAGCGTTCAGCTTCAGCAGGCCTTCGTAACGGCTCAGGTCCACATTGGCGTTAGCCAGCAGCGCCTGGTCGCGCAACAGCGCACCCTCGGCCTGTTCCAGCGCAGCCTGGTAGGGGCGGGTATCGATCTCCACCAGCGGTGCGCCCTGATGCACGATATCGCCTTCCTTGTACTTCACCTCCATCAACTGGCCGTCCACCCGGCTCTTGATGGTGACCGTGCTGAGGGAAGTGACATTTCCGAGCGCTTCCAGGTAAACCGAAATATCGCCCTTCTTGGCGCGCACGGCGACCACCGGCGTGATGCCGGCGCCGCGGCCGCCCCGTCCCCCGGAACCGGCTGCGGGAGGCGCATTGCCTGTGCCGGGGTTGCCGCCAGCGCCCGATCTGGGCCAGTAATAATAAGCCACTACCGCAGCCGCTGCCAGCAGCACCAGCAGCCAAATCCAGCCCTTGCCGGATCGACGCCTTTGCGGAGGGTCTTCCGGTTGCCGCGGAGGAGCGCCAATCGCCGGCGCCGAGGAAGTGGTTTCGCTCATCGAACGCTCATTCTCTTGGCGGCCCAATGGGAGGCACGCTTCGTCATCATAATCGAGTACACCGTTTCACAAAATCCGCCGGCCCGATCGCTGCGCCCGCCGTAGGGGCCGGGCGTGCCCGGCCCGCCATTCGCCAATGTGGTGCAAGGGGGCCTGAAACACAAAGATACCATCGGGCAAGTTTTCGTTGCTTGAAATGGCGACTGGACACCCTGGCGAGGTTACCTCAAAACCCGATGGCCCTTTCGAGCCAGAGACTGGTGGCGGATGCTTTAGCTTGCCATTTCTTTCTACCGCCGGCCCCGGCCGCACGGTTGCAGCGGGTAATATGAACTACATGCGAATCCTCGCCGCCCTGCTGCTGGCTGGTTGCGCCGCCGCCCAGCCCCCATTCACTCTCGACCGCGTACTGAGCGCCGCCTTTCCCAGCCAGCTCGTGGCTTCCCCTGCCGGGGGCAAACTCGCCTGGGTGGAAAACGCGCGCGGCGTGCGCAACATCTGGGTGGCCGAAGCGCCGCGCTACCAGGCGCGCCAGATCACCGCCTATACCCAGGATGACGGCTATGAGTTGGACGGCCTGGTCTGGACGCCGGACGGCAACGCGATTGTCTACGCCTGCCTCGATCGGGCCAACCGCTCCGGCGAGTATCCGAATCCCGCGCTCGATCCCAAGGGCACCGAACAGGACGTCTGGCTGGTGAGCCTCTCGGGCGGCGCGCCGCGCAAAATCGGCGAAGGCGATTCGCCCGCCGTGGCGCCGAGTGGCGGCCGCATCGCCTGGGTTCATAAGGGCCAGCTCTGGTTAGCGCCGGCCGATGGCAGTACCCCGAACGCGCCCCTCAAGACCCGCGGCCAGTGCGCCGGCCCGGTCTGGTCGCCCGATGGAACGCACATCGCGTTTGAGAGCGACCGCGGCGACCACGGCTTCATCGGCGTTTACGATACGGCCTCGGCCACCCTGCGCTACCTCGACCCCAGCACCGATCGCGACATCCAGCCTGCCTGGTCGCCCGACAGCCGCAGCGTGGCCTTCATTCGCATTCCAACCAGCGGCGTGCGCGCCCCGCGCGAACCCCGCCGCGCCGGCGAACCCTGGTCCATCCGCGTCGCCTCCGCCGAAACCGGCCAGGGCCGCGAAATCTTCCGCGCCCGCCAGGGCCCGGGGAGCGTTTTCCGCGCAATCACCGCCGCCGGCCAGATCCTGTGGGCCGGCTCCCGCCTGGTGTTTCCCTGGGAGGCCGATGGCTGGACGCACCTTTACTCGATTCCCGCCGCCGGCGGCGATCCGCTGTTGCTCACGCCCGGCGCGTTTGAAGTGGAGGAGGTTGCCCTGGGGCCCAACGGCCGCGAAGTCCTTTTCAATTCCAATCAGGGCGATATCGACCGCCGGCACCTCTGGAAGGTCGCGGCTTCGGGCGGCACGCCGGAAGCCATCACCCAGGGAGACGGCATCGAGTGGGCGCCCACACCGGCCGCCGATGGCGCGCTGGCGTTTCTTCGCTCCGATGCCCGGCACCCCGCCCACGCCGCCATCCGCATCGGCGCCGAGGTCCGCGACCTCGATCCCGAATCCATCCCCGCCGATTTTCCTCTTGGCCAGATGGTGACGCCGCAACGGGTGATTTTCTCGAGCGCCGACGGCCTCGCCATCCACGGACAGCTTTTTCTCCCGCCCAACCGGAAACCCGGCAGCCGCGCGCCCGCGGTGGTCTTCTTTCACGGCGGCTCGCAGCGCCAGATGCTGCTCGGCTGGCATTACATGTATTACTACGCCAACACCTACGCGCTGAACCAATACCTCGCCAATAGCGGCTTCGTGGTGCTGAGTGTGAATTACCGCAGCGGTATCGGTTACGGCCTGGATTTTCGCGAGGCGCTGCGCTATGGCCCATCCGGCGGCAGCGAGTATAACGACGTGCAGGGCGCCGGTGTGTATTTGCGTTCGCGTTCCGATGTCGATCCGGATCGGATCGGCGCCTGGGGCGGCTCCTACGGCGGATACCTCACCGCCATGGCGCTGGCGCGCGCCTCCGATCTGTTCCGCGCCGGCGTGGATCTGCACGGCGTTCACGATTGGGCCACCGAGCTCGACATTCCGCCGGCCGCGCCCGACTACCAACTGGCGTTCGAATCGTCGCCGATGGCGTTCCTCACCACCTGGCGTTCGCCCGTGCTCCTCATTCAAGGCGATGACGACCGCAACGTGCAGTTCAACCAGACGGTGAAATTGGCCGACGCCCTGCGCCGCCAGCACGTGGAAGTGGAAGAGTTGATCTTCCCCGACGAGGTGCACGATTTCCTGCTCTACCGTACGTGGCTGGCAGCCTACCAGGCCGCCGCGAGTTTTCTCGATCGCAAGCTGAGGTAGGACAGGCCATCGCCTTTGGTGGCCTGTCCAGCCTAGCCACTGACCAGGTCGGTGTAGGTCCGAATGACTTTTTCTTTTTGCGCGGGATCGATCACCAGGTACCGGTGCCGGCCGTCGGCGGCGGGAGTGAATCGCGTGCGTCCATCATCCAGCACGGCGATGGTGCCTGGCGGAGAGAGCTTGAAGTAGCCATCGGGACGGACCGCGTAGAGCACGGCCGCCATGGACGGGGCCGCGGCGTCGTACGGCATGGGCTGAAACGCGCGATAGGCGTCGACGATGGGATGGTCGGGCGCCCAGTCGAAACCGTTCTCGATGGTGGATCCGGGAAACGGCAAGGCATCGCCCACTTCGGTGCCGACGGCCACAATCGGAGTGGGCCACTCGGCCAGCAGCCGTTTGGCCGCGGCCACGCCGGCCTTCACGCGGAAGTCGACGGGGCCATCCGGGTAAGCGCCCGCCGCCATTACCAACAGCTTCACCTTTCGCTTGATCAAGCCAGGGACGCCCGGCAAGTCCATCACCTGCACGAGGTTGGTGGCGGGCCCGGCCAGCACCACCACGCAGTTCGCATCGAACTGTGCGGTGAGCGAATTGCGGATCAGCGCGGCCGGTTCGGCGGTGTCGTTCAGTTTATGGATCCCGCACGGATAGACGGGCATCCCGTCAGCCGTCTTCTTCTCGATCACCGCCTTGAGAACCGCGGTGTCGCCATCCACGTTGCCGTCGCCGGCCATGCCGATGGGAGGCAGCGGCCGCTGGAAATGGGCGGACGCGCCGGTGGGCGGCGGACCGGCATAGAATCGCGCCAGCACATCGGCGAAGGCCGCCGAACTCAGATTGGACCAGGTGGTGCTGCTCGAAATCAATCGCGCCTCGCCCTTGCCTTGCAGACGATAGAGCAGCGCGAGCGCCAGCGCCGCATCCACTCCATTGCCCAAGTCGGAATCGAACACGATCCCGAGCACCCGCTTGGCTTCTCCGTGAAGCTGCATAGCGGCTAGGCGAGATCCGCGAAGCTGAGTTGTCCGGTCGAATCGCCGAAGTGCTCCATGTGGACGCCCATTCGCTCCATCATCGACAGATGCAAATTGCACATCGGCGTTTCTTTACGGTATACGACTCGCCGGCCGGTCTTGATGGTGCCGCCGGCGTTGCCGATCACCATCGTCGGCAGATCCTCATGCAGGTGCCGGTTGCCGTCGGAAAGACCGGCGCCGTAGACCAGCATCATGTTATCGAGCAGCCGGCGGTCGCCCTCCTGGATCGACTTCAACCTGGCGACCCAGCCCGCCATCTGGGTGGCGTGATAGGTATTGATGCGAGTGACCTTCTCGATGAGTTCCGGCTTGCCCTGATGGTGGGTGCAGGGATGGTGGCCGTCGGAAATGCCCAGCTCGCGATAGGGCCGCGAGGTGCCTTCGCGCGTCATCAGGAAAGTGACCACGCGGGTCAGGTCCGCCTGGAACGCGATGGTGATCATGTCGCTCATCAACCGGAAATGCTCGGCGAAATCGGCGGGCACGCCGTAGGGCTTTTCCATGTGCGGATCGATCTGCGCGTTGGTCTTCTCGGCACGCTCGATCTGCCGCTCGACTTCGCGGATGGAGGAGAGATACTCATCCAGCTTGCGGCGGTCGGTGGGGCCGAGGCTGGCTTCGAGCTTGCGGGTATCCTCGTTTACGAAATCGAGGATGCTGCGGCGATAGTCCGCCTGCCGCGCGCGAGTCTCGGGACTGAGTATCACGCCATTGCCAAAGAGGCGCTCAAACAGCGCGCGGGGATTGAGAATGGGCGGCAGCGGCTGGGTTTCGGTTTTCCAGGCCAGGTTATTGGTATAGGCGCAGGAGTAGCCGGAATCGCAGTCGCCGGCCTGGCGCGCGTCCTCCATGCCGACCTCGAGCGAGGGAAAACGCGTTCGGTCGGCCAGGTGTGTCGCCACAATCTGGTCGCAGGAAACGCCGGCCCGGATATCCACGGTAGTCTTCTTGACCTGGATGCCGGTAAGGTAGGAGCCGGAGCAGCGGCCATGATCTCCGGCGCCATCGAGCAACGCGCGCCCGGTGTTGTGGGTGAGGTTGCCCAGCATGAGGATGTCGTCGCGATGCGGCTCCATGGTCTTGAGGATGCGCGGCAACTCGGCCAGGCAGCCCTCGTAACCGGGATTCCACTGCTCCATGACGATGCCGTTGGGCACGTAGGCGAATGCCATGCGCAGCGGCGGCTTGGCGGCCCACGCATTGCCGAAGGCCATCGCCGGGACCATGGCATCCAGGAAAGGAAGCCCAACCGCGGCGCCCATGCCGCGCAAAAAGGACCTTCGATGAAGCGCTTTCCGGGTGATCGTCATTTCAGGGCCTCCTGGGTGTTCGCCGGTGCCTGTGTCGTGAATTCGCCGCGCCGCAGTTGGAAGGGCGCGCTGCGGACGATTTCGTAGATCGCGGTTTGGAACGGATATCCCTGGTCCGCCAGCCGGCCGGCGATTCGATCGATGGCGCGCCGGTCGTAAGGCGCGATGCCCCGCCCCAGCGCGTAGATCATGAGCTTCTCGACCACCGTGCGCGCGAACTGCGGAAGCAGCGAGACCAGCGCCGCGCGCATTTCGGCGGGTGTCGAAAACGTCTGGCCGTTGGGCAGCGTGCCGCTCGAATCGACGGGAAATTTGCCGTCGAGGGTGCGCCATTTGCCGACCGCGTCGTAGTTCTCCAGGCCAAAGCCAAGCGGGTCCATTTTGGAATGGCACGACGCGCACACCGCGTTGGAGCGGTGCTTCTCCATTTGCTGGCGGAGGGAAAGCGAGGTTCCGACGGCGGCCTCGTCGAGCGGCGGAACGTCGGGCGGGGGCGGGGCGGGCGGCGTCCCAAGAATCTCCTGCAAAATGTACTTGCCGCGAATCACGACCGAGGTGCGCGTGGCGTAGCTGGAGACGGTGAGCACGCCCGCCTGGCCCAGCACGCCTCCGCGCTCGCCAGTGGCCAGGTCGACCCTGCGAAACGCGGGACCCTGCACGCCTTCAATTCCGTAATGGCGGGCCAGGCGTTGGTTGAGAAAGGTGTAACGGGAGTCCAGAAAATCCGCCATTGGCCGGTTCTCGCGCAGGATGTAATCGAAGAACAGGCTGGTCTCGGTGCGCATGTCGTCGCGCAACTCGGGATCCCATTCGGGGAACTTCCGGGGATCGGGTGTCACCACGTCGAGGTTGCGGGTTTCCAGCCACTGGGCGGCGAAGTTGTCGGCGAGCGCGGACGAGCGCGAGTCGGCCAGCATGCGCTTCACCTGCGCATCGAGCGTACCGGGGAGGTGGAGCTGGCCGGCTTCGGCCAAGTCAAGCAACTGGTCGTCCGGCATGGAACTCCATAGGAAGTAGGTCAGCCGCGAGGCCAGTTCCACGTCGGAGATGCGGTGAACCGCGGCGGGGTCAGTGGGGTTGGGATCGTGTTCGATTCGGAACAGAAAGTTGGGCGAGACCAGCATAGCCTGGAGCGCCAGTTGAATCCCTTGTTCGGCCGACTGGCCGTGAGCTTTGGCGATGGCGACGAACTTCTCGAGTGAGGCCACCTCGGCCTTGGACACCGGGCGGCGATAGGCGTGGCGAGCCAGGGCGCCGACGATCTTCTCGACGCAGGCCGGGCCGGAATCGGGGTCGCAGATCAGGATGCGGGCGCGGCTGGCGGGTGGGTCCTTCGGTTTGAAGGGGCCGACGAACACGACGCCGTCGACATACTTGTTGTGCTTCTTGTTGTAGAGGTCGCGCGGCGTCAGAGCCTTCACAAATTCGTCGTCGATGAAGCCCGCGCGGAAAACGTGGTCGCCTTCGGGCAGCGGCAGCCGCAGTTCCTCTTCCGAGTAGGGATCGAAAAAGACCAGGCCGGAGGGTTTGGTTTCGACCATTTTGCTACCGACCAGCTTGCCGTCCATCCAGAAGCCGAGCATGACCGGCTTGGCGTCGGCCGGGCGTTCACCGGGCAGGGCGAAGCGGACCACGTACTCGCCATCGAAATCGATCCGGTGGCTGGCTTCGATGGAGCTCGAATCCACGCGGCGGATGCGCTTATCCTTACTGGAATATTCGACCGAGAAGGGCTTGGGCAGCGGATCGGCCGCCACGGCGCGCGAGGCGATCCGTTCGGCCGCCGCCAGGTACTTTTCCATCAGCACGGGCGAGATGGTCAGGATGTCGCCGAGGTTGTCGAAGCCCTCGCCGGAATCGTCGGTGGGGAAGTCTTTTTGCGCGCGGAACTCGACGCCCAGCAGGTCGCGAATGGTGTTGGCGTACTCGTTCCGATTCAGACGGTGGACGGTGACCCGGCCCGGATCAAGCGGCGTGTTGCGGTCCGCCTTGGCGAATTCGCTCTGGACGTATTCGACCAGGGTGTCGATGGCCGCCTGCGAGCGCGGTATGCCCTTGGGCGGCATCTCCCCAGCGCGGAGCTTTTGAAGAATCCGCTCCCAGCCTTCCCGTTTGGCGGCCAGCGATGCGGGATCGAGAAACGCAGCGGCGTCAAAGCCGCCCGACGCCAATTGGCCGTTGTGACAAAGGGAGCAGGTGTTTTTCAGAACGGGAGAGACGGCCTGTTCGAAGGTGGCTGGGCCAGGCGCCCGATCCGTGGGCTGCGGGGACGCCGGCAATATCGAAATCGACGCGGCCAGAACTCCGGCCACGAAGACGGCGAAAACCCGGTTGACACCTCGACGCATACCCTTCCCTCTGATGCCCGCGTTATTCAGATGCTACCACGGCGAAAAAGGATACGGAAAGGCGGGGAAAGGGGGATGCCGGTACGGAATAGAGATGCAAAAAGACGCCGGCGGTCCTTGCCGCCGGTTCTTTGCGAACAAGCCGGACGGAAATCGGCGGGGCGAAACCGCGTTGGGAAGGGCGCAAGGCTGGTAGAATCGTGGGGAACCTAAATCATGGCCAAGAAACACATCTCTCATCCGTCACACGATCGTTATAGAAAAGACCTGTCCGAAATGCCGGAATGGCTGAAGAAGAAAGCTTGCCCCAATCGGGAAGAGTTTCTCTCGGGCAAGCGCATTCAGCCGAAGAACCTGACCGGCCGGGAGAAACTCGCCGATGTTATCGACGGCGCCTTCCTGGCGTACAATGGCGCCCGTCTCCGGGAAGCCTGCCAGCTCTTCACGGAGAAGATGCTGGAGCCGGACGTGACCATCGGCATGAGTCTTTCGGGCGCACTGACGCCAGCCGGTTTGGGCTGCTCGTCGATCGTTCCGCTGATTAAGGCGGGCTTCGTGGATTGGATCGTCGCCACCGGCGCCAATCTTTACCATGACCTGCACTTCGCGTTGAACTATCCGGTGCGGATGGGCGATTTCCGCATGAACGATACGGAACTGCGCGACAACGATATCGTGCGCGTCTACGACGTGCTGCTGGGCTACAGCGACTGCCTGATGGCCACCGACGAGATTCTGCGCGAGATCCTGGTGCAGCCGGAATTCCAGAAAGAGATGGGCACCGCCGAACTGCATTACCTGCTGGGGAAGTACGCCGCCGAATGGGAACGCAAGGCGGGGCTGAAGGATGTCTCGGTGCTGGCCGCGGCTTATCGCGCAGGCATACCGTGCTACACGTCGTCGCCGGGCGATTCCACCATCGGCATGAACGTGGCCGGGGTGGAACTGCGCGGCAACAAGCTGCGGCTGAACCCGTCCATCGACGTGAATGAGACCACCGCCTTCGTGCTGGCGGCCAAGCGGAGCGGCGGACGGAGCGCGGTAGTGCTGTGGGGCGGTGGCAGTCCCAAGAACTTCACGCTGCAGACCGAACCGCAGATCCAGGAAGTGCTGCGGATCAAGGAATTCGGCCAGGACTTTTTCCTACAGGTGACGGACGCGCGCCCGGATACCGGCGGCCTGAGCGGCGCCACGCCGAGCGAAGCCGTGAGCTGGGGAAAAGTGGACCCCGACCGCCTGCCGGACGCGGTGGTGTGCTACACCGACACGACGATTGCCATGCCGCTGCTGACGCACTACGCGCTCTCGCGCCACAAACCGCGCAAGTCGCGCCGCCTTTACGATCGGCGCGGCGAGATGATGAAGGCGCTGACGCGGGAATACTTCGCTCACAATAAGGTAAAGATGGTCGACGGATCGGACCCGGTGCTCGACTGAGTCATGACCAAGAAGGAGCTGCTCGCGGTGGCGCGCCGGCACGGGACGCCGGTGGTGGTGATCGACCACGAGGTTATCCGGCGCAACTACGCGAACTTCCGGCGGCACCTGCCGCGGGTGCAGGCGTACTACGCAGTGAAGGCCAACCCGGCACCGGAGATCGTGCGGACGCTGTACAAGGCCGGCGCCAGTTTCGACGTGGCGTCGCTGCCCGAGTTCCTGCTGGTGCACAAGAACATCGAGCGCCTGCCGGCGAAGGAACGGCAGGACTTCATCTGGGACAAAATCATTTACGCCAATCCGATCAAGCCGAAGGAAACATTGCAGGCGCTGGACGAGTACAAGCCTCTGCTGACCTACGACAACCTGGAGGAGCTGCGCAAGATCAAACGATACGCTCCACACGCCGGGCTGGTGCTGCGGCTGAGGGTGCCGAATACAGGGTCGATGGTGGAACTGTCGTCGAAGTTCGGCTGCGATTCCGGGGAAGCCGCCGACCTGATTGTGGAAGCCTTCCGCGCCGGCCTGGTGGTGGAGGGGCTGAGCTTTCACGTGGGGAGCCAGTGCACCAACTTCGACAACTTCGTGCAGGCGCTGAACATCGCGGCAGCGGTACGGAATGAGGCGCTGGGCCGCGGCCACGAGATCAAGATTCTGGATATCGGCGGCGGATTTCCGGTTCCCTATGACGCTCACGTGAAGCCATTGCGGCCACTGGCGCGGAAGATCAACGCAGAGATCGACCGGCTGTTCTCGAAGGACATGGAGATTCTGGCGGAGCCGGGGCGGTACCTGGTGGCAACGGCCGCCACGGCAATCGCACGGATCATCGGCAAAACGTTTCGCGACGGTAAGACGTGTTACTACATCGACGACAGCGTGTACCACACCTATTCCGGGATCGTGTTCGACCACTGCCAGTACCGGCTGAAGGCGTTCAAGACCGGCGAGAAGGAGCTGTCGACGGTGTTCGGCCAGACATGCGACGGGATGGACATCATTACGCAGTCCGAGGAACTGCCGAAGCTGGAGATCGAGGACCTGGTTTACTCGGAAGACATCGGGGCGTACAGCAACGCGTCGGCTACCTGGTTCAACGGCTTCGCACCGGCGCAGGTGGTGCACGTCAACGAGTGAACGCAAGATGAACGCTACGACGGGCAAGCTTCAAGCATGCCCCACCACGAACCTGCGGTTCGGGTGTCTAATGCGGATGGCAGGCGAACAGGCGGACGAAATCGTTGTGGAAAATGGGAGGAGCGGTCCAGACCCAACTAGCGCGGTCACGCCAGGCCGGATCGGTATCCTTGGCGACAACGAAGTCAATCGGCAGGGTCCGGCAGGCGGACTCGAGCGCCTGCGCTTCGCCGCCGGCGAACAAGCCGGAAAGGACCGGCATCAACGGGACGCATTCCCGTGGATCGCCGCCAAATCCGGAGCTGCAATCGCCGCCGACGGCGACGGTTTGACGGTGGCCGTAAGCGCCGAAAAAAGTGTCCTGGTAGACGGGCTCGGGGTTCTGCTGGATCACGGCGGTCTCGGCGGTTCGCGCGCGGAGCCATTGATAGGCTTCGCGATTGGCCGCGGTGCGCAACCCGAGAAGCTGGTCGTTGGCAAGCCAGCCGATCTTGGGAACCTTGCCGAGGTCGGATAGCACGGGGTAGAATCGCAGGATCGCCAGATCGTAGACGACTCCCGCCAGACCCAGGACGAGGAGCAAGCGGAGCAAGGCCGTGCGCGCGGCGCGTTCCGACAACACGTCTGCGGCGCACAACAGCAGGATGAATTGAGCGGGCAGAAAACCGCGCCAGCCAAGATCGTTATTAGCGATGACGCTGGACTTGACGAAGGTACAGATCAGGATACTGGTGGCCGCCATGAGAAACGCAGCTAACTCGGCGGGCGTGGCGGGACGTTTGCGCTCTCGAAAGCGAGTTAGAACTATCCGGCCCACTACGAAGAAGACGCCTAACTCGACGAAGTAATTGAGCGGCAGTAACAGGAGATCGGCGGCATAACGCTGCCAGGGCCGATTCAGCAGGAAGAAGCGGAGAGCCATCTCACCGGGCACGAACGGGCGGATGGTGAATTGGAGCAGGTGCGGAGCGGAGCCCTGAAGGCCCTGAGCAGAGGAATCTCTCAGGCTGGCGAGAAAGGGACGAGCGAGAGCTATGGCAGCGACGCCAGCGACGGCGAGGGTTCCGGCTTGCGGCCACCATTTGCGAACTAGAGTCACTGCGAACCAGAGTCCCAGGAAAACGGCGAACACCATGGCGACATAGATGCCGCAACCGGCGGCGGTCGAAAAAGCCATTCCGGCGATGAGGCCGGAGACGATGCGTTGCAGGCGCGACGATTGAGGCGGGAGACTCCACACGATCAGGAAGCCGGTGAGACAGGCGATCAGCGCGCAGGTATAATGCGGCTCCCAGAGCATGGTGTAAAGCCAGCCGTCGACCTGTTCGTTCCACCACTCGACGGATGGGGACATGCCGGAGACGAGACCGGCGCGGAGAAGCCACACCATGAGGAGCGCGGGCACGATATCGAGGCCGGTGACGGCGAGCAAGGCGATGCCGATGCGGCTGCGCCGCAGTAAGCCGGGAGCGGCGGAAGCGAACAGCCGCAGGTAGAGCGGTATGAGCGAGATCAGTCCGATGCCGAGCCACAGAGTGCCGGCGATAAACGCCTCGCGCGCGTCCACCAGCGGCGCCCCCAGGCGGTAAACCAGCGCGCAGGGAATCATCCAGAAATAGTGGTAGCGAAGACCGGCGGCGTGGCCGGGGAAGAAGAACGGATTGCGCGCGGGAAGGCCGAAGGCGCCAATCGAGTGAGTGAAGGCGATGCGGACGGAGTAATCGAAATCGATGATCGAGAAGTAGAGGCGGCGGCCGAGGGGAAGGTCGGCCAGCGAGAGAAAAGCAATCGCCATCCACAGCGCGATGAGGGCGGCGAACGGCCACAGCGAGCGGAAGTCGAAGCCGGCGAGGGGCTTGGCCTTACGCCGCAAGGCGCCCGATGACACGGCGGCGATGCACAGGGCGCCATAGACGAACCAAACCGCATTCCAACCGAACCATCGGCCGACGGTGTAGCCAAGGACTGGACCGACGGCAAGCGAAACCGGCACGCTCGCGGCGAGGCGGAAGGGCAGCAGCCTGGTGCGGAAGCGGAATATATTCGTTAGCCATCCGATCGCGTAACCGGGGAAGAAAGCCAGCAGCGAGAACAGCGCAAAGGCCGTCGAAACCCCGATCAGATCCGACGTCAGGAAGTGGAAAGAAAGCCAGCGGTCCGGAGTCACGCTGTCACGTTCCAGTCTCGACGGCGCGGTGAGGGCATGAGCGGGAGCGAACTGAGAAGAAGCACTGAGCGGGAATGGACGAAATCGTACAAATTAGTCCCAGCCCTAATTGACGGCAGCGAGGCAATTCAGCTAGTCTTTTGTTCGCATTGGACTTCGGCGCCGGCACTTTGGAGAAATCTCATCATACAACGAGGAGGAAGCTAGATGGCGGTTCTAGAACAGGGAAGCAGCGGCCCCGAAGTGGCCGATCTGCAGAACAAGTTGCGCGCCCGCGGCTTCGATCCGGGGGCATCCGACGGCTCCTTCGGCGCGGGAACCGCGGCGGCAGTGGAAGCCTTCCAGCGCAGCGCCGGGCTCGGCGCCGATGGCGTGGTGGGTCCGCAAACGGCAGCCGCGTTGGGCCTTGTGGCGCCGGCCCCGGTTGCATCCTTGATTCCCGCGGTCACCGTCGCGATGGTCTGCGGGATGTTCCCGGATACGCCGGCCCAGAACATCGAAGAGAACCTGCCGTTGGTGCTGAACGCCCTGGTACAGGCTCAACTGGCGAACCAGGCGATGATCCTCATGGCGCTGGGCACGATCCGCGCGGAGACCGAGGTGTTCCTGGCCATCAGCGAGGGTCAATCTCAGTTCAACACCTCGCCGGGCGGACATCCGTTCGACTTATACGATTCCAGGAAGGATCTGGGAAACCTGGGGCCACCGGATGGCGAACTGTTCAAGGGGCGCGGATTCATTCAGCTCACCGGCCGGACTAACTACCAGGTCCATGGAAACGCCATTGGGCTGGGTAATCAACTGATCGAAAACCCCGACCTGGCCAACGATCCGACCGTCGCCGCGCAACTGCTGGCCAGTTTTCTCAAGAGCCGCGAACAGAGTATCGCTACGGCCCTCGCCGGCGGCGACTTAGCCACCGCGCGCCGCCTGGTCAACGGGGGATCGAACGGCCTGGACCGATTTACGGACGCCTATAACATCGGTAAGTCGCTGATACCCGATTCAATCTCCGCCTGACGTTGGCTCGGAACAGGCATAGTATAACTTGCACAAGAGGGGAAAATGCTACGTCTGTCATCTCCAATCGAAGACATACAAGACCACCATACGGTGGTGGTGATCGGTTCCGGCTACGGCGGCGGTATCGCCGCGTCCAGGATGGCGCGCGCCAGCCAGAGCGTACGCATTTTGGAGCAGGCGGCTTACTTCCCGTTTGACCTCCTGTTCAATGGTTTCGGCCGTTTGTTTTCCTGCGGAGTGAGTGTGTCCTCCACGGGCCGTAAGCGGCAGATCCGCTCACTGACTTCCACCAGTTCCTGGCCGAGCCGCCGGTAATTGCGGAACTCGGCGATTTCCCGTTCCGCTTTGCGCACGGCCGCCGGAGTCGGCAACGCTTCGGTGACGGTCTTTCCCTGTGATTTGTAGGTGAGGCGCATGATGGGGCCGTGGCCAGGGTCGCCGGGTTCCGCGCAATGGCAGTTCGGTTTTCCGCAGCGAAACACGGCTCCGACGACAGAACCAGGGCGCATGTCTTTGAGATCGCTCAGAGCGCCGAACAACTCGGCCCGGCGCGTTTCCAAGTTGGGAAGGGAGTGAGGCATGAGCCTCCTTTCTAGACGTATTATATACTTCTAGATAGGCCGGCACAATCCAGCCCTCTCGAAAACCGCCAACATTGATGTCGCACACCCCCCACGCCGTCATCCCGAGAATTCCGCGTCACGGACGTGGTACACTGAAAGCTCTGGAAGTTGATCCGCAACCCCTTCTCCCCTGATTAGTGAGTCGGCTCGCCGGTTTTCCTCCTCAAAACGATTAACGACTCATGAAAAATTTCTCTGAACTCCCCCTCTCTGCTCTGCTCAAGACCAATCTCGCAAAGCATGGATTTACCGAACTGACTCCCGTGCAAGCCCAGGCCATCGAGCCTGCGCTGGCCGGCACCGACCTGGTCGCCACCGCGCAAACAGGCACCGGCAAGACGCTGGCGTTTGTATTGCCTTTGATTCACCTCCTCGGCAAGCTGCCACCGCAGCCCGGCATCCGCAGCGTGATCCTGACTCCTACCCGTGAACTCGCCATGCAGATTCACGAGGTGTTCGCCCAAATGGCCGCCGGCACTGGAATACAGGCCACGGTGGTAGTCGGCGGCGTCAGCGAGCGGACCCAACTGAATTCCATTCGCAAAGGATCGCAAGTGCTGCTCGCCACACCGGGCAGGCTCTACGATTTCCTCAGCCGGCACCTCGTCGATCTCGGCAAGGTCCGCATACTCGTGCTGGACGAGGCCGACCGCATGCTCGACATGGGCTTCCTCCCCACCGTCAAACGAATCATGGCGGCGCTGCCTTCCGATCGCCAGACGATGCTGTTCTCGGCAACCATCGAGAGTTCCGTCAAGCACCTGGTCTCGACGCAGGTCCGCAACGCGGTCCGCATCGAAGTCGGTTCCACCATCAAGCCGGTCGAGCAGGTGGACTTGCATCTCTACGAAGTGGAGCAGGATGGCAAGTTGGGCCTGCTGCAGACCATGCTACGCGAGGAGGCCGGTTCCTTTCTCGTCTTTGCCCGCACCAAGCGCGGCGCCGACCGGCTGTCGAGCCGGCTCGCGCGCGAAGGCGTGAAGTCCGCCGCCATCCATGGCGACCGCAGCCAGAACCAGCGCAATCAGGCACTCCGCGGTTTCCAGGACGGACAGTACCGTGTCCTGGTCGCTACCGACGTGGCCGCCCGCGGAATTCACGTGGAAGGGATTTCCCACGTAGTGAACTACGATCTTCCGCAAGTCCCCGAGGATTTCATTCACCGCGTCGGCCGCACTGGCCGCGCCGGCGCGCGCGGAACGGCTTCGACCTTCGCCACGCGATCCGAGCGCGCCGAAGTGGCCCACATCGAGCGCACCTTGACCACCCGCCTGATCCGGCGTACGGTGTCGGACGACGTTCCCCGCGAGCAGAGGGGGACCGCTCCCGTGATCGTTATGCCGTCTGTGGCACCCGCGCGGCAGCGGCTTTCGCGGACCTTCGGACCAAGGCCGAAAGCCCGCCGCTGGTACGCCGTCTAGGCGCAGGCTGTTCCGGGTTTCCGCGCACCATCGCTTGTTCGCAAGACACCGGCGGCAAGACCGCCGGCGCTACAAGGAAACGCACGGCCGCGGCGGTATCGCCCGTATTTCTTCCGTAGCGCCGGCGGTCTTGGCCGCCGGTGTTTTTCTTTACATCTCTTTGCGATCCGCCTTGTCCACGTGCGTGTCCGGCACCGGGGTCGAACGATACACCGAGAAATCCTCGACGTTCTGCAACACAATCGTCGGAACGCCTGCGGCCTTCTGCGCCTTGACGTGTTCCAGGTCGATCCCCTTCACGGTATCCAGCACAAATGCCGGCCGGCGGTCTTCCTTCATGTAACCGACTTCGACATTGTTGAGTTCGATTCCCGAAGCGTGGCGGATAAAAAAGCCGTAAGCGGGCAGCATCCCGAACATCGAAGGTTCGGGATACTCTTTTTCCCGCTCCGGCGTCGAGTACGGTGCGCGCGGTGGCACGCCGCCGGAACCTCTGAAGAAAAACGTGTTCACCAGGTCCGCCGGCTGCTTCGCGACCTGATCCAGCGTCAGGCCGCCGCGGTAGAGGATGCGGATATCGCTCAGCTTCACGTCTTCCACGTCGTGGCCGGGAATGCCGCTGATGATCGAACCGTACCGCGGATCGGCATCGTACACCACCACGTTGCTGATGTTCACCCGCCGCACCGACCCTACCGCGGTTCCTTCCGGAGCGCGCATCCGGCTGCCCAGCCGGAGGAAGATCGGGGCGTTCGAAACCTCCCGCATGGTGATGTTCGAAATCGCGATGTCTTCCAGGTGCGCCCCGTCGACCGATTCCAGGGAGAGTCCGCGCGAGCGGTCGAAAACCACGTTGGCGACGGTGATGTTCCGGAAATCGCCTTCCGATTCCGTGCCGATCTTGACCCGCCCGGTGGGGCCGTCGCGGTCGGGAGCCTGCTTGACCGTGCGTTTGTACGTGCCGTCCAGCAGCGAGCCGATGTCGTAACCGCTAACCAGGCAGTTCACGATGGTCACGTTCTCGGTCGGCCGCGCGAAGCCGAGCGCGTGGGTGCCCTTGAGCACGATGGCGTCGTCGTTCGGCGTGTTGACACTCGAATTGGAAATCCGCACGTTGCGGCAGGAGTCCACGTCGATCCCGTCGCGGTTCGTGTCAATCGTGACATTGTCGATCGTCAGATTGTCCACGCCGGTGGCCAGGATGCCGAAGTGACCGCCGGAAAGAATCGAAAAATCGCGCAGCGTAACCTTGCGGCAGAGTTTGAGAGCGATGGCTTTGTCGCCGGCCGCGCCGCGTTCCCGCGCGAGTGCCTTGCCGCTGATCAGGCCGCCGCCCTCAATCGAGACGTTCACCAACCCCTCGCCCCAGATGAGGCTGTTATGAAAATGGCTGTGGCCGAAGTCCTGAAACTTATCCCACTGGTTTGGTTCGGGAGCGTCGTAAGCCGCCGGATCGGCCGACGCTTCGAGCGTCGTACCAGGTTCGAACTGCAGAGTGAGATTGCTCCGCAGGCGAATCGAACCGGTCACGTAAGTTCCGGCCGGGAAGTGCACCGTCCCGCCGCCCGCCGCCACTGCGGCTTCAATCGCCTGGTTGATGGCGGGCGAATCGAGCGCCTTCGCGTCGCCCTTTGCCCCATAACTCTTGACGTCGAAAACGGCGCCGTGCACCTGCGCCGGAAGCAGCCACACCGCCAGCGTGAGCACGACCCAACCTTCCACCCTACGTTTCGCCATACGTCTCCTTCGCTGTCAAATCCATTCTGCCACGGTCGCGAACAATTATAGCCGTAGCGCCGGCGGTCCTTGCCGCCGGTGTTTGTCAGAGTGGAGGACAAGGCGTTCAGGAGCGAGTCTGGCGGCGGGTTCCGAAAAGTGGCCGACGGTCAAGCGCGTACGAGACACAAGACCCACAAGACACCGGCGGCAAGACCGTTGGCGCTGCCGAACGGATCAGTCCGTCGCCGAAGTTGGAAGAGAGCGCCAGGTTGTCCGTACTCAGCTTCTGGGTGGAGCGCTGGTAGGTAAATCGCCGGACGGGAAATGGTAGTCTTCGATGTGGCAGCCTATGCCATGGAAGCCTTGGCTGTCGGGTTGTTCGACCCGTACGATGCGAACTCTGCACTTGACATGCAGCACCCCTCCGGGTGCCTGGGGACGATGCGCCGGAACCTGGAGAGTACAGTCGACGAGTTCCCCCGGGGCGAACGCAGTTTTGGTACGACAATAGAATCCATCACTACTTAGGTCCTGGGTCTCAGTGGCAAAGAAATCTGAATCGTCACGCCGATGGAATCGAACCGGCCAATGCACGGGAGACCGGTAGCGCCGGCGGCGATCCAGCCGGGTTGGAGGTGCTGAAAGCTGATCGATGTGGTCGGCGGACATAGTTCGACACTGCGCGTTAAGCACGTTCGGTGCCATTGAGCAGCGCTGCCGCCTGGCTTTCAAATGAAGCCTTGTCAGCGAGTTGCATTCAAACGCAATGCGGTTGATTTACCTGAACTGGAAAGCTTATGGGAGCGAATCCAAATTCCGGGCACAGACATCTCTCTTATGACAGACCCCATGGTGATGAAAGTCTCAGATTTCGCCGTCCGCCCCGTCTCTCGCTATGGCGCGGTCGCCGTCGACTACGGGTTTGTCCTAGGGAACGTTGGCGAAAATCCAAAACTTTGTCACAGAAAAAGTACCATTCGCGGCGTCCGGTTCTACTGGTACCTGGAACCGTAACCTTAACCGAACAGTTGACTTCGTTTAATCTCAGGTTATGATAATAGAGTTCCCAGAAGTTAGGATCGTGAGAAACGGGAAGATGTCCCGAAATCTTGCGATAGCAATATCGCGAAGCCGGGTTTTTTCCCTAGGCTTTCGCAAGAAATCACCCCGTGAGTGATATGTTGTGGATCGTGTCACCACCAGTATAAGTACTGTCGGAGCACACGAGCTCTGAAGACTCGGACACACTACTGGAAGACGGGTGTTGCTTTGATTGCCGGGGGGCCCTGAGGGGGGCTCCGCCGCATTACTGGTGAGCCCTTGAGGGGGGGCTCTATGGACATATTGTTGGTTTCGGAGGATCGGGAGCTGTACCGGGTCTGTCTGGAGATCCTCGACGAGATTCTGCAGCAGCCCTGGACGCTTTCCGCGGCCAGCGCAGACGACGCAATCTCCCATGCGGACCTGTGCATTTGGGACTACCAGGCCGAGGGCGCGTTGCCCAATTATGGCGGCGGGTCTTCTTCCAAGCACCTGTATCTGGTCAGCCGGAAGGATCTGCCGGAATTCCGCCGGCAAGTGGCGGTGGCGGAGGCCCACATCCTGCTCAAGCCGGTTACCCCGGTGACCCTGGCCGCCTTTCTCGGCTTTGCCGTTTCGTCACGCGGCGACGACCACTTGCGGGAAGATCGCGACGAGATTCTCCAATGCCTGGTGCAGACGAATCTGACGCTCCAGGAATATGACCAGGACCGCACCAGTTTTCTGGCTCGGGCGGTACACGACTTCCGGGCTCCGCTGACGGCCTTGAGCGGTTACTGCGGTCTGATGCTGGACGAGTCGTTTGGGCCCATCAACGGGGCCCAGCGGGAAGTCCTGGGGCGCATGCGGCATAGCGCCCAGCGGCTCTCGCGGATGGCCTCGGCGATGTTCCAGTTGAGCATTGCGCGCCACGTGAAGAAGCGGCCCGCTTTCGAGCGCGGCGACCTGCGGGAGTGCCTGGATCAAGCTTTGCACGAGATTGCGCCGTTCGCCGACGAGAGACGGATTACGATTACGCCGGAACTCGAACCGGGCGAAGAGGGTCTGCTCTTCGAGCCGGGGCAGATCGAGCAGGTGCTGATCAATATTCTCGACAACGCCTGCAAGTTCACGCCAAAAGCGGGCGCGATCGAAATTCGCGGTTACCCGTTCTTCTGGGAACGCCGCTGCGGCCAACCGGGCATGCTGCCTGGAGTGGAGCGGCGCCGCAGCGTCAGCCAGGAGCCGAACAGCTACCGGATTGACATCACGGATTCCGGCGCGCCGATACCGAGCGAGCATCTGGACGCGATCTTCGAGGAGTACGCATCGTACTCGGACGGGCGCGACCGCTCCGGCGGCGGCCTCGGTCTGGCGATCTGCCGCCTGATCGTCACCCAACACGATGGGTGTGTTTGGGCCGAAAACACCGATTTGGGTCCCAGGTTTTCAATTGTTCTTCCGCTTGACCGATCTTGCATACCGGTGCGGCACGCGGGGGAAAACGTGACATTCGAAAAACTACGGAGGATAAACGTTCATGCTGCTGTCTGACCAGAAGTACACAATTCTGGTGGGGGAAGATGAGCCAGAGGTTTTGAGCTATCTCGAGACTGCTCTGAAGTGCATGGGGTATTCCGTGGAATCGGCTCGGGACGGGGATGAGGTGCTGGTTTGCCTGCGCTCGGGCGAGTGCGAAATAGCGGCCGTGCTGCTCGACATAGTGATGCTGAATCGGGACGGTCTGGACACTTTGCGCGAAATCCGGAACCTGGATCGGCAGTTGCCGGTTATCATGCTGTCCGGTGCGTCGTCCACGCTGAACGTGGTTACCGCGATGAAGCGAGGAGCCACGGATTTTCTTGCCAAGCCGGTGGCGCATGAGGACTTGCGTGAGGTGATCAAGCGGGCGATCGAGGCCAAAGGCACGGTTCCTGCCGCGCCCGCGCGCCATCCGAAGCTCTTCCCCGATGTCTTAATGGGGACGAATCCCCGGATGAAAGAGCTCCAGGTTGTGGTAGGACAGATAGGCTGGTCGGAGGTCCCGGTCCTGATTCAGGGCGAAACCGGCAGCGGAAAAGAGGTGCTCGCACGAGAACTGCATGCGCAGTCTCCGCGCGCCAACCGGCCGTTTCTAAAGCTTAACTGTGCGGCGCTGCCGTCGGAGCTGGTCGAGAGCGAACTGTTTGGCTACGAGCGCGGCGCCTTCACCGGCGCTTTCCAAAGGAAGGCCGGCAAGTTCGAAATAGCCGAGGGCGGCACGATTCTGCTGGATGAAATCGGCGACATGGACGTGCGGCTCCAGGCCAAGCTGTTGCAGGTTCTGCAAGACCACGAGTTTCAGCGCATCGGCGGCAAGGAGACCATCAAGGTGGACGTGCGCGTCATGGCCGCGACGCACCGCGATCTCGAGAAGGCCATTGTCGAAGGAACTTTCCGCGAGGACCTTTACTACCGCCTGAATGTGATCAACTTGCGGGTTCCGCCGCTGCGCGACCGCAAGGAAGATATCGTGCCGCTGGCCGAGTTCCTGATCAGGAAACACGCGGCGGGAGGGATGCCTGTGCCGGCCATCCCGCTCGATCTGAAACATGCCATGATGACCTATCACTGGCCCGGAAACGTGCGCGAACTTGAGAACTACGTCCGGAAGTTCATGATTCTCGGCGATCCCGCCGCGCTCGCGAGCGAGCTCCATGCGAAGGCCACCCGCAAGCCAATCCGGCCGATGCCAATTTCCGAAGCCCACCCCCAGCCGGTCGAACGGGCCGACGGTTCGCCGATTCTGGAACAGGTGACGCAGGCCAGGAAACAAGCCGAAACGGACGCCATCGTGGCGGCCCTCAATTCCACTCGCTGGAACCGGAAACAAGCTGCGGCGCTGCTGAAAATCGACTACAAGGCGTTGCTCTACAAGATGAAGAAGCTGGGTGTCGAGGATGGTTCGGATCCCATCCCGGCCGAATCTGCGGCGGCGCCGAAGACGATGGCGGCGGGCGGCGGATACTAAGCGGCTAGGAATAAAGGCGAAGAAGATACACGGGCGGCAAAGACCGCCTGCGCTACCGAAAAAAGACCGGCGCTTCGGCTGCCGCACGGCGTTTCCTGGTAACGCCGGCGGTCTTTGCCGCCGGTTCCTCGCGAACAAATAATCGTGCGTGGTCCCCGGACAGGGGCTCGGCAGGCCTGTGCGAAATGACTCTGTCGGTAATCTCGACTGTGTAAAACGCAGCTTTTGCCGGCCTCGAAGAAAGCAAGCCTTTTGTTTTCAGTCGGCGCAGTAGTGGCCATTAGTTTGCATAGTTAATACTCCATATGCTTGTATAATATTCCTACGGGCGGACGACTTCTTTTCTGCGGCTCGACGTTTGGGGACGGGAGAGCAACATGCTAACTCAGGAATACCGGCAGATTCCGGCTTTAAAGAACTGCCCTCGTTGTGGAATGGATTTCCGTAGCGGTGGCACGGAGCGGGTCTGCCAGGCTTGTCGAAGGCCGGAAGGAGTGCACCGGCCGATCAGGCGCGACCTCAGTCTTCGCGAAAGACAGGTGGTGGATCTGGTACGGCAAGCCAAGCCGAACAAGGAAATCGCGTATCAACTGCATCTTTCGGAAGGAACCGTCAAGGAATACTTGAACCGGATCTTCCGGAAGCTCGATGTGAGTAACCGGACAGAGTTAGCGGTCTGGGCGATGATGCATCGGGCGGAAAGCCTGGTCATCCAGTTGCCGGACAGCGGCATGACTGGAAAGCTGTTGGTCAATCAATAGAAGACTCCTGCGCGCGTTAGCGTTCCCCGAGCGCGCGCTGGCCGGCTTCGAGCACGCGCAGAATCTTGTCCACATCGTAGACTGCGCCGGCCCAGGTTCCCCCGCTCGCGTCCTGTAAGGCGGCCCACAGGCGGGTGTCGTCGGGCAAGGCGGGATCGGGCGCGAGTTCCGGCCATGGCGAGCGTTCCTCCAGCATGCGGGAACCGTCCTCCACGCCGCCCGGACCCAGCAGGTTGACCTGGCCCTCCAGGCGGTTGCGGTCGATGATGATTTCGATGGTGTCGCCCGGGCGCACCTTTCCCAGCGGGCCGCCGGCCAGCGCCTCGGGCGAAACGTGGCCGATGCAAGCGCCGGTGGAAACGCCGCTGAAACGCGCATCGGTGACCACCGCCACGTGCTTGCCGAAATCCAGATACTTGAGCGCGGCGGTCAACTGGTAAGTCTCCTCCATGCCGGCACCCTTGGGACCGCGGCCCATCAGGACGACCACATCGCCGGCCTGGATGGCGCCGCTCTTGATGGCGTCAATGGCGGCCGGTTCGGAGGTGAAGACGCGGGCCGGGCCGCGCTTGCGGTATACGCCATCGGCATCCAGCACGGCAGGATCGATGGCGGTGCTCTTGATCACCGAGCCTTCCGGCGCCAGGTTGCCATGGGGGAAGCAGACGGTGGAAGTCAGGCCATGGCGCGCCGCTGAATCCGGGTCCATGATGACAGCGTCGGGATCGATGCCGTCGCGGTCGTGCAGCAACTGGCGCAGGCGGGCGCGGCGCGCGGAATTCTCCCACCAGTCGAGCATACAGCCGAGCGTTTCGCCGCTGGCCGTGAGCGCGCCCGTTTCCAGCAGTCCGGCGCGGCGCAGGTGCAGCATCACCTCGGGTACGCCGCCGGCCAGGAAGACCTGGATGGTGGCGAAGTTGCGCGGGCCGTTGGGCAGCGCATCCACCAGGCGCGGCACGCGGCGGTTCACTTGCGCCCAGTCGGCGGCGGTGGGGCGGCTGAGGCCGGCTGCGTAGGCGATGGCGGCCAGGTGCAGGATGAGGTTGGTGGAGCCGCCGAAGGCCGCGTGCGTCACCATGGCGTTGCGCAGCGCGGCTGAAGTGAGGATGTCGCGCATGGGGATGCCGCGCGCTTCGAGTTCGAGCGCCGCCCGCGCCGAGCGACGCGCCATGTCAAGCCAGATTGGCTGTCCGGAGGGCGCCAGCGCGCTGTGGGTGAGCGACATGCCCAGCGCTTCGCCCACCACCTGGGACGTGGCGGCGGTGCCCAGAAACTGGCATCCGCCGCCGGGCGATGCGCAGGCGCTGCATCCGGCGCGGGCGGCTTCCTCGAGCGTGATCCGGCCGTGAGCGAAGCGCACCCCGATGGTCTGCACGCGGGCCGTATCTTCGCCATCCTGCGCCAGCAGGGCGACGCCGCCGGGCACCAGCACCGAGGGCAGATCGCGCGTGCCGGCGAGCGCCATCATCATGGCCGGCAGGCCTTTGTCGCAAGTGGCGAAGCCGATCACGGCGCGGCGCGTCGGCAGGGAGCGGATCAGGCGGCGGAAAACGATGGCGGCGTCATTGCGGTACGGCAGCGAATCGAACATGCCGGCTGTCCCTTGCGTGCGGCCGTCGCAGGGGTCGGTACAGCAGCCGGCGAATGGCACCGCGCCCGCCGCTTTCAACTCTTCGGCCGCGGTCTGCATCAGCAGGCCCACTTCCCAATGGCCGGTGTGGTAGCCCAGCGCCACCGGCGTGCCATCGGCCGCGCGAATGCCGCCGTGCGTCGAGAGCAGCAGCACTTCGGCGCCCCCGAGTTTGGCCGGATCCCACCCCATCCCGGCATCCTGCGTCCATCCGAACAGGTCGCCCGAAGCGCGCTGGCGCAGCATCTCAGCCGTGAACGGCAGCGCGCCGGCCGGGCCGGGCACACGGGTGTGGATGTCGTAATTCTCCGGGCCGGAGTCGACGATTTCTTCGAAGCGGAAACGTGGCGTCACAGCCTCAGGATAACGGGTTCGCACGGGCGGGGTGCGTTCCGGGATTCCTGGTCGGTTGGCAGGCCAGAGCGCCTGCCCCACTTTACGCGCCCGCAGCGATAGCCGCCGCCGGCGGCGCGGCGTTGCTGATGGTGAGCAGGTCGGTACGCACCTTCTCCCATTCCCGCAGTACGAATCCGTGGCCTTCGAAGAACGCATGAATGCGCGCGCTGTCCCACCCGACGATGTCCTCCAGAATCGGCACCAGCACGCTGATCGCGTTATCGCTCAAAATGGTCCGGCGCGCGATCTGGGTGAGATACTTGTTCTCCGACACGGCGATGGTCAGCCCATCCAGGCGGCTGACGTGCAGCATGACGTGAACGTCGGATATGCCGTCGCCCACGTAGACCACGCGGTCCCGGCCGATGTTCAGCTTCTCGCGCAGACGGTCCAGCACGGCCACTTTCCCGTAGCCGGCGGGCACGCTTTCGATGGATTCGATCTCGCCCGTCTCCGCGTCATAGCGGAACCGCGTGCCGTGAATGTGCTCCGGCGGAATGATGCCGTCGAGCGCGGACTGGATCACTTCCTCCGGCGCGGCCGAAACCACGTAGAAGAAAAACCGGTGGCCTTCGATGCGCTGGAGCAGCTCAAACAAAAGGCCGATGTTTTGTTTCAGACGTATGCGTTTGCCGACTTCCACCAGGTGCTCGCGCCGCACCCGGCGGTACTCAGGGTCGTGGAGCAGCAGGTAGGCCAGTTCGCCGCCCTGCTGCACCAGATGGATGTTCGACAGCCCTTGGATTCTTTCACGGAACCCCGTTACGCCAATCAGTTCGCTGAGCGCTATCCCCGAGTCGTTGAAACTCAGGGTCTGGTCGAAATCGCTCAGCAGAAGATACTCTTTGGTGCGCGGATCAGTTCCCATCTATATTAGATGCCCGTGAGGCGGAATGGATACCTGTGGATTTCCTGGCAGGGGCGTTCAAACAAACTCGCAAGCAATTGATTTTATTGGGCCTACATGCCTAGCGCATTGGCGATAGTTTTTTCCCATTCGCCCAGCGCGATCTTGCGGCCTTCGCGGTTGCGCCACCAGGAGCCGGCCTGAAAGTAGCGGTCCGGCGCGGCCACTACGCGCATCTCCAGGCGGCAGCCCAGCGCGCGTTCGGCGGCGCGGAAAGTCCGCGCGGCGCGTGCGGTGTGAAAGTCGCTGGTAACCAGAATCAGGCTGCGCACCTGGCGCCGGCGCAACTCATCCAGCAGCAGGAAGCTCTCCTCGCGAGTCGACATCCCATCATTGCGCAAGGCGACGAACCACCCGGCGGGGTAACCCTGGCGGACGATGTACGGAATGGCGAGATCCGCTTCGTTGGTATCGTATGCCGCCGGTGCGCCGCTGATCAGCACCACCGGAGCGAAGCCGGCGCGCACCAGGCGAGCGGCGGTTTCGATGCGCATGCCCCATACGTCGCCGCCCAGCACGACCACCGCATCGGCTTTGGCGGGCCCGTCGTCTTCAACCAGCGCGCGGCCCAGCGCACCCAGCCACAGAGTGCGGGTGAGATAAGCCGCCAGCACAAGCAGCAGCAGCGCCACAGCCAGCCGCAGCGCAAACGTCCGGCGGCGGGCCATCGGCTAGTTTTCGTCCGCGGAATTCTTCTGGTCCAGATTGCCGACCGTCTTCAGTCGCTGGTAGAGGCGCTCGACCTCGGCTTCGTCCTCGGGCCGCAGGATGCGATAACGGGGCGGCAAGGCCGCCTGGCTCGGTTCGGCCACCGGCGCCAGCACCTCGCCCCAATACTGGCGGTAAGGAACGCCGTCGATCAGCGCGTCCCGGGAGGAACGGCGCAAGTGACGCAGCAGGGCGTTGCAGGCATCCAAATCGCCCGGGTACAGCAACACCTGGCGCGAATCGTCGAACAGAGTAATGTTCACCACCAGCGGCGAAACCCACCCGGTCTGGTCCAATCGGCGAATATCCATCCAGGGAATCATACGGCGGCCGATCGACAGATAGCCCTCGTGGACTTCAATGAGCGGACGAAAAGCCAGCCCCAGAAGAAGACTCGCGCTCAGCACGAACAGGACGGCAGGCAGAAAGGCCAGCACGATGCCGGACCAGGAACCCGGGGCCCAAGCCACTCCCCGCCAGGTGAAAAAACCGGCCAGCACAAGCGCAGCTATCGCAAACCAAAGATAGTGGCGCGCTGGCAGGTAACGAGTCATCCGCGAAACCCCGTTCTCCCTTTAGACTACTCCCGAGCACCCCACGCGTCAATGCGCGCGCACCACGCCGATCCCGCGCCAGGTGTATTCCACGCCACTCCAAACCGTAAACACGGCCGAGATCCGAATCAGCGCCACCGGAATCCATAGATTCGATTGGCCTGACATGCCGGCGGCGAGTGCGGCGATGGCGGTGACAATCTGCACGAAGGTGGAGGCTTTGCCCCAAACACTGGGCGGGAATTTGCGGCGGCTGGTGAACCGCAGGAGAATTGCCGCCGCCAGCAGGAGGTAGATATCGCGTCCCAGGACGATCACGACGAACCACCAGGGAACCATCCGCGCGCCGGCCATGGCCAGAAACATGGCGTTCAACAGACACTTGTCGGCGATCGGGTCCAGGTAGGCGCCCAACGGAGTTGCCTGGTCGAACTGGCGGGCGGCGGCGCCGTCGAGCACGTCCGTCGCCGCGGCGAAGGCGAACAGGGCCAGCGCCAGGCCATGCCGTCCGGCCCACATCGCGGCCACGATTGGCGGCGCCAGCAGCAAGCGCAGGGCAGTCAGACCATTGGCGGCGTTCATCCAGCCCGGCATCACTCAAGTGTAGCGCCGGGTCTCAAAAGGGAAAGAAGAACGGCGGGACCGTGGCTGCGCCCGGGCGGGGCAGACCAGTACGCTACTGGATCTGCCCGCCAGGAGGACATTCGCTGTATGGCTTAACTATTTAGTCACCCGAGCGGAAAAATAGTCTCAAAACTTGTGCATTCCCGCGCGCCGCCGGAAGGATTGCAGCGGTAGATCCTGGGTGTCACCTGGAATCGCCGCTCGTAGGAGCGTGCCAGACACGCCGAGAAACCCTCCACGGCGGCAGGGTCCAGCATGGTGACGGTGCAGCCGCCGAAACCACCGCCGGTCATGCGCGAGCCGTAAACGCCATCGATCAGCAGCGCGTGGTCCACCAGGAAGTCGAGTTCTTCGCAGCTCACCTCGTAATCGTATTGCAGGCTGCGGTGCGAGGCGACCAGCAGTTCTCCCATGGCGTCCAGATCGCCGCGGGCGCTGGCCGCGACGAAAAACTCCACCCTCTCGTCCTCCGTCACCACGTGCCGCGCGCGCCGCGCGACCACCGGCGGCAGCAGGCCAGCCACCGATTCGAACTGATCCCGCGAAGCCACGTCGCGCAGGCTGGTGGCGGAAGGGAACTTCTGCTGGAGGCCAGCGACCGCGGCGGCGCATTCGGCCACCCGGTCTTTGTAGGCGGAGCCCGCCAATGCGTGCTTGACCATGGTGTTCACGGCCACGAACGCAACGCCGTCCGGTAATTCGACCAGTTGGTGATCCAGGCTGCGGCAATCGATTTTGACGGCCGAGTGTTCCCGCCCGAAAACCGATATGTACTGATCCATGATGCCGCAGGGCATGCCGACGAATTCGCGCTCGGCCCGCTGGCAGAGCTTGGCCAGTTCGAGCGGCGCCACCTGGCGGCCGCCCAGGAAAGCCAGCGCCGAGGAAACCTCGAGCGCCGCCGAAGAGCTGAGCCCCGACCCCTCGGGCACCGTGCTGCGGATCAGCATGTTGGCGGGTTGAATGGCAAAGCCCAGGCGCGCCACTTCGCGAGCCACGCCGATGGGGTAGTCGGTCCAATGATGGGCGGGGGCAAGCCCGGCCAGACCCGCCACGTCGAACTCGCGCGTCTCCTGGCGCTCCACCGAGTGCAGGCGCAGCTTGCCATCGGCGGCCGGCGCGCTGGCGACGTAGGTGGCCAGGTCGAGCGCCACCGGCAGCACGAATCCGAAATTGTAGTCGGTGTGCTCACCGATCAGGTTGACGCGCCCCGGCGCACGAAACACGCGCAGCCCGTCAGCCGGGCCATACAAGCGGCGGAAGGCTTCGATCATCGGCTCTTGCTCGCGGCCAGGCGGGCCATCAGCAGCAGAAACAAGCCGAAAATCAGCATGGCGATGCCGCTGTACAAATTGACGTTGACGTCGGTGAGCGCGGCAAGTCGATATCCTGGCGCAATCAGGCCCATCCCGACCAGAATCACGCCCAAAAGAGTGAAGAACCAGCCCGAAGGCACTCGTAAGTCCATATTAGGCAAACCAAATATTCAGAATGACGGCTAAAACCAAAACGAATACCGCCAGCAAGACGGGGCGCTCATACCATTTGGCGTTCTCGTCATGGCGAATCTTCGTCAACCCGTACACCAGCCCTTCCAATTCGCTTTCCTTGCGCGGCTGGGTAACCAGGCTCACCACCACGGTGACCAGGAAGCAACTGGTAAAGGCGACGATGGCTATCCAGAAATTCTGTGCCATCACCGACGGGAAGGTGTGCACCAGGCCGAACACGCCGCCCTTGCCCTCGGCCACCGTAAGACCCCAGGTGAGCGATGCGGCGACGGTTCCGGTTACCAGCCCAAAGAACGCGCCGTTGGCCGTCGAGCGCTTCCAGAACATGCCCAGCAGGAAGGTGGCGAACAGCGGGGCGTTGACGAAGCCGAAGACGAACTGCAGCAGGTCCATGATGTTGTTGTAATACTGTGCCAAGTACGCGGCGCCGATGGAAAGCGCAACGCCGACGATGGTGGTCATGCGGCCCACCGTAAGGTAGTGTCGATCCGGCGCGCCCTTGCGGATGTAGCTCTGGTAAATGTCGTAAGTGAAAACCGTGTTGAATGCTGTGACGTTGCCGGCCATTCCGGACATGAACGACGCCATCAGGCCCGTCAGCCCGACGCCCAGTATGCCGGCCGGGTAGAACTTGGCCATCAGCGTGGTGAGCACCTGGTCGTAATCCTTCACCCAGACGCCACCCGAGAGCTTCACCGGCAATTCGTAGAGATGCGCGCCGCCGGCTGCGCTCATTTGCGCCAACGCCACGGCGGCGATGCCGGGCAGGATGACAATGAACGGCAGGAACATTTTTGGAATGGCACCGACCAGCGGCGTTCGCCTGGCCGCCGACATGGAATCGGCCGCCATGGCGCGCTGCACCACCAGGAAATTCGTGCACCAGTAACCAAAAGACAGGACGAAACCAAGCCCCGCCACCATACCGAAGATTTCCACGCCCATGGGGTTCTGGCTGGCGCTGCCCATGTGAGTCCAGGAGTGCGTCATGTTCGACGGCAGCCGCGAGACGATACCGTGCCATCCACCGGCCTTGGAGCAAGAGAGAATGGCCAGCGGCGCGAAGCCGGCCACGATCAGGAAGAACTGCAGTACCTCATTGTAAATGGCGCTGGTCAGGCCGCCCAGATAAGTGTACGCCAGCACGATTGCGGCCGTGGCCAGCACCGAGGTGCTGAAGTTCCAGCCCAGCACCAGGTGCAGCAGCAGCCCCAGGGCATACATGGAAATGCCCGAGGAGAAGATGGTCATGACGGCAAACGTGAAGGCATTGAAGCCGCGCGTCTTCTCGTCGAATCGCATCTTCAGGTATTCCGGCACCGACCGCGCTTTGCTGCCGTAGTAAAACGGCATCATGAACAGGCCCATGAAGACCATGGCCGGAATCGCGCCGACCCAATAAAAATGCGCGGTCATGATGCCATACTTGGCGCCTGAGGCCGCCATCCCGATCAGCTCTTGTGCCCCCAGGTTGGCGGCAATGAAGGCCAGACTCGTGATCCAGACCGGGACGGCGCGGCCGGAGAGAAGGAAATCGCCACTGGTGGAAACCCTCTTGCGGAGCATCCAACCGATGCCCAGCACCATCGCAAAGTACGTGGCCAGAATGACGTAATCAACCGGAGCGAGCTTCAAGGCTTTTTTCTCCGAAAGTCAAATTTTGAGAATTTAGAGTCTATCACATGGCAGGCCGGCGCACCGGGTGGGGCATGTTTTTTTGTCCCCGAAATGGGCACGCTCCACAGCGGACCCTCGCCGTAAGCGACGATCTCCAATGCCAGCAAACTTGCGTCGTCCGGAGCCACGTCGAAAACCTTGCAATACGCCGACGGCATGGGCACGCGCGCCCGGCCAAAAGGCACTTACTTACACTACGCCGAGTACAGCGCGGCAACCTCGTAATCCGCCACGTTGGGAATCGCAAACTGCACGGTCCCGCCGGTCTGCCGGAAAGGCACGGTCTTCTCCGCGCGCAGCAATTCCACGCGCGTGACGCGGCGGCCGGCCGGCAGATCCATGCGTACCTTTTGCTCGCCGACGGGGAAGAAACTGCGAATCCAGCCGCGGTGCATGGCCGGATTCGTATAGTTCAGGATGTGAACGGCGAACCCGGCCTCAGTTTCCCAGGCGAACATTTCGACTACGCCGTTGCCCTCGATGGTCACCGGCGGATTTGCGCCGGCGACCCAACGAATCGAATTCCGCAGAAGCCGCGCCAGGTCGGTGTGTCCGGATTGCCACATGGTCCGTTCGATGTCGCCCGGGAAGTAGATGAGCCGGCTCTTCCCCTTTTCCCGCACCACCACCGCCGGTTCGTCGGTCCGGGTTTGCAGCGGATAGGACAATTCCGGCGGGTAGGCGACGAAGCCGGGAACCACGCTCAGGATCGGCTCCTGGACCGGCGCCAGGGGCACGCGGTTTTCCGCGCCCGGGATCCAGTGCGTATTGGTGAAGCCGTCGAGAATGGCGTGCTGCTTCTCGATGCGCGCCAGGTACGCGTTGCCGTTGGTGCCCACGATCTCGCCCGCCTTGTGGATGCCGAAGACGTCCGCCAGGCCGAAGTTGGCGCGACGTTCGTTGCGCTCGTTATACAGGCTGGTCTCGAAGGTGGCCAACAGCGAACCTCCGCCGTCTACGTACGCGCGCAATTGCCGGCACTGCCCATCGCTCAGCAGCGCCGTGTTGGGAAGCAGCAGTGCCGAATACTTTTGCAGATCCTCCGGCGCCATTTTCTCTTCGTGCACGAAATCGAAGAAAAAGCGGCCTTCCAGCAGGGCGTAGTACATGCCGTCCACATACTGCCGCATGGACACCCCGCGCGGCGGTTTGTAGAACAGGTTCGTCCGCTGGCCCATGACCACGCCCAGATTCGCGATCGAGCGCTTGTTGACGAAGTGGGCGTCGTGCCTGGCCATCCAGTCGAAATATTTGTGCGCCGGCTCCAGCCAGCGGCGGTCCTCGCCCATTCCGTTTTCGCCGCCGATGATGTGATGATAGGGCACCATTCCCGAGGCCAGCGTCTCGTCAAACCACATCTGTTCTTCCTGCTGCGACTTGTAGACGTTGCGCCAGCGGGGGCGCCCGGTGGACCACGCGCCGGTCACGTTAGTCGCCATTTTGCCCTTTTGCACCGCATTGCAGACCCGGCCCTGCAGCGCGCATTCCCAGATCGGCGTGTCGTCTCCGCCGCGGCCCTGGTTGTCGCATTGAAACCACTCGCAGATTTCGCCGAATTGCACCAGGTTGGCCGTGGAACGGATGCCGCCGCCGAGATTGGCGAAATAGAAGTTCGACGGCTTCTTCTCCTTGGCGATGGAATCGTAGAGCTTCCACAGGTAGACCGTGCGCTCGTTGAATTTGTCCCAGTACGCCAGAGTCCCCGGCTGCGGCAGGCGCCGGCATTGATCGCAAGAGCACACTGGCAGGGCACCCAACGGCGGCCATGCGTTGGTGTACAAACCATCCACGTCGTACAGCGAGTTGATCTCCCGCATGATGGCCGGCACGTAATCGGTCATATAGGTGGTGAACATGCAGGTGCGGAACAGTCTGGGATCCTCGGTGTGGTGCACGGCGTTGCCTTCGGCGTCGCGCTGGAACCACTCCGGATGGGCCTGGAGCGCGTCTTCCCAATTCAGGTCCGGACTCATGCGCGCGATCACGTGGATGCCGCGTTTCTTAGCGGCGGCGCAGCAGTCGCCGAAGAAATCGCGCTCCCCGAGGAACTTGCCCTTCCGGTGGAACGGCACCTTGGTTTGATAAAACGCCAGGATCCCGGTGACGCTCACCAATATGGCATCCACCTTCAGGCTGGCCCAGTAGTCCGCCCACTCCTCGACATTCAGCACGGCCGGGTCGTGTTCGGTCATGTTGGTCTGGCCGACGCGGCGGATCTTCCGTTGCCACGGGACCGCCGCCGCGACTGCCAGGGACGATGCCGCCAGAGCGACGCCCGGCAGTACCATGAAATCCCTGCGATTCAATTCCATCGGTTCTGCCTCCGCGCTCCATCGTAGCCGATTTTCGCGAGGCCTATCGAAGAAAACAAGGCGCGTAGCGCGCTCTGTTCCGGACTCACGCTCGTCCCCGCAACCGGTCGATTGCACGGCGATCGCGTTTCGACGGTTTCCCTTCCCGCAACGCTTCGAAGTGCGGCATCGCCTTACGCTCTTCCGCCAGCTTCAGCCGCAGCTCCCGGCTCGCGTCTGTTTCACCGTAGAGCGTCTGTGCCACCGCCGCCGGGCCGCGCACCTCGCCGAGAACCAGAACCTCAACGTGAAAATCGCCCGTCTCGTTCTTCACTCGCAGCCAGTCGCCGACTCGGACCTCGCGCGCCGGCTTGGCGGTTTGTCCGTTGGACTCGATCCTGCCGAGTTCGCATGCCCGCGCAGCGAGCGAGCGCGTCTTGAAGAATCGGGCGGCCCAGAGCCACTTATCCATTCTCACGCCGGTCATGGTCCCATTCTCGTACCAGGACGGGATCGCCAGCGAGCCATCGGCGCCGGGCCCAATCCGGCTGGAATGACCAACGTCACAGCCAATTGCGGCTAAGGATGCATACGGCTACGCCGAACCCGCCGATCGCTAGCCCGGCGAAGCGGTTCATCAATAGTAGGAAGCGATCGTTGAACCGGCCGCGGAAGTGGTTCACGATGCTGCTCAGCACAATCCACCACGCCATGGAACCGCAGAAGATCCCGATTACGAGAAACACGGTCAACCACCACTGCCTTTGATTCCCCATGCCAAGTGCCGCCAGCAGAGCGAGAAACGACAGCACCGTCGTCGGATTCGTGAGCGTCAAGAGAAATGTCGATCTCAAATCCGAGTACGCGCTCCCGCGGTCTCGCTTTTGCCCGTTTAGCGGCTCGGGCCGCTTGAAGAAGTACGAGACGCCGATAACGACCAGCAGAATGCCGCCGAAAAAGCGAATCCAGAATTGTTCCCGTACCAGGAACTGGACGACGAGCGTGATGCTGAAGCCCGCGACACCGCCGTACAGCATATCGGCCGCCGCCGCTCCGAGGCCGGAGATCATGCCCGACTTCCATCCCGCCTCGATCGTCCGGTGAATGCACAAGATGTTTACCGGTCCCACGGGCATCGCAATCATCAGCCCGACGATTATGCCCCCTATCAGCAAGTCGACTTCTCTCATTCGTCGGCTACCACCTCGGCGGGGAATTTCCATCTTGGACGCATGGGTCCTGTTCAGCATACACCCAGCCGCCCTCCTGATGATGTTCTCAGTTTCATTTTCCCTCCGCGAGCTGTTTTCGCCCCGTCGGAACCGATCTTCTTCAGTTGATCCGATTGGACAAGTCCCCGCGTGGGGCACAGTCACTTCTGAACAGGAGGGGCGGGGCAGTTCTCGCGAGCGCCGAAGGGCTAAGGTTTCGGTATTGTGGCCACGGGAGCCTGCACCGGTTGATTTAAGGTCGTTTTGGATGAGGTCCCCGCCTGGGTCTGTTTGTTAGGCGGAATCTCGGTTCCGACCGGATAGATGAGAAGCCGAACCGTACCCCAACCGGCATCCAAAGTCGCGTTCGTCTGCTTGCCCATTCCCAGAGTTTTGAGCTGCCTATCATCGAACTCAAAGGTCCCGACAAGATACTCGCGCACCACCATGGACCAGGCTTCGGTTAGCACCAAGTCCTTCTGGGTATCGCCTTCCATGCCCGTCGATGCCAGGACCACCGCAAACCCGAACTGGTTGTTAGCCAGGAACTCGCCGCCAGCGTTTAGAGACTTCTGGTTCTTCAGTTCGGCCGCGTCGTGCTTATCGAAAAGCTGCTTCGCCGGGTATGTAAACTCCTTTATCGGCACGCCTTGCGGCAGCCGTTCGATCTCATTTATTGCCAGGTCGGCGGAATCTTCGTAGCCGCGGTTCTTGAAAAACCCACGCAAGAGAAAGTTATGCTTCAGGGCTTCCATATTTTCCGCGAAGTCGGTAACCCCTGCTTGCGCGTGGACCATCGTGTCACGCGCGGCGCTAGCCGTCTGCTCGACGTTGCTGTAGAGCTGTTTGTCGTTAACCAGCGCTCCCACGGTACCCTGACCCCCATCGATCTTGGCGCTTATCGAGGCTAGATTCGCCGTCGCTCGAGTGGTGTTCTCGACGGCTTGCTGGCTGCTATCCAGAATGCCGTTCGCCTTGTTAAGCAGGGCCGATACTTCGAGTGGCGGCCGGCTGGCGATGCTATCGCCATCCCGCACGTCGGCTTTCCCAGCGGACCCAAACGAGATCGCCACATACTGGCTACCCAACACGCCCTCGGTTTCGATTGAGGCCACGGAGTCCTCTTTGACGATCTCGTGCGTCGACTTGCCGAGATCCATGACTACTGTGACCTTGTCGCCCGGCTTGTGAGGCAACACGATCTGGCGCACAGTTCCACTGTGAACACCGCCTACCCGCACATCGGCTCCTTCATCCAGGCCCGCCACATTGTCGAATTGCACCTTCAATTGGTACGTGGAGCTGAAAAGATACCGCTTGCTCCCGATAATGAAGACACCGGCCACCAGAATTGCCAGTGTCGCAACGACGAAGGCTCCTAACCGCGCCGCTCTCGACATCTCTCCTCCTACGAATGTCTTAGAAATTCCCTGACAAACTCGACGTCACTATGCTGAAGTTCTTCAAAGGCGCCTTCGATCGCGATCCTTCCCTCATGGAGCAGGATCAGACGGTCCGCAATCGTCTTCGCGCTATGTAGATCGTGAGTCACTACGATGGATGCCATGTGGTGTTCCTCCTGGAGCGTGAGAACCAATTCGCAGATCTCGGCGGCACTGATGGGGTCGAGTCCGGCAGTCGGCTCGTCGAGCAGCAGAATATCCGGCTCCAAAGCCAGTGCACGGGCCAGCCCGACTCGTTTCTGCATTCCACCCGAGATATCCGAAGGCATCTTCTCCAAGTCCCCTTCCATTCCCACTTCCGCCAGTAATTCCCTGACGCGGCCGCCCTGCTCGGACCTCGACATCTCCTTCTTATGGTGTTGCAGCGGAAAAGCCACGTTTTGCTCGACGGTCAGCGAATCGTAAAGCGCCCCGTACTGAAACAGAAAACCCATTTTCATCCTGATTTCGCCGAGCTGGTCGAGGGCCAGGCCGGCGATGTCTTGACCGTGGATGCGAACCGATCCCGAGTCGGGCTTCTGCAGGCCGATGATGAGCCTCAGCAATACGCTCTTACCGCTACCGCTGCGCCCCAGCACCGCCAAGGTCTCGCTGCGACTCACTTTCAAGCTAATCCCGTTCAAAACCTTTTGATCTCCGAAGGACTTATGCAGGTCCTCGGCGGCGACAACTGGTGCATTGCCGTCTTCCCCAGCTTTTTCTCGCTCCATCGTAATTCGATCGGTTCTGTCCATACTTGTTTCGCCAGCCATTTAATCGGCGCTTACGGAAAAAATACGATAATGACTTTCACCAGGACAACATCGGCCAGGATCACGAACAGCGAGGACAAGACCACCGAGCTGGTGGCCGCACGGCCCACGCCCACGGCGCCTCCCCGTGTCCGCATTCCCTGAAAACACGCGACCAGCCCAATGATCAGGCCAAACACAGCTGTTTTAAACGTGGGTGGCAGTAAATCGTTGAAAGTGGCTCCCTTAAAACCATCATTGATAAATCGGTGAAAGGAGATCGGCTCAACCACAGTCTGCGCAACCCAGCCCATTACCAAACCGCAGAAGTCGGCGGCCAGGGTTAGTAAAGGCAACATTAGGATGCAAGCTAGGATGCGGGGCGCCGCCAGTAGCCTATAGGGGTTGACCGCGGACGCCTCGATGGCGTCGATTTGCTCGGTCACTTTCATCGACGCTAACTCCGCACCGATGCCAGCGCCCAGCCGGCCACTCGCTACCAGACCGGTGATGATCGGGCCGGTCTCGTCCAGAACGGCAAAGACGATAGCGGCGGGAAGCAGCGATTTGGCCCCAAATCGGGTCAGGCTGTGACGGGCTTCCAACGAGAGTACAACCCCGATGGCGCCGCCGGCCAAAGCGACCACCGGCAGGGACTTGGATCCGATTTCGTCGAGTTGTCGAAACAATTCGCGGAATTCAAACGGCGGCGTCACTGCAGCCCGCACAACTCGCCAGAAGAATACGCCCAGATCGCCGAACCACTCGAAAAACTCGTCGATCAGGTTCCTGACGGAACTCACAGTTGGGGACATGTGTAAGATCCTTAGCCACGCAAGTGAAGGGTCCATGCCTGCGACCGTCCTCAATTTCCCGTCGATCATGGATTTGAACCCGAATTTGGGGCTCCGTGTCTACTGTTTAAATGCATGCGAGAAAGCCAGGAGTGTGGTCCGCCATAGAGGAACTCCAGGGTGATGTTCCCGCCCATATATGCCAGCAGGTTGTAGTTCCCCATGCGGAACGCATCCTTGGCGCCGTAGCGGTCGGGGTACCAGCCATAGACGGCCGTCATCGTGCCCGCATACGGCGCGACCAGGGCTGGAAAAGAGAAGACGCGGTGGCCATCGCTGCCGCGGCGTGCGGTAAGGGTCGAAATTACGGCATGTCTCAGCCGTGGAAACACGCCTGTGCACTCACAGCGGTAGTACAACGCGTCTTGCTTGAAGGCTTCCGACAGCGCATAACGGGTCGTGGTACTTGCCGCCGCGATTCCGAAGTCGGACCCGATGCGTTTGCCGTAACCCTCAGCGCCTTGCTTCCACTCCGGGATTCCATTACTGGCTTGGCTAATGCCAGCCGTGAGCGCTGCGCCGACGACGGGATACGGACCGAACCCGTCGAAGAGATAGTTGCGGAGCTTGATTGCCTGTGTCGGACGCGTGTACGGCAGGTCCGGTTGCGCCGGGGTTGTGCTTGCAACAGCGCCGGAGGAATCTCCCGAATCGGCCGGCGATTGCGCCTTTGCCGGCACTGACAGGGCTGCGAGAATCGCGATTACCAAAAGCAAGAGCATAAGTTGGTGCTCCAGTGCTCGATGCCGGCTGCCCGCTACGTTATCAAGTTCGTGCTGCTCGGCGGCTTTGCGGTGGGCGTTGTGCATGCTGTTTCCTCCCGTGGAAGCGCAGTCACCTCTCCTCTCATTTGCACAGGGCGTACCAATCTCTTCTGGATCGGAGACGTGTCCTGTTTCCGTCTCAGTAACGCCAAACTCCGTTTGAACGAAGCCGCTGGCGTGGCGGATGCTTCCGCGTGGTAATATTTGGCAGGGCAACTGCAATGCGACCGGCCACCCACTCCGTAGCAACGTTGCCTCACTGCGTAACACGATTTCGATTGAATACCCAATAAGCAATTGCCCGGCCAAATTCAGGGCGGCTTCCTTCGAACGTCCTTATCCGAAGTGACCCGGGCACGTAGACTTTCGCCACACTCCGGCGTCGTCGCGCCGGGTCACTCCCGATAAGGTCCTAGCGTTTGATGCCGCTTTTGACGACTGGCTTCCCGGTGCAGACTTTGCACTCGCTGTGAACAGATTCTGCATGCACCTTCACCGCTTGGCGCCTCGACCAAGGGCCTAGAGCACGCCGGTCCACACTTTGCGATGATCGTGCGCACTTTGCGCCGCTTTGCATGCGCCCTGCGTGGGCGCTCCGCCTTCGTCTTCCGGTGTTTTCGCAAACCACTTCCGGTGGCTGCTACCGCTCTGCGTCATCTGCCTTCTCAACCATCTCGCAGACCGTGGCCTCGGTGGTGAGCATGAGAGAGGCGATGGACGCCGCATTCTGCAAAGCTGTGCGAGTTACTTTGGTGGGATCGATTACGCCGGCCTTCACCAGATCCTCATATTGTTCGGTGGAGGCGTTGAAGCCGAAGTTAGTATCCTGGCGGTTCTTGATCTTCTCGACCACAACGGCGCCTTCAGGCCCGCAGTTCAGCACGAGCTGCCGGACCGGTTCCTCGCAAGCGCGATGGACGATGGTCACCCCGAACTGCTCGTCGCCCTCGAGTTTGAGAGCCTGCAGCGCGACCGCCGCGCGAAGCAGTGCAACGCCTCCGCCCGGCACAATGCCTTCCTCGACTGCTGCGCGAGTGGCATGTAGAGCGTCCTCGACACGGGCCTTCTTTTCTTTCATCTCGGTTTCGGTCGCAGCGCCGACTTTGATGATCGCCACGCCGCCGGCCAGCTTCGCCAGCCGCTCCTGCAGTTTCTCGCGATCGTAGTCCGAGGTCGTCTCTTCGATCTGCGCCCGGAGCTGCTTGATCCGCCCCGCGATATCCTTCGGCAATCCGCCGCCGTCGATGATGGTTGTCGTGTCCTTGTCCACCGTGACACGCTTGGCGCGGCCGAGATCCTCTAGCTTGACGCCCTCCAGCTTGATGCCGGTCTCTTCCATGATGGCCTTGCCGCCAGTCAGGATCGAAATGTCTTCCAGCATTGCCTTGCGGCGGTCGCCAAAGCCCGGGGACTTCACGGCGCAGGCGCTGAGCGTGCCGCGCAGCTTGTTGACTACGAGCGTGGCCAGGGCTTCGCCTTCCACATCTTCGGCGATCACCAGCAGCGGCTTACCGGCGCGCGCTATTTGCTCGAGAATTGGCAGCAGGTCCTTCATGTTGCCGATCTTCTTGTCGTGAATGAGGATGTAGGGATCCTCGAAAACGCACTCCATGCGTTCGGGATCGGTCACCAAATAGGGTGAAAGGTAGCCGCGATCGAACTGCATCCCGTCCACCGTCTCCAGCTCGGTGGTCATGGTCTTGGACTCCTCGACCGTGATCACGCCATCCTTGCCCACCTTCTTCATCGCCTCGGCAATGATGTTGCCGATGGTCGGGTCGCTGTTGGCGGAAATGCTGCCCACCTGGGCTATCATGTCGCCGGAAACAGGCTTGGAGAGCTTCCTGACTTCCTCGACGGCGACTTCTACGGCCTTGTCGATGCCGCGCTTGATGGCCATCGGATTCGCCCCTGCGGTGACCGCTTTGACGCCTTCGCGGTAGATGGCCTGCGCCAGGATGGTGGCGGTGGTGGTGCCGTCTCCGGCGACGTCGGATGTTTTCGACGCCACCTCGCGCACCATTTGCGCACCCATGTTCTCGAGTGGATCCTTCAACTCGATCTCTTTGGCCACAGTCACGCCATCTTTGGTGATGGTCGGCCCGCCGTATTTCTTTTCGAGCACGACATTTCGTCCCCGGGGTCCGAGGGTCACCTTCACCGCGTCGGCAAGTTGGTTGACACCGCGCAGGATCGCTTGACGGGAGGCGTCGCTATAAGTAATCTGTTTTGCCATGGATCTCTTCCTCTGATTCGGATTTGAATTAGCTGGCGTTCAGAACTCCGAGGACATCGTCTTCGCGCATGATGATGTACTCGGTGCCATCCAGTTTGATCTCGTTGCCGGAATACTTGCCGAATAGAATGCGGTCTCCGGCTTTGACGTCCAGCGCGACCATTGTGCCGTCGTCGAGCCGCTTGCCCTTGCCGACGGCGATGACTGCACCCTCCTGGGGCTTCTCCTGGGCGGAATCGGGAATGACGATCCCGTTGCGCGTGGTTTGCTGCTCCTCGATCCGCTTCACCACGATGCGGTCATATAGGGGTCGAATGGTCATGATGCGGTTAGCCTCTCACTCGTTGAGTCAAAATCACCGTCGTCGCGCCGGCCTATTGCTCCTGATTGCCCCAGACCACCTTCGTGGAAGGGGCGAGCCACGCCACCGGGTGGCTGCGGATGCTGCCATTGCGCTCCTTGATGTCGGCCCAGTTGACGTCTTTCTTGAGTCCGACAAACACACCAAGGGTGCCCTGGTATGAGCCCTTGGCCAGCACGACTTCGTCGCCTTCACGGAATACGGTTCCAACCGGTCCGTTGCTCATCATGTTCGTATACCTCCCTGTATCGAGTCCATTCCTAGACGGCCGCTGCTCCGGTGTTCTTCGAGCCACTCACCGCCTGGGTCATGGAAGTGATCAGATCAATCGGGAGTGGAAAGACAATGGTTGTGTTGTGCTCGGCTCCGATCTCCACCAGGGTTTGCAGATAGCGCAACTGGATCGCCGCCGGCTGCTGCTGGATAACGGCGGCGGCCATCGCCAGCTTCTCCGCCGCCAGGTATTCACCTTCGGCATGGATGACTTTGGCGCGACGCTCGCGCTCGGCTTCGGCCTGCCGCGCGATGGCGCGGATCATCTGTTCGGCCAACTCCACCTGCTTCACCTCAACTAGCGTGACCTTCATGCCCCATGACGCCGTATGCTGATCCAGGAGCGACTGCAAACGGAGGTTCAGTTTGCCGCGTTGGCTCAACAATTCATCGAGCTCCGCCTCGCCCAAGACGCTGCGGAGTGTGGTTTGGGCCAGTTGTGAAGTTGCATAAAGGAAATTGGAGACTTCGAGCACAGCCAGACGCGGATCGATCACGCGGAAAAAGATCACCGCGTTCACCTTTACGGTTACATTGTCGCGGGTCACCACATCCTGGGCGGGTACTTCCAGTGCTTCGATGCGCAGTGACATACGGACCATGCGGTCGATGGGCGCAAAGATCAGCACGATGCCCGGTCCTTTGGCCTGTGGCAGGACACGGCCCAGTCGAAACACAACACCGCGTTCGTATTCCCTGAGGATTTTGATCGAAGCCATCAAGTAAAGGACGAGAACAACTACTACGATGATCCAGACGTTGATCATGTGAGTCCTCCTATCAAGGCCGCTGGAGACGGGCTACGTGGGCCTGCCAGCAGCCTACCCTCGTATCGTGTTCTCTTTTGGATTACCGGGCTGCTGCGATCGGCGTGCCGGTCTCCCATGCCAATCATTGGACGTAGTGCACGATGGGTACCATCTTTAGTTCATCCGGCCGCGGGCAGCGCGGCCGTGCAGGCTAAGGAGTTGTGCGCAGATGTGCGAAGCCACGGGGGAGCTGCAGAAGAGGGAGGGCGTCTCTAGCAGGTGCAGATCCTGTTCTCAAACGTGCAGATTCTGCTTCGATGCGATCCCGCTGCTCGCTGCCCATTTTCCGTGTTGATTGACATCTCCGCCAGAACTTACCGCGAGCCCTAATACCAGCGGCCACGGCCGTAATAGCCACCGCCGCCAAATAGCAGCACGAGAACTACGATAATCAAGAGAAGTGACATCTACTATCTCCTATGTCCCTTGGTACACGATCTGCCCACCAGCACCCCGGCGATTCGAGGGCCACATGCCAGTAGCGCCGTCTACCGGCATGTGGAGTTTGCCGTGAGAGCAGATCTAGCGCCAGCGCCCTTCCACTAGAACATACCCGCCGTGACGGTGAACCCAGTGATGCGCTTCCCAGCGGGCATGCGGCCGTGGAGGCTGTTCCCACCTTCCCGGGGTCCAGGCGTAAGCGTTGCCATCCCACCGATGGTACCCGGAAATCCATACATGGTTGGGGCTCGGGGGACGACCCCGATCCTCGACTACGATGTGCGGTGGCGCGATGCGAACCACAACCTCGGCCGCCAGCGGGCTGAGGGCCAGCGCACCTGCAAAAACCAATCCAATCAATCGTCTAGGAAACATAACACGCTCTCCCATTCTCAATTACCAAACCACGGACCAATCCAAGCGGGCAGGTGCGACCAAGCTCTTCTCCGCCTGAGGGCATGATAGAGAACCACTTGGACATATCTTCACCGCTCTTCGATTGTTAGCAGTGCACGTACGTGGCCGTGCGCAAACATCTGACACGCCGTACGGCGGCTACCCCAAGTTCAGGCAAAACCTGCACAGAAGTGCACTCTTTCACCGGGCGGTTCCATGGCAAGAATCCGGACAAAGCATTGGCTCACGCCCCGGACGATCGGGCATTTCGCTTAATGATGGAAATCAGGAGGCATTGCGCCGGCGAAGCGGGCGGTGAGTCGCAATGGCGATTTCGATACGAGAACCTTAATCAGCCGGCGGGAGAGTGAAGTAGAACTTCGATCCGGTCCCGGGTGTCGATTCCATCCAGAGCCGACCGTCCTGCCATTCGATGGCCTTCTTGCAGAACGCGAGGCCAAGTCCGTTCCCGGGGTGCTCTTTTCCGTGCAGGCGCTTGAATACCCCGAATACGCGGGCCTGGAATGCCGGATCGATACCAGGACCGTTGTCTTCGACGGAGAATACCCAGTCCAGATCCGCCCGTCTGGCTGAAAGGTGGATGCGCGGAGAAGCGGTGCCGCAGTATTCGATGGCATTTCTAATCAGATGGTGCAGGACCCTGGTGAGTATCTCGAAGTCTCCGCATACGCTCGGCAATGGGTCATGGGTAACAACTGCGCTGGTTTCTGTGATCTGCTTGTCCAGCGAGAGAAGCACCTGGCGAAGAACCGCGTCCATGTCCGTCGCGGTGGACTGCCGGTTGCCAATGCCGGTGGCCCAGTAGTCCACCACGTCGGCGAGCAGCGACTGCATGGATGCCGCACCGCCCCGGATGCGCTCGAGAAATGCGCCGCCGTCGGCATCCAGGCGGCCGTCATACTTCTCCTCCATCAGTTGACTGAAGGAGGCTACCTCGCGGAGAGACTGGCGCAGGTTGTGAGCCGCCCTCGAGACAAACTCTTCAAATTCTGCGTTGGCCCGGTCCAACTTCCGCTGGACCTCGAGGCACGCCTGGGTCTCGGCGTCCAGCGCTTTCCGCAAGCGCTCGATTTCGCCTTCCGCGCGGTTTTGTTCAGAGCTGCCCATTTCTCAGTCCGCTCGCCGGTGTCCGAGTTCCGTGCGGGGGGGAATGGTGAACTTGAACGTGGCGCCCCGCCCGGCTTCCGATTCCACCCAGATGCGTCCACCCTGGCGCTCGATAATCTTCTTACAGAGCGCAAGACCGATGCCGGTACCGGGAATCTCGCTTCCATGCAGGCGTTTGAACATGCCGAACACCCGGTCGGCGTCTTGCGAATCGATACCGATTCCGTTGTCCCGCACCGCGAACAGCCACCCTTCCCCGTCTCTCTCCGCCGAGACGTGGATCCTCGGCGTTTCCTCGCTTCGGTACTTAATCGAGTTGGAAATCAGGTTCTGGAAAAGCTGTGTCAGCATGACCTCTTCGGCTACCACAGTTGGCAACGAACCCGAGGTTACGATGGCGCCATTCTCCGCGATGGCCGCCTGGAGGTTCAACAGCGCTTTGGCGAGAACAGCGCCGCAATCGACCGGAGCGAAGCCGTCCTGCTCCCGCCCGCTGACCTCCCAATAGGCGAGCAGGGCTTTCAGCAGGGCTTCTATCCGCAGGGCCCCCTCCACGGAGTAAGAAATGAATTGGTCCGCTTCTTTGCCTAGTTTTCCGGCGTACTCCCGCCCCAACAGCTCGGTAAAGTTCACCACCATCCGTAGAGGTTCCTGCAAGTCGTGGGTGAGCGCATAGGCGAAATGCTGCAGTTCGGCATTGGTCTTCTGGAGCGCTTCCTCAGCCTGCTTGCGGTCGGTGGTGTCCTCAATCGCCAGAAGGATCGTCCGCGCTTGCGCATTCGGATTGAATATCTCGCTAGCGTTGAGCAGCATCACTTTCCGTCCGACATGTTCAAATTCGTGCGTCACCTCAAAGTCCCGGAAGGTGGCGTGCGCGGGAAGAATGTTCTCCAGCAGCTCGCGCAGTTTCGGGATATTCCATTGTCCGTTCCCGAGGTCGTAGATCAGACGGTTTTCCGTCTCCTCCCGCGCGGCCCCGAAGGTTCCGTAAAACGACTTGTTCGCTTTGATGACTTGCAGGTTCTGATTGAGGATCACCAAAGGCTCCCGCACGGTTTCTACAATCGCTTCGGCGAAATCAAGCCCGCGCTTGGCGGCATCGATATCGATCAACATCAGCACGGCGCCGTCGATCTTGCCATCCGGTCCCCGGGACGGAAGGATGCGCAGCGAATACCAGCGGCCATGCGAGTCGCGGATATCGCGCGGTTGCCGGTTGCCGCCCTCCATGGCATCCAGCAGCAACCGCCGCAGGTCGGGTAGTTCCATTTGAGGCTGCAGATCGGTGATCGACCGTCCGACATCGGAGGCGATCAGATTCAACATGGGTTCCATGGCGCGCGTAAAGCGATGGATCCGCAGATCCCGCCCCACCATCACAAGCGGTATGCTGATGCTCTCGAGAAGATTGTTCAGATCCCGGTTGACTTTGCTGAATTCCACGTTGCTGATCTTCAGCTCTTCGTTCAGCGTGTTCAGTTCTTCATTGGCCGATTCCAGCTCTTCCTGCGCGGTTTCCAGTTCCTCGTTGCCGGCCTGCGCCTCCTCGTTCGCCGCCCGCAGCTCTTCCAGGGTGGTTGCATTATCTTCGACGACCGATTGCAGATACTCTTTGGTTGCTACCAGCTCGCGCTGCAGCCGGGCGCTTCCCCCGTTGTCCTGTGTCGCGGACCTCTGCGCCGCCGCCGGGCCGCCGTTCGGCTCGGCGTCCTCGAACAGCACCAGGAAATAGCGTTCCTTGGATGAGGACGAGCTTCTGAACGGGGTTACCTTGATTGCGACGTCTCTTAGCTGGCCGCCATCTTCGATCCGGAAGCCGTCTTCTCGGGCTACGGCGTTCCTTTGCCGGGCGGTTCGGATGGCCTTACCCAGACCCGCAATCAAGCCCTCGCGCGCCAGTTTGAGAAGATTCTGGGTCGGCTCGCCAGGCGAAAGCTCGAGGTACGGAGCGGTGCGGCCCCGGACCTCGACGATGTTCATCTTGTCGTCGATGACGGCGCCGGGGGGGCCATGCTCGGCCAGCACTAACCGGTCGGCTTCTCTCAGCACGTCAGGCCCGATTCGGCCGTCGGCAGTTCTCTCCCGGAGACCCACCCGGCCTTCGGCTCGGCGGCCTTCGCTTAACGGCAGCGCCGGCGCACTGGCAGCCGGCCGCAGGCAGTAGATCTTGTGGGTCTTCTCCACTTGATGAAACGACTCGGAAAGCGTGCCGACGCTCTCCGCTGGACCGAGCACCAGAAAGCCGGTTGGCTTAAGTGCGTAATGCAGGATCGACCACACCTTGCGTTGCAATACGTCTTCCAGGTAGATCAGCACGTTACAGCAACTGATCAGATCCAGCTTGGAGAAAGGCGGGTCCTGTGCCAGGTTGTGCCGGGCAAAAACACACCCGTCACGGACGATCTTCGCAACCTGGTATCCGCGTTCGGTTCGGGTGAAAAACCGCGTCAATCGCTGCGCCGAAACATGGGCCAACGAGGCGCCCGTGTAGATGCCGGAGCGGGCCTTCCCGATCGCCGTTTCGCTGATATCGGTGGCGAAGATCTCGAACGAAAGGGTTGCTTTCGTATCGTCCAGGAATTCCATCAGGCAGATGGCGATCGAATAAGCCTCCTCGCCGGTGGCGCATCCAGGCACCCAAATGCGGATCGGATCCTTGGGCTCTCTGTTCTCGACCAGCGCGGGGAATACCTTCCTCTTCAGTTCCTCGAAGACCGCCGGTTCCCGGAAGAATGCAGTGACGGTAATCAGGCAGTTCTCGCACAGCGCGTTTACTTCCTCGCGGTTCTGTTCGAGATCGCGGCTGTAGTCTTCCAGTGTTTCGAATCCGCGGAGCATCATGCGCCGCTTGATGCGTCGCGCGAGGGTGCCGTGCTTGTAGTGCGTGAAGTCCACTCCGGTAGCGTTCCGCACGAGCCGGAGAATCCTGGCCAGTTCCGGATCCCCCGGCGGCTCAGTCGCCTCCCGAGACTCGACCGGAATCTGAAAACCGCGCGCGATGGCCACCAATTGCCGCGCGATTCCGGCCGGCGGCAGGACGAAATCCGCCACACCGGCCGCGATGGCGCTTCGCGGCATGCCGTCGAACTTCGCGGTTCCCATTTCCTGAGCGAAAGTGATACCGCCCGCGGTCTTAATCGCCTGGAGGCCCAGCGTCCCATCCGATGCGGTTCCCGACAGAACGACGCCGGCGGCCTGGCTGCCGCGGTCTGCCGCCAAGGCGCGGAAAAAAGAGTCGATCGGCATGTTGCGGCCACTGTCCGGCCGGGGCGGGGTCTGCAGTACTCCATCGGAAATGCCCAGATTGCACCGTGGCGGAATCACATAAACATGATTGGCCTTGGCGCGAGTCTCGCCTTTCACTTCGGAGACCGGCATTTTGCTGGCTTTGGCAAGCAACTCCGTCAGATGGCTCTCGTGACTGGGATCGAGGTGCTGAATCAGCACGAACGCCATGCCGGTATCGCCCGGCAGATGGCTGAGCAACTCCGTGAATGCCTCCAGTCCGCCGGCGGAGGCTCCCACGCCAACCAGGAAGGGGAGTGAACTGGCTGCGCTGTGCTCCTCGGCGGGTGGTCGCACGACAGCTCCCGCGGTAACCGGACTTGCGGCTGCTCCGGAAGTCTTCTCCGTCGGGATCGTTCGTCGCCTTGGGCGGGGCGAATCAGGCGCACGCGGCGAACGCACGACCCTTCCTGGCCGACGGCTGCTCTTCTCTACCACGCGCCACCACTACCTTTCTCTCTCCGGCCAAACGGCCGTGATCACTGCAACCTAACGCGACTCACTAGCACGCGAAGTGCCACTCTCGTGCCAGTGTGGGCGCCGGCGCCTGGTCCTCGCGTCGGGCGTCAGCCGGCTCTGGGAGCGGCCAGCAGATCCTTGAGGATTCTGCCGATATCCATGAATTGATCCAGGCCGGCAGGCTTGGTGATGAACTGGCGAATGCCGAGGTCTTTCAGCACCGCCTCGTCGCGCGGGGATCGGGAAGAAC
>Ga0181521_10000469_pt1 | contig 48976 bp, 58 predicted proteins | sample PEATcosm2014_Bin_32_FD_119764 | JGI IMG/M metagenome (GOLD analysis project Ga0181521, IMG submission 119764) | Peatland microbial communities from MTU Mesocosm Facility, Houghton, MI, USA - PEATcosm2014_Bin02_60_metaG | ecosystem: Environmental > Terrestrial > Soil > Wetlands > Peat | place... | reverse complement strand
TCAGCCCCCGCGCCAAGGCCTCCATCATGGTCGCCTGGGCCAATCTCCAATCCGACCCGCTCTTCCAGCCAGCCATCGCGGAAGGGGGCACCTGATGTGCCAAGCCATCCGCCCCGCGTCCGCCCCCGCGCCATGCCCATGCTCGTCGCTTACCCGCGACACGACCGCTTGGTGCAACACGTGCTGGCTGCAGCTCTGCGACCTCGAGCGCGACCTCACGCCCGACCTCCCACGTGACTACACCGCCCGCGATGTCCTGGTCGCGGCCCTGCTACACCTCAACATCCAAGCAAACCACCCGACCCACTAGTCCCCGTCCCGGGTCGCCGCGCCGTGCGGCGCCCCGGGCCCAACCCCGAGGAAACTATGCCACGCCCGACCCCGCTCAAGCGCCAGACCGATACCGCCCTCGCCGCCGCGGCCTGCGCCCTCTACGCGGAAATCGACGCAGTCCGTCGCGTGCCCCGACCATGCCTGATCCCGAGCGACGACCAATGGCTCACCGCTCGCCTCGCAACGCTCTACCGGCAGCTCAAACCCATCCAAGCCGAACGCACCCGACGAACCAGACGACCCGACTAACCGACAGGAGCAACCGACCAATGAAACCCCAACCAATCGACAGGCCCAAGGCCCGCGCCATCATCAACACCGCCGCGCTCAGCGCAGGAGTCATCCAACAAGCCGCCCGCGGCGAGCGCGACGACCTCAAGCCGGACGCAATCGCCCGCCACGCCCGCGAGATCAACGACCTCCTCACGGAGCTCAGCAGGATCATCGACCCGCCGAGCGCCTACGAGCCGCAGTACTACATCCCCGGCCACTACGCCGGCGACTGACAGACCAAACCCAACCAACCCGGGGCCCGCCGCCCCCGGGGCAACACCGGACAACCGACCATGGCAATCCAAGTCACGATCGGCACAAGCAACAAGATCAAACACCGCGACCTCGGCCGCCTCGGCGCCGACCGCGCCCTGACCATCGAGCTCGAGGCGACCGCCACAACGACGGCCGACGAGATCCAACGCCAGATCCAACACCACTACGAGACCGTGACGCAAGCGGTACTCCACCAACTAAAGGCGCTCAACACCCGCACGGTCGAGACCACCCCGACCACGACCGCTACATGACCTCCGGTACCTGACCACCAACCAACAGCCCCGCGCGGAGCGCGGGGCAACCCAATCCGAAAGGACCACGACCCATGGCAATCCAACTCACGATCAGCACGGCCAAGACCGTAAAACACGGCGAATTCGGCTCGATCCGCGCCGAGGCCGGCATCTCCGTGGAACTCGTCACGCCCGCCACCGCGAGCGACACCGAGATCCAGCGCGAGATCCGGCACCACTACGAAACGATCACCGGCGCGGTGTTCGCGCAACTCCGCGACCTGCAGGGCCGACAGCTCGACAGCCCCCCGCCGCCGGCGACGCCGAAATCCGCCGCCAACGGCAAGCCAAACGGCCAACCAACGACCGCCCGGCCGGCGGCCCCCGCGGCCCCAGCCGCGCCCGCCACCATCGCAACCCCCAAGCCCAACGGCACCACCAAAGCCACGGCCGCGCCGGCGCCCACGCCCGCCGCGACCCGACCAACTCCGCCGCAGCCGGCGGCGCAGCGCATTGCGCTCGACGCCGAACTGACCCGGCAATTCGCACCACGCGCACCCGAGCCTGACGACGACCTGGCCGACGACGAGGAACCGCTCCCGGGTGAAATCGTCACCCCCGAGGACGACCAGGACGACGACACGCCCCACAGCGGCATCGAGCTCCTCGGGTGGGCTCGACACCAACCCGGCGACGCGAAGCAGGAATTGGCGCAGATCGGCCTCCACAAGGGGTTCCCGCGCCTGATCAAGGACTGGTCGCCCGGCATGGTCGAGCAGGCCCTCAAGATCTACACCCGAACGACCCGCAACTGAGACGACCCACTAACCCCAATCGCGGCGGGGCCAGCCAACCCGCCGCAAAACCCGAGGACACCAACCGATGAAACCAACGACCAAACGCAAACGCGTGTACCCGCGCCGCGAGCGCCGCCTAACCGAAACGACAGCGGCCGCCATCATCCGCCAGCGCTACCAGTTCACTGCCGCGCACCTCGAGCTATGCCAGACGCTCATCGAAATCCAAGCCCTGCGCGAGCGCCTCGGCGCGCTGGAAACCTTCGAACTGGAAGAGCCCCACCGAGAGCTCACCAGCCACGACGCGGCCGCGATCGCGAGCGACTTCCTCACCAACTGCAAACTGGAGCTCGATCCCAGAACACACCGCCTACGCCCGCGCCGACCCCAGCCGCACCGGCCGACGGAAACCCGGCTCCACGACTACATCCGACATTACCGACGCGACCTCGAGCGCCGCACAACCGACACGACCCCGATCCGACTCACAACGCACCAACCCTGATGACCACCAGACGCCGCCGCCGACATTCTGTATCGTACGATACACGACAGCACCAGGAGCCCCACCGATGCCCAGAGCCAAACGCCAGCAGCCGCCAACCAACGAGACCTACCCCGACCTCCAACGCGCGTTCGACTGGTTCAACACCCAACTCTTCAGCGGCGCCCTTCCGCCCGTCCTGATCACCCTGCAACGCAAGAAAGGCGCCGGCGGCTACTTCTCGCCGGAGCGCTTCACGCACACCGAAAACGCCGGCAAGCACGTGCACGAAATCGCCCTCAACCCGCAGCACTTCCGCGCGCAGACGACGACCGACGTCCTGGCGATCCTCGTGCACGAGATGACCCACCTCTGGCAACAACACCACGGCACCCCGCCCCGGCGCTGCTACCACAACCACGAATGGGCCCGCAAGATGATCGCGGTCGGCCTCCACCCGAGCGACACCGGGAATCCCGGCGGCAAGATCGTCGGCCAGCGCATGACCCACTACATCATCCCCGACGGCCCCTTCGCCAAGGCCTGCGCCCGCCTCCTCGCGACATCGCCGCCCGCGCTCTACGCCGACAGGGCCGAGGAACCCGCCGCCGAGAAGAAGCGCGCGAGCAAGACCAAGTACACCTGCCCCGGCTGCGGCCTCAACGCCTGGGCCAAGCCAGGCGCAAAGCTCGTGTGCGGCGAATGCGACAGCCCCATGATCCCCGAGGAAAGCCAACCAACGGAAGAAGACGACTGACCAAAACCACCGACCCCGATGTCCGACTCCGCGCGGCAATCCTCGCCGCGCTCCGCCGAGCCAACCTGGACGCGGCCTATGACCACTTCAACCGCATGCTCTTCAGCGGCTCCCTGCCGCCCTGCTTTCCAGTTGCGGCGTGATCCGGTTCACCATGACCAGGAACTGAGCCAGCGTACCGGCCTGCCTCCTGGGGCTTCCAGCGTGAAGCGGCCGGCTCCTGGGCTAAACCGGTGAGTCATCAGGCATCCAGAGGATCTCGCGATGACAGACCACCCGCAGATCTCATCGGGTCACCGCGTGCCACATCCTGCCGACTTGGTTCGTTAATAGTCTTTGGAAGGCCCGAATGGTGGATTTCTGGGCCACGTCATGCAGGTATATCGAAAGGAATGGCAAAACACATGCCAAAGAGACGATATCCTCAATCGCCGGTCTTGGAACTCGTGAGAAAGTTTGCCGAGTGGCCGCCCATCTTGATGTTCCTCGGCCTCTTGGGCCTCGCCCTGCTCGCGGCCCTAGCTCAGTATCCTGTCCCGAACCAGATGCCCCCTTCCCTCGGGGGACTTCTCTTTGTCCTCATCGTGTTGGCTGGGGTTGCGTGCTCTGGCCGTCTGCCCGCCCGAGCGGGCGGACGCAGTCCGCATAACACGGATCACAAGCAAACATAAGATCGGGGCAAGAACCCGCAATGGAACGAGTCGCCGCCCGGGCCTGCCCGGCCGGGGCCCGGGCCTTGTCTTCGCCACTCCCCAATCGTCAGGGGAGGCCGCGCCACGTCTCCAGCGAAATGTGGGAATTACCGCCGCAAACTTTTGTAGCAAGACGACTTGCGTTTTGCACGTGTCCGGTCCGGGGCACAGGCCTTTGGGACGATCGCGTTTTTTCGCCCTCCCTTGCAACAGAAGTGCGACTTCGGTCGTTAATCTTTATTGACGGCAGGGAGGACAAACTGATGGTGGCCGCGACGATCAACCTCAGAGCCTGCGTCCTCGGCTCCCCCTCCCGGACCGGATGCCCGCAGCAGCAGCCCTCGGCCTTGGTCGTTGGAAGGAGAAGTCCCATGCGGTGCTCGACACTCTCGCGATTCTTGATCGCTACAAGCTTGATCGTGGTTCCCATCAGCCAGTCGGCACTCATTGTCGATAGGCAACCCAAGTCCTCCAGGGTCACCGGCATCGCCGTCCGGACCATTTCCTCTCCCAAGAAAAGCCCCCTCGATCTGATCATAAGGGAGGGGCCCGTCAACGGTGCACACTCGTTATGATGACGCCCATGCGCGCTTCCGCCGGATGATTCCCACGAGGGGTGACCAGGGGGATTCTTCGAGAGGCTTCGAGTCGCTCTCGGTTCATGGTCTACCCACGACGGCTTCGGCATCGGAGTTCCTCCATGTCCGACGACCTTTGTTCCTTCGACACCTCCGTGGAGGGTGAGCTCCAATGCGCCGCCTTCCCGGAAAAGGACCTCGGCCGGAAAATCCTCCATCTCCTCACAGAGGATCGCAAATACGCTGGCATCTGCAAAAATGCTTTCCGCTCCCTCCCATTCGATGAATCAGAATATGGCGATTTCATACAAGATATGTGCATCAAGTTGTTGAGGTCTTGGGATAAAGTGTCCAACCTTGCCGAGGAACAGAGGCCCCCGTTCATTTGCCGAATGGCGCAAAACGCCGCCACGGATATGCTGCGTCGGAAGAGTCGCTGGAGTAAAGAGAAAGCGCTCCCGGCCAACGGGAACTCGGGCTGCAACCAGGAGCACGAGTCGGTCGACGTGAGGGATCACGTCAATGTCTTACTCGCCCGGCTCAACAAAGGGGATCGAGCCCTCATCGAGATGAGGATGATCAAGGAGATGGAATTTCGTGAGATTGCTCAAGAGATGGCGATGACCACGGCCGCGGTCAAAACCGCATTTTACAGGGCCATGGAGGACCTGAAGGAGCTGGTAGCCAGGGAGTTTTCGTGATGAAACGCCAAAGCCTTTCGGATCCCCGATCGCCGCTTTTTTTTGTCGTCCCGTGCAACAGAGGGGCAACTTCGGTCGTTAATCTTCATTGACGGCGAGGAGAACAGACCGATGACGGAAACGTTGACCGACCTGGGGACCCAGAACTTCGACTCACCCGACGAGCCGAGTGAGCTGATCGCCGAATACGGCCTGCTCGTCCAGCAGCACGGGGCCGCCTCGGATCTGGCAATGGGATTCCTCCTGCGGCACCACGACAATCCCGAGTTCCAGGAACTTGCCTGGACGGTCCGGGAACTGGATGCCATTCGGCGGAAGAAGCGACGGCGGCTCGTCCGCTGGGTTGTCTCCGTCGTTTCAATGCTTGCGCTCGTCACAGTCGGCGCCGTCGTCCAGCGGATCATCGAGCGGGACCGGGACACGCAAGCGGCCTCCATCCTCACGCACTTATCCCGAGATTCAGTTCGGAAATACGCCTACTACAAAAATCCCCTCCTGGACGACTGGGACACCGCCCTCCTGGCCAAGTTCCGGTCGATTAGCCGGTTGGCCGAGTTCTGGCCCCCCAGTTCCAGACCGGCCATCTGGACCGAGGAGTCGCTCTACGCTTGGACCAGGTCGGCGAGTATCGACTGGCAATATGCCGGGTTCCGAGAACATGGCGACGAGCTGAGGGAATTCGAGGATCGGATCGCTTTCGTGCAGGACAGGTACCCCGGCTTTGGAAGAATCTGGGCCCTCCAGGGTACGAAGAACATCGCCCTCGGGAAGTATGAAGATGCCATTCGCGATTACCAGGATGCCATGGCCCGCGGGTGCGAAGAAGCGTTCGTCCACAACAATCTTGGCTGGGCAAAGTTGCGGCTTCAGTGGCCTCACTCGCCAGATGCCATCCGTCACTTCCTGGATGCCATCCGGATTGGGATGCGGAACTGGGACCGCGGCGAACAGGAGGCGGTCGACGAATACCACGACAATTATCGAATTGCATTCGACCTGCAGCACAGCTATTTCCTCAGCCACGGGATGCAGTCTGATGCCGAGGCCTTGAGTCGCGAGGCCGCTTCGGTGTTCGGGAGATTCAGGCCCATCTGCGAGCAGCTTCTCAAGAACCTCGAGGAGCGCGGAGAGACCTTCAAGGCGCACAAGCTCCGCCTGAAGATCGCGGCCATAGATGAGTCGTGGGCCCGGATCCTCGACGCCCAAGGAGACCGCCGGTCGGCCCTGATGCGTCGCCAAGAGGCGGCCAAGCTCTATCGTGAGGTCACCGAGTTCTACCGGACGGCCGCCGTCCGTCATCTCCCAGGCCGGGTGCCCGCAGCAGTGGCTCTCGACCTCCAGGCCGCGGCGCTCGACTGGGACAATCAAGGCAAGCCGGAGGAAGCCCGTCGATCTCGGCGTAATGCGGTCACTCAGTACGAGGAGGCCGCCCGCGCATACAGTGCGAACGAGAAGCGGGGCGACGCGCAGGCTATGACGATTCGGGCCGACGTGCTTCGCGAGTGCCTGAACCCTACGAATTGAATCCGGCATGGTGGGGACGCGGGGACGGCATCCTGCCGCTCACCGACGCCTAACGGCCCTCCTGGCCTCCCCGGCCCCTGCGGCATCCCGCCGCCGGCCGGTAACGCCGCCCGTCCCTGGCCGGCGGCGCGGTGGGGCATCCTGCCCGCCTGTTGTCGGCCGCCCGTCCGGGGACGGCCTAGCGGCCATCCAGGCCCGTTGTCCGCGGCCGTCGTGGCCGCGGTGCACGCGCCCTCCATCCACGCGATGAAAAAGGGGATAATCTCAGCGGCAATCGGACCTATCGCCTTTTCTCGCCCGCCCGCGTTCTCTCCCGCCGGCGCCGCGAAACCTTCCAAGCAGCATTTGCCAACCGCTGAAACGAAAGGAGGGCCTGGCGTGCGTCACCACGCCAGACCCTCTAGGTAAGTTGCCCCGGAAGGGCAACGCCAATTCTATGATCTTAGATGCGCTTGTGCGAATTTTGTTCGGGGCGTCCTGAAATCTAGTGAACTCCATAGATTCGAAGTTCGTCTATACGACTAGAAGCACGCGCTCCTCTGTACGCCGTACGCCGCTGAACCGCCCAGTGTTCGGAAGACTCTGGTGAAACTGCCGATCCGGACCCTTATACGAGGACTACCAAACAACAGAGAAGAGGACTACCTGGCTGCGTCACCATGCCAGATAGATGTTTGCGATCGACTTCAGGCCCTCTAGGTAAGTTGTCATCGGGAGGATTGCACAATGCAGACCAAAAGCGGCCCCCGTAAGGGGCCGAATTCCGTGGTGTGCGCCGCTGTTCCATCTGCGCCGACTGCGGTTGGTTCATCCGCACCTAAGCGTAAGGCTCAAAAGCCGGTTCCCGACGCTCCCTCGCAGGTCTCTGACTCCGCGCTCGAAGTTAGCGGCCGTCTGCGACTGAACGGCAAGCACATCGCGGCAATTGGCGGCGCCATCGCGGCCATGACCTGGCTTTGGCTCACCCGTTAACAAGCATTCTCGGGCGACTCCCGCGGGCGCAGCCCCCAGCGCCGGCCTCGGGGCCCGCTGCCGAGCTGGCGATCGCCGCAGCGTTGGTCGCGGCGCCGCCGGCCCCCGCGGTCGTCACACCCGCCCCTCCCCCACCTGCCGCTGCGGTGCCGGCTGCTCGGTCTTTCGCTCGGCCTGCGGGGACGCTGCCGGTTCTCGCCGCCGCTCCGCCGCCGACACTAACGCGTCGCGGATCTCCGCTCGCCGTTCCTCGGGCGTCGACCGGCCCGCCTCGACGGCGGTGCGGACGCCGTCGATGGAGTAGGACGCGAGCAGGAATCCAGCGGCCAAAACAAAACACGTCGGGGCGCCGCCGTACGGGACCAGCTCCTCCCCGAGACGGCGGATCAGATCATAAGTCGGATCGTGGACGCGACCCATGAGCTCGTCGGTGGCCTTGGACTGCGACTCGCTCCGCCGCCGGTCGGTCTGCGCGAACGGCACGATAACTGTCCAGATTCCGGAACCAGCGAGACATAGCCACAGTACGCCGCGCAGGATTTTGACCGGCATCACTCACCCCCTTTCGCCCGCGCCGTCGGCTTGGTCGGCAGGCACGCGACGATGAGGACGCCGATCGGGCCGAAGAGGAGGCCGAACCAGCAGCCTTCGGTTGCGGACCGGCCCTTCTCTAATGCGACGTAGGCACCGGCGCAACAGCACACAATCCAGTAGACCACGAGCAGCAACCCAACCATCACCCACCGCCTTTCCTGGTCTCACGTACCGCACGGAGATCGAGACCCATGGGTCGGGCCGACGTTGCCCAGCGCTTCCACCCGATCGGCGCACGGCGCACCAAAGCTCTCGGCGGAAGATATCAAAGAGATCCGCCGATTGCGATTGGCGCGAGTGAACGCGTTTCCTATCCCCTGCCCCCCTGCCCTGCCCCGCCGCTCGACCGCATCGAGCAACCGGCGAACGACCCTGGAAAATAAGGGTGCAAGCGATCTGCATCGTACGATACAACGGCTGGAAATCGGGGAACCTCGAATTCCGCTTTTCGCGGCGCCGCCAATTTCGGTTCCTTTCCATTTCAGGAACCCGGAATTCCGCCTTTCGGGGTTATCCATATTCGGGGTTCCGGGAATTTCAGGCCCCTTCACTTCCAGGAACCCCGTTTTCCGGTTTTCGCGGTCCCTCTGATTTCAGGGCTCAATGAATTCCAGGTACCTCGAAAATCGGAATTTGATAGCCCAGGGAAATCCGGATTCGAGGCACTCAAGATTCGGCGCACCTTGAGCCGACCCTACAAGGGGAAACCAGAGTAGGGGGACCGACCGTGCGAACGATCGCAGCATTGTCACTCAAGGGCGGCGTCGGAAAGACGACCCTTGCTGTCAACCTGGCGGTTGGCTTAGCCGCCCGCTTGCCAAAACGGAAACGGCTTCTGCTGGTCGACGCCGACCCGCAAGCCAACGCCACTCTGACCATGCTTGATGGTCAAGAACCGGACGAGCCGACACTGGGTGAGGTCTTGCAGGGAGACGTAGCGGCAGGGGATGCCATTCGGCCAAGCCGCGTCGACAAGATCGATCTACTCCCTGCGGCCTATACCCTCGCTGATGTCCCTACAACCCTGGCGGATGTCATGGGCAGGGAGCGCCGGCTGCGGGTGGCCCTGGAGTCCGTAGAGAGCGATTACGAGTTGTGTCTGATCGACTCGCCGCCGCAACTGACTCTGCTTTCCATCAACGTTTTAGAGGCCGCCACTCATGGCGTCCTAGTGCCGGCAGATTCCTCGCTCTATTCGGCGGTCGGCATTTCAAAATTAGAGGACACTGTCGCCCAAGTCCGCCGGTTCCTCAGCAATGATTCACTTCGAATCATCGGCATTGTGCTCTGCAAGGCCGGAACTACCAAGGCCGCAAAAGACCTTGAGCGAGCCCTTCGGAAGGGATACCGCGAAATGGTATTCCAGACCGTGATACCGGCAAGCGTGAAGGTGGATGAGGCGATCGCTAGGAACCGTAGCGTCCTCGAATGGGCGCCATCCAGCCCGGTCGCCAAGGCGTTCGACAAGCTTGTTACGGAGGTCCTGGCACATGGCCGCGACAAGAGGAATGCCCGCGCTCGACATCATGCAGAAGACGCAGCTTGACACCGACCAGGCCGATGGCAATCAGGGCAGGGGGGCCAAACCGGCGAAGCGTCGCGGCCGGCCCCGGGATCCGGACAAGGCCAAGAAGGGGTCCGGCCACAAGCTGACACTTCCACCCGACGTCTTTCGGCTGCTCACGCTCAACTCGATCGAGCAAGGCCGAAGTATGTCGGCGATCGCGGCCGAGATCCTCGAGGAGCACCTACCCCGTCTCTGGATTGCTGGCCCCCGCGGTCCCCAATCCACGACCGAGGAATGACCAAGCCGACCCTCGTTTGAGCGCGTTACTTAGGCCGACCTGGCTTGTGAAGATCGCGCGACCACCCGCCGAGCCGGTGGCGATCGCCCCCGTTTTGACCCCCCAACCCGCACCCCGGCGAGCGTAAGAAAGCAATGCTCAATGTTCGGACTCTATGTCCTGACAACGTTCCGGCGGCCCACTCCGGATGCGACGCTTTGACCACGCATCTGCCGCCGCCCCATCCACGCCGAACAAAATTCGCCGCGACACACTTGACCCCCTGACGCTCCCAGATAAGAATGACCGTGGGCGACTCATGCAGGGCTCATCATGTTATGTAAAAAGTAGTAACACTTATCTTTTTTTTAGATTCTGCGTTACGAAATTCCTTTCCTGGCTACAAAGTGGAGAAAAATATAAAAGAAAGGAGATGTGTCTCCACCCAATCTACCTAGATAGCCCAGCGTGCCAGTCGCTCAATCAGTGTTTTGTAAGCTTCCATGATTGACATCAAATGAAAGGACAAAGTTGTGATTACCACAACAGTGATTCACAGTCATGTTGCCGTATACCTCCTAGTTAACGGGAACGGTTCTCCCACCAGGAGAATTACACTGCCGAAGCTTCAGCACTTCTTAGGAAAGATCGATGGGAATGATGGTAACTGGATGTTCAACAGCGAGTTCCTGTCGCCCACATTTCACAGGGGCGATTTCGACGTCATGGTCGATGTATTTGAGGAACTGGGGCTAGTTGCTAGCAGGGACCACGGGAGAACTAAGTTCGTGAAGGACGCCAAAGCAAAGTTCACGCGCGGTTTTAATGACTCTCTACTAGGACTTGCGCTCCCGGAATAACAAACCCTCGCATGTCAGAACGTGGCGTGCCGATCGGCGCAACGCGCCGACCGGCATTTCGCCCATAACCGCACCATTCTAAAAGCGAAGGCTGTCTCACCCAACGATCGGATGCATGGGGCGCAGATCGTCCCACGTTCGGACTTCCAATGCGACGCTCTGTGAACGGACCCACCAACCCCAACCCTCACGAAAACCGGCTGCGGGGGCGGCGCGCCCCTACGGACCGGCTCGCTCAGCCGCCTCACCCCGCCGTTCCCGACCAGGCCGTAACCGAGGAAGGGTGGCATCGTGCCGCCTCGCCGCCAGTTATCGGCCGCCCGTCCGGGGACGGCCTAGGGGCCATCCAGGCCGCTGGTAAATCCAGATCAGTTGATATTTGTTTAATTCTCCCTCAAGGACAGCCGCCCTGTCCGAGGTCCTTTCCGGCGAAACCGCCGACCGGCACGCGAACCTGCGGCCGACGTCATCGTTTCCTCACAGGTGTCCGATCAGCGAATAGCTTCTGGTAAAGTTCTTTGAGACGCGTTTCGCGCTCCTGTGCCGCGGCCTTGAGCGCCGGCGCCATCGCCGCGTCCGGGTCCACGGTGAATCGCTCGGCCAGAAGGCGCTGGTATTCTTCGACGTCGGCGGGAGCTACGTGCGGGCGATCGAGCAGGTCTTTGACCGTTTCGGGCTTCAACGGTTCCATGGCTTATCTCCTTCAGTAGCGGGAAATCTTCGCCCGCAGACGATCCGCAAGAAATCTCCGAGTGATGGCGTCGTGCCGGCAAGCCTCTGGACCTCCCTTGGCCTTCCAATAGTCGTCCATCACAGCCGGATTCGCCGGATCAAGCAATGAGCAATGATAGGACTGCCAGCCCACAGGATAGCCGAGGCTGTCCCGCGACGGGTCGGCGACGATGGCCTCTCCATTGTATGTCGCGAAATCGTGCGGGATCGGCCGTCCTTGCCGGTTGTTGAGCCCCTCTCTGCTGTCGACGTAGAGGTCTACCACCATGCCGTTCGTGTAGCTCGAAAGCGCGTGTCCGAGCTCGTGGAGAGCTGTCAGGGAGGTGCTGGTCACGGGCAGGGCGACGGTGCCAGGGATCAAGTGGTGGTACCGGTGGACTAGGCTCACGCCATTAAGCGTGAAGGGAACGCCGCCCTGCGCATCGTCATCAGACATGAACCAGGCGCTCGCTCTCGTGTGCGTGGCCGACGCCGTGACCGCATAGGCGATATCGGCGGAGAGCTCGAACCTCGCCAAAAAGGGGGCGAACACCGTCCGGCGGGCGACGGCGATGTTGCTGACGTCGTCTTGCGCGACCAGTGCGTTGGCATCCTGCGCCGGCAGCCCGTCAACGAAGAGTGACACCAGCCTAATGTACGGCCCGATCGTCGGGTCGGCTAGGAAGGTTTCCGCCTGGCCGGGCAGGTCGCCAAACAGCGACTCGTTGATATACGCGACGCATCCGTCGAAGTTTGCCTCGTTGTTGGTGATCGAGTCGACCGCGAAAGTACCGGAATGCCAGGGCGTTTCCAGGGCCGGATTCGAAACGATAACGATCGTGAACGCGTTGGGCTTCGATGTGTCCCCCTCGCGGATCACTTTGACAGTGGGGGTTGCGGTTACGTTCGACATAGGACCCTCCCCCATCTTCAGTCCTGCCCGAACAGTTTCACTGACTGCTCGATCGTCTTCAACTTCCGGTACACGGTCCGCTTGGACATCTTCAACGCCTTGACCATCTCATCGACACTGGACCCTTCCAGGCACAGCGACAGCACGGCCTGTTCCTCAAAGCTGAGTTGCTCCCGCAACTCCGCCTCTAAAACTCTCATCGCCTTCTCCGGCTCCTGCCCGGGCGCGACTTGCCCTTCGATGAGGCCTGCTGGCACGTGGGCCGCCCGCCTTCGAACTTCCCGGGCAATTCTGTGCCGAACGGCGTCCGCCGTGTTGTCCAGGATCTTCAGAAATGGCTCGCCGGGCTGGCGACGCCCGAGACGGTCGGCCATCTCCGAGGCCACGAGAGACACAAATTCCTCGACGCCAGGCCAGTCGGCCAGGAGCCGGCCGCCGCGGACGTTGTGTCGTAGGAGAAAGCGAGCTGCCTTCGCAGTTACGTCTGGATCGTCCGTCCTCGGGTCTGTACCGGTTTTCTCGGCATACACCATGAGCAGCCATTCGACGTACTCATCGATCACAGATCCGTCCCCTTCTGGCGGTGTGGCCGCGTCACCAGGGTCGGCGTTGTTGGCGCGTCTCCCGGTCCAAGTCTTGGCGGTCGGGGGTGTAAGCCTCGAGCCAGAGGAATGTGGCCGTCCCCTCGTCAGGGTTAACATCGTACAACACCCACACTTCCACGGGGACGCTCCCATCGAGTCCGCCGAAAACACGATAGTTCAGGCGTTGCTGGTGGGCATGCGGATATGCGGATATGCGCTTTTTCAAGGCGTCTATATCGTTGCTGTGCAACCGGAGGAACCTACCCAGATCATCGATCCATGACGAGTCGGACGAGGCCGAGTCAAGTTCGAGCTTGGCGAGCACCTCCTCGACCGAGAGCTCGCCCGGGCCGGTCATCGGGCGTTGGGGACGGTGGGCCTCGTCGGCAATCTGTCGACACCACCCATCCACCTGCTCTCGGATCTGGTAAGTTTGCCCGATGTACTTGAAATCGCCCTCGGCGGAGGAGATGATTTGTCGCCTCGACATCGGTGATGCTCCGGATCCGTGGCCGCGCGAATGGGCGTCCGGACACGAGCGGGGACTTCTCCTAGCCCGATCGTGCTCCCTCACATACTCAGGGACACCTGGATCCGGAATTGTGCCAACGTGGACCGTTTCGCTCAGGCCGCGCTGGCGGCGCAGCCAGGCGGACCGGGGCGCGGCAGCATACCGGCCCGGTCCTCACCTCACTCCCACTCTTTCGGCTCTTCATCTAACCGCTTGATCAGCTCCTTGAAGACGGAAGGGTCGGCCACCCACTTCCGCGCCGCGCGCAAGGCCAGCACTTCCTTGCTGACGCTCGGTGGGAACATCGTGGCGACGATTTCGTGATCTCGGACCGCCTGAACGACCGTCGCCCCCTTGTCAAACTGCGAATTGACGGCCGCGAGAAATTCGGAAGTGTTGGGGTAATTCGCCACGGAAAGCAGCGCCATTGTTATAATCTCCTGTAGACATGGTCAATTTATACATCTTTTTTCATATCGGGGGGGCGACGCCTCCGGAAAGACACTCTACCTCCCTCCGAGGAGGGACTCGTGAGACGCCTTCATACAAGGTCCTTTCACCTTGGCTAGGGGATTCGGCCTTTCCGAGTCCGCCAATGCTCAGTTCATCGACCGCGGGGCGCCGTGCAACTCCCTCCAAGGAGGAACTCCGGGGGCAGCAGGAATCGGTTTTTGAGCCTTGCGCTTGGGCGCGGATGAAGCAACCACGGTCGGCTCGGATGAGACAGCGGCGCACACCGCGGAACTCGGCCCCTTACTGGGGCGACTTTTCTTAGCCATGGTCTGGTCCTACCCTCCCAGGGACTTAGTCGTTGGAGGCTCTTTGGGAATCCTGAAAAAAAGGGAAACTGGAGGGGCGTCCGGCCACCGCAGAGGCACTCCTCTCCGTCCGATCGTCCCTCACTTACTTTAGGGACGCCTAGGCCCGCGATTTTGCCAGCGAGAGGGTCGGGGCGGAAGGACCTGTGGACGGGAAGGCAGGGCCATGTCCTGAAGGCTGAGGTCAAGCCTACGTGGTAACCGCTCGCTGGCTAGAGAGTTACGAGCATCGGAGGCCTCCAAGGACGGCTGGGAGTCCTTCCCCGCAGGGTGGTCCCGGGGCCGTCAGGACTGCCCCCCTCGGAGGCGTGTCCTCAGACGGGGTCGCCCTACCCCGATGGACTCCAAGGACGGGTGAGCGCCCCTCGCCCGGGCCGGCCCAGCTACCGCGTAAAAAAAGACCCCAGCGCCCCCACCGCCGTCACACCAACATAAGCCCCCAGTGCACGCACCGGCCGCGACCGGCAGCCACTACTCGCCCGACCACAGCCGCCCACCCCAGCCACCTGGCCGCGCCGGCAGCGCCGGCGGAACCGGCCCACCGACCATCCCAAGCCGAAGCGCAAGGTCCTCAGCCGCCTTCCGCAGCTTCTCCAGCGACCCCACCGCACCATCGGCCGCCGCTGCCGTCGCCGCACCGCCACTATAACCACCCGCCGCCGAGGCCGTAACGGCCGCCGGCTTCATCGGGACCTCGCCCGCTGCCAGACCACCAAGCAGCCCAGGCGGTCGCCCGGCCATCACATCGAGCCAAACCCGGTCGGCACTACTACCCGCCGACGCAAGCCCCTCACGCGCCATCTTTGGATCCACAACCCGCCCGTGCCCGATATTAACGCCCTTCCACTGCTGCCGCTCCTCCCAGAGCTCCGCCTGCCGCCGCACGATCTCATCACGCCAGCGCACGCCCTTCAACCCGACGAGCTCCGCCGCCTCGCCGTCGGCCGGGCCCACGGGCAACAGCCGATCGCCCTGCCGCTCCGGGACTGCCCCGCGCTCGAGGTCCGCCCGAGGCCGGCGCCGGCGATCCCGTGCCGCGGCCTCCGCGGCGGCCGCCTCCACCGCCGCCTGGCCTCGCCGCGGCGGCGCCGGCCGCTCATCGGGCGGTACATAATCCGACCCGCGCATCGGTAGCTCATCGATCGACCTCATCGGCAGGTCCGCGGCCGAAAGCCCACCCAAGAGCCCAGGCGCCTGCCCGGCCAAAACGTCCAGCCAAACGCGATTCGCCGCTTCCCGTCGAGCGGGATCACCCTGACCAGGATCCACACGGCCGGCGACTACCGGCGCGCCGCCACCTGTCGGCACAACCCGAACCTCGACACGCCCGCTCCGACCTGCGCCACGCTCCGCCTCGGCCGCGAAATACCGCCGCCGAAAACTCGGCGTCACCCTGGCCCACGGGTCATCCACCCGACCAGCCGCCTCCCGCGCCAACTCCTTCCGCGCCGCCCGCTCGATGCCCTCGACCCGCGACCGCTCCGCATCCAGCGACGCACGCAGCGACCCCGGCCGCTGCAGCTCGAGCAACCGATCGAGCCCAGCATCAATCCCGCCCCGCAGCGGGTTCCAGACGCCCGACTCGACCCGCTTGAGCTGCACCTCAATCTTGCCGACGTTCGCCCGCGCCTCGGCCAACTGCGACGCGTACTCACCCGAGTAATCCGCCGGCAGCGGCTCCAAACGCTCCACTCCCTCGGCCGCCTCAACGCCGCCACCGGGCAATCCACCGGAAGCCTCGCCGCCAACGGCGGCCGCCACGGCACGGCCCACATCGCCAACGCGCCAACCACCAGAACCCGCCGCTGCAGCGCGCTCGACCGACCGACGAACCTCCGCACCGCGAGCAGCCGACACGGCAGCCCTCGACCGCCCAGGCTCATCATGCCGGGCAACCGACGCGGCCGCGGCATGCGCTCGCGCAGTCGTCGGGTCTGGCCGGACAGGCAAGCCCCCACCAACCACCGTCGGCCGACCAACCTGGCCATCACCCGAGGCAACCCGCTCGATCGACGACCGAACCGCGGCGGCCCGCCGATCCGCCGGCGAAGGCCCCACTCCACCGCCGGCCTGGCCGCCGGCGAGCAGCTCCACTAACCCCCAAATTCGCGCCTGCTCGCCTGGCGGCAACGACGCTAGCCAACCTGGACCGCCACCGCCCCCCGGCTCACCAGCCGGCTCGGCCGCCACCTGATGCTCCCACACACCAACCTCGCGACCCCAGCCCTTGCGCCTGCGAACCGCCTCGCCCATCACACACCTCCCTCACCTAAGACCAACGTCCACAAAACGACCCCCGCCAAAAACGCCGGACCTGCCCGCAATAGCCTGCCCCTCGACGCTGGGACGGCATCCTGCCGCCCGCCGACGCATAACGGCCCTCCTGGCCTCCCCGGCCGCTGCGGCATCCCGCCGCCGGCCGGCAACGCCGTCCTTCCTGGCCGGCGGCGTGGTGGGGCATCCTGCCCACCAGTTGTCGGCCGCCCGTCCGGGGACGGCCTAGGGGCCATCCCGGCCCGTTGTCCGCGGCCATCCGCGCCGCGGCGCAGGGCCAGGCCCGCCTGGACGAGGCCGAGGCACCCGGGGCCATCACCCCCGCACCTCCCACACCTCCGTCCGCATCCGGCGCTGCAGACCTCAATCGGTTGCCTCAAGCTGCCGATCACTTCCGCTTCAACCCGAACGGAACACTCACGTCCCTCCGCGGATCCCTGGCGTCCGCCTCGCGCTCCTGGCGAACCCTCTGGGCATTCACCAGCCACTGCTCACCAAGATTTTTCGGATTAGCGAGCGGATCCGCCTGCGGAGCGCCCGCAGCGGAGTTTCCGGCCCGGCTTCACCGCTTGTGGCGTGTTCACCGGCAGGCGGCTCCATGACCTCGGTGCGATCCAACGGCTGTCGACGCACCTGCACGCGGAAGCGGTGCTCACCCCAGCCGAGCCAACGCACGATGACTGGCTCGGCATAGTGGTCCGTCATCATTTCCAGGACCGCTTTTACAGCCCAGTCGTCTGGCTCGAGGATCCGCGGCCGACCGCGCTCGTACTCTGCCTCAGCACAGACGGAACAATAGTTGCCGACCTGCTCAAACTCAAAGGTATGGGCATTGATCAGGTACAGGCTCCATCTTGCACGGCCCTCAATCAGGGCAGAACAGTGTTCGCAAGGCCAGAGATCACCACTCATCACTCAGTTGTCTCCGTTGCGGCCAGGCCGGCTCGAGCCGTCACGGCCCCGACACCAGAACCGTGCTCACTACTACATTCGCGACGCGTGAATCGTGCGAAGCTGCGGTTGAATCCGCCGTCCCTCGGGGAACACGTCGCGGATCCCGCCCCGCAGCGCGTCCATGAGGTCCTCATGTGGGTGGAGAGTCTCGGCCGGATAGTCGAGGATCATTCCGCCCCGCTTCGCCCGGCTGTAACCCTGGAACGCCGCGATCAAGTGCGTACAACGCGGATGGATGATCAGGCAGCCCGTGTCGAGCAGGATCTCGATCTGGTCGAGCCCGTCGACCACCGGATGGACCGGCCAGCGCCCCAGGACCCGCGCTCCAAAGATCCGCTCGTATTCCGAGTAGGCCGCCGGACCGATTCCCGTGCGGGCACTCGCGGCCGGGTCGAGGCGCACCACGTCGAGCCGCCCATGGGCCAGCTCGTCGGCCCTGGCCTTGACCGCCGCGGCCGTCGCCGCGGAGTACGAGCCCGACGAGTAAAAGTCACCGAACACGACGACCCGCCGCCGCTCATTGATCGTCCTGACCTGAAAGAGCACGGCGCCGGTGTGCTGGCTTGTCCCGCAGTCGATCGCCAACCGAACTGGCAGCGCCGGGTGAAAGGCCGCCTCCTCCGTCACATGCTTCGCCCGGTCGAAGCTGGCGAACCACTGGCCCTCGACGATCTCGAGCAGCTCGGCATAGAGCTCTTGCCGCCCCAGCCGCGTTCCCTCGAACATCACCGTGATCTGCGCGAAGAACTGCGGGGCAAGATGGGCGCGGTTTTCGTAAGTCGTACCACCGGTCCTGGCGACCGTCGGATCCTCGACCAGCCGTTTCAGGAGCTGGGTCGCGCGCGGAGTCGTCGTGACGCAGACACGGGAATTCGCGCCGAGACGAAGGCCCAGCCAAAGCATGTCGTACGCGGCCGGGTACCGCCAGGCTGCGACCTCATCGCACCACGCCGCGTCATGCTGAGGGCCTCGCAGCCGGTCCGGCTCGTCGGCACTATAGGTCGTGGCGATCGCCCCGTTGGGCCAGGTCAACCGACGCTTCGAGGGCTCGTAACGCGGCCGACACCAGGGCGGACTGACGGCCAGGAGACCCGACTCCCCCTCGACCATGACGTCGCGGACGTCGGCCGCCGTCGGCGCCACGAGGGCGAGGCGCCGGGCCTGTCTCGCCTCGACCAAGCTTCGCACCCACTCGGCGCCGCACCTGGTCTTGCCCCACCCGCGGCCGGCGAGCGCCAGCCAGGTCCGCCAACCGCCCTCTGGGGGACGTTGAGCCAGGCGCGCTCGAGGATGCCGCTGGCACTCCCCGGCGACAACCCCGCAAGGGCAATCCACGCCGTACCAGTCCCAAAGGGTCCGATCGTGCGTCTCGGCCCCGGCGGTGCCAAGCAGCTTTTCAATTCGAGCTACCCGCGCCGCCTGCCCGCTCATGAAGCTGTTTCTCAATGTCGGTTATCCGTTTGTCGAGCCCGGCGTAGTCGGACATGACCATGAGATCGGCCACGACGGCTCGAGCCGCCTGCAGCCGAACGCTGTCACTGCTACCCCTCGTGACCAGCCTGACGATCTCCGCGACCGCCGTGGTCACATGTCGCGACATCTGGCCCAAAGCCCGGTCGAAAAAGCGACGACGGAACTCATCGACCTGGGCCCTAAACTCGGGGCGACGATGCCACTCATAGGCCGTTCGGAGCGGGATGTTATTGGCCTTTGCCCAAGCGGCCACGGACTTGCCGGAGGCCACGGACAAGGCGAGCGAGCTACGCAGCGCGCGCGGGTGCGGTCCAGGCATAGCTGTAAAACCTTGCAGTCAGACGCGAATGGACGCAAGTCAGTCGCCGGCGTCATCGTATCGGCCCAGGCCGATCGAACTCCGGCATCCCGGACTCGGTATAAATGCGACGACCGACGGTGGGAGGCCGGCCGGCGCAAGGAGCGAGATAGGAAAAAAGAAGTGCGAGAGAGTTCAGCAGGGCGCCGAGGCACACCTCCTTCGCAACCGCGAGCACACCTCATCCTGGCGATCCACGAGTGCCGCCAAATGAGCCTCGTGGATCAGCAGGAGATTACCCGGAAAGCCGTCTCCGCTCAGAGCGAGGATCGGCACCGTGCCGCCGGGGACACGTTCGTTGCACCGCCGCCAGCGTTCCATCAGTTCAGGTGCCTTCTGTCGTTGGATGCGTATAGCCATACTTTTCACTTCCTCTCCCACAAGTCGAACTCGTGGTCGAACGCCGCTTTCCACTCTCGAAAATCGCCTCCATAACCAGACAATCGCGCCTGAAGCTCCGAAACGCCCCGGATTGTCCTGAAGGCGGCTCGGTTTTCCTGGGTGCGTCTGGTGCCGAGCACGCCCGCGATCCAATTGATCAACATCGAGCGCATGACCTCAGCAGCGAACTCTACGTCTTCGTTCCGGCCTTTTTTCCTGACCTCGCCCAGAAGCTGCTGCACCCAGCGTTCGCTGCGGCCAAACACGGCGGCCAACGTCGGAACCGTGTAATCGCGATGGTGCGCGATCAGTTTTCGATGCAGGTGCCTGGTGATAAGCCTGCGAAGGTTCCCTTCTTGGCTCTGCGTCGCCTTCTCGTCGCGAAATTTCTTCCCTTGCGCAAACGCGGCCTGTTCCGGAACACATGTCGGACCTGGCCGGCTCCGAAGCCGACTCCCCCGCATGCGTGATCGCCGCCCGCCACCGCGGGGACTTGCTCTGTCGTACTTCCGGCGGAGCGGGTGTGTTTCCTCGCGCATACGTCCTATCCTATGTCGTATCCTAGGGGCAACGGCGCACCCGGCGCCGCCGAGCAGGCCGCAACACTCGGCCGGTCAACCGATTGCACGGCGCTGCAACCGCGCAGCAAGTCTGCACCACGAGAGCACGCCTGCAGGCAGCGGCGTTCCGCGTCGACAGCCTGCGACCGTCACGACCGTTGCGACCATCGCAACCGGCCAGCAAGTCCCTCGCCCCCAAGGCCGCCGGCGGCCCGGGCGCCCGCGCCCCGCCCCGGCCGTGCGCCTCGACGCCGGCCGGCACCCTGCCAGCCACCGACGCCGAGCGGCCATCCTGGCCTTCCCGCCGGCTGCCGCCTCCCGCGGCACGGCGGCAACCGCCGGCATCCACGCCGGCTTCGAGGCGGGGTATCCTCCCCGGTAGTTGACGGCCTCCATCCTGGCGGCCTAGTGGCCATCCCGGCCAGTTGGCCGCGGCCGTCCTGGCCGCGGGCTCGCCTGCCGCGCCCGGCGCCGCTCCGCTGGCCGGGGCCGCCGAACCGACACGATCGGCACGACCGGACCGAGGGCCGCGCGTCGAGCCGTGCCACCTGGCAATGCCAGGCCGGCCGATGTTGGACGCCGAACCGCGGAGATGGTAGTTTGTCCTCAGATGTTCGTCTGAGGACAAAAGGTAGTGCGATTATGCCGAGAAAACGACGGATAACGAGAGTAGGGCTAAGCGACGGGCCGCTCGAGGTCGACGGCTACGTGCGCGTATCCACCGAGGAACAAGCGCGCGAGGGACTGAGCCTCATCTTCCAGGAGGACCGCATACGGGCCTACTGTGGCCTCTACGACCTCCGCCTCGTGCGCATCGCCCGAGATGCCGGAGTTTCGGCCAAGACCCTCGAGCGCGACGGCCTGGCGGCCGTGCTCGACGATCTGAGACAGGGGCGCGTCGATGGCGTTGTCATCCTGAAACTCGATCGGTTGACCCGCCGGCTGCGGGACTGGTCGGATCTCATCGACGAGTTCTTCAGCGATAAGGCCGGCCGCCGCCTTTTCTCGGTCAATGATTCGATCGACACCCGCAGCCCGTCCGGCCGCATGGTGCTCAACATGATCATGACGGTTGCACAGTGGGAACGGGAGGAGATCGCCTACCGAACCGCCACCGCCCTGCAGGGGAAGATCGCCCGCGGCGAGCGGTGCGGGCGGATCCGCTTTGGGTATCGGTTGGCGCCCGACGGACGAACGCTCATACCCAATCCCCGCGAGCAAGCGGCGATCGCCTTCATGCGTCAATGGGAAGCCCAAGGCAAAACCTACCGCGAGATGGCGGCGATGCTCGAGGAGCTGGGCATTGAAACCAAAGAGGCGGGATCGATTTGGCGACCTGGTGCAATTCACCGGATTCTTTCGAGGCCGATTGCATGACTAAGGTCAAGCGCGTGCTCGATCGTTTCTACCCGGACCGAACCCGGCCGCCCCGCCTCCGGGGCCCGATCGCCTGACTGGAGCGCCAGCGCGTATCCATGCAAGAGCCCAGGCTGAACTGAACCACCACCGGGACCCCCGCCCGGTTTCGATTCCGTGCTGCGCTCCAGACACCCCAATCGTGCTCCGCGATAACGGCCCTTGCTCTGATGATCGTGATTTGCGATCATTCTTTCGGGTAAGCGATCCTACGGCCGATAGGTGTTCTGTGCGCGCGATCTCTCGTAGCACGCTCAGGCGATTCTGGGAGTCCCGAACATCCGACGCCCAGATTGCCCGGCGAGATCTCACCGCCTGGCTCAAAGTCGCTAAGAATGCTGTTTGGGCTAACTTCGCTTCGCTCAAAGAGAGCTTCAGCGCAGCGGACCAAGTCGGAAACTGCGTCGTCTTCGATGTGGGAAACAACCGTTATCGGCTGATCGGACGCGTCCTCTATAGTCACCCACGGCGCCAAGGCAGAATCTACGTCCTGCGCGTCATGGATCACAAAGAGTACGACAAGGGAGACTGGATTGACGCCTGCGGATGCCACCGGCCGCCACCGAAAAAACCAACCATCCGGCAAGCGCTCCCGCAACGAAAAGCGGAGCCGCACGGACGGAAAAAGGGGAGATGAATGATGGCCACAAAGACACGAACATCCGCGCGAGCCGCCGGCAAGAAACTACGGCCCCTCGACCTCATCAAGTACCTTGAGCGGGTAAGCAGATTCCCGCTCGAGCCCATTCGCGATGAAGCCCATTTGATCGAGGCGCAAGCCGTGCTGGAGAAGCTGTTGCAAGAGGATCTCGATCGGGAAGGCGAGATGTACCTGGGCGCGCTGACTTGCCTTGTTGAGGCTTACGAGGACGAGCACGAGCCGCCCATCGACGCCTCTGCGGCGGATGTGCTCCGCGAATTGATGAGGGCGAACGGACTTACCCAAAGAGATCTCGAGGACAAAATCGGGATCTCGCAATCCACAATCTCTGCTGTCCTGAACGAAACCCGGTCGCTCACCAGCAAACAAGTGCTTGCACTTTCCAAGCACTTCAACGTTCAACCGGCCGCGTTCCTACCCTCCCGCCCCTAGCCGTAACAGACGGATGCCGCGGCCGCCGGCGACGAGCTCGACCTGGCGCGCGTCGAGCGGTCGGGTTCTTCCGCTGCGCCGCCGCCCCCGCCGGAGGATCCCGTGGAAACTGCGCGCCGGATCGGCTAAAACAGGCGAGAAAATGGGGGGAGTCGAGCTCATGGCCATCGAAGGGTACGCGATCGAAGAGCGCGGCAGCATTCTCGTCGACACGGTCCGGTCGACCGTCGGCGACGCGAAAGTCGCCGCGGCGCATACGAAGAAAATCAAGGGAGCCGACTGGCAAGCCCTGGTTCAAATGTTCCAGTGGCGAATCGTGCGAGTCGAGGTCCGCAAGATCGGCCCGGATCCCGCCCCGCCGCCGGCCCCGCTGCCGGCCGCCCTGGTCGTCGGGTCGGACCAGCGACCGATACGGCTCGCGCGGAAGAGATGAGCGTCAGTGGCGACCGGCCGTCGTCGGCTCGCCCGCCGGCTCGCTGAACGGAAGGAAGCCTTGCTTAGCTTCGAGGCTCGAATACAAGCCGATCTGGTCGGCAATGCCCGTGAAGCGCGTGCTCGATCGTTTCTACCCGGACCGACGACGGGATCCCCGTTCCCGCCCGGCCGCCGGTTGACATGCGCTCGAGGAGCTGGGCATTGACACCAAAGAGCCCGGCTCGATCTGGCGCCCGTGGTACTGAGCGCCTAAGAGGGACCCACTTACGGGCGATCTGAGCGCCTAAGATCGCGGTCGCTCCTCTACCGTAGGTTTTCGCAGCCTGGGGGCTCGGACCCCCTCCAGCGCGGCGACAACCTCGACCAGACGGGTTGTCAGCGACGCCAGCGGCCGCGGGCGACGCGCTCGAGTGGTGGCATCGTTACCAGCTCGCGGCGCCGGCCTCCGGGTCGCGGCGCCGATTGCGATCAATGCGCGCGGCCTCGACCCTCCGGGCTTGAGCAGCTCGTCAGGTCGAGGGGGTGGTTGCCAGCGGCCGCAACGTCGAGCGGTTCACCAGAACAGCCGGCAACGAACCTGACATGCGACCAGAGGGGCGGGTGCTGGCAAGCCTGATGGAAACGTCGACCGGCGGTCGCGGGCCTGATGGTGGCGTTTGGGGCCGGCGGGGCGGGATCTTGACCGGGGCCTCGGGTCAAGTTCGTTGTTTTTTTCTCTGTTGCTATCGGCAGCCCAACGGGGCCGGAGGCGGCACATTGCGTCAACAAAAACACCCCCGTGCACCCGGAATGCAATGGGGGTGTAAAAGGTTGATTTTTATTCGCCGGGCCGAACCAGACGGCGCCTAACCGACCTTGGACAGATCGTCGATGCCATTGCCGCCGGCCCACTCGCCGTTGTTCCGGACGGCGTTCGTCCAGATGACGCCGAAATCCCCGCGGGTTCCAGCGCTCTCATGGACGTTTCCGCCGAGGTTTCCGCCGAGGAGCTTGGAGTAGAAGGCACCCCCAGTGGAGTCCCCGGATACGAGCCCATTGCCGCCGAAGATCTGGCCCTGAACGTTGCCGCCGATCTTCTGCATGCCAGCGATGGAGCCGAAGACCGTGTTGCCATTGGTCCATCCGCCGTTGTTCTCGACACCAGTTACTCCGGAAACTTCGACATAACCGTAGTTCCTACCCACCTTGCTGGGGCATCCACCCGGGGCCCCGGGGTGGATGGCACCCAAACCAAAGCCACCGGAAACGGACCCATCGCTGCCGCGGAGCTGGCCCTGAACGTTGCCGCCGACCTCCTGCATGCCAAGGATGGAGCCGAAGACCGTGTTGAGGTCGCGGCCGTTCGGGCCCTTTATCGCTTCGGCAACGATCTCGGTATCGGGGAAGGCAACTGGGCCCATACATTCCCCATTGCCGCTGCCGAAGGCCTGCCCCCCCAAAGTGCCTGTCCCGAATGTCCCGAAAATCAGCACCCAACCAATCATAACGCGTCGCTTCCACATCTCTCAAACCCCCGTTTTACGGGAGCCCTCCTACACGGACGGGGATTGGACGTGGACGGGTACCAACTTGGCGCCGTCCGGACGTGTCTGCGCCTCTTTGAACGTCTAACCCAATCCGTAAAGATCAATTGTTTTGTTCAAATCTCTTTTACGTTGGACTCATAGCAGAGGCAGTACCCGCGCCGGGGTGGCCCCTTTCCTGTCTGTCAGCGGTCGTTGCCGCGTTAACCAATTGCTGAGGACGGTCCGCGGCGCAGCACACGGCGCGAACCGCACGTCCCATCCGCGTTTTGCTTCCATGGCCGTGAACCAACCGTAGGCCTTTTCCACAGCGGAGCTCGCATCGTCCTGAGACAACTTCAGCTGAATCTGGGTGGTGTAAAGTTTCGTTCCGCTGTGGGGCATGTCGAGACTGCCGACAGCTTGAGCCCTGGCCTTGAACCCAAAACTCTTGACAATCCGCACGACGTTTTGAAGGACGTCGTCCTTCTCGTACGAATAGATACTCAGCTCATATAGCTGCGCTGCGCCACCTTTGGCCGAGATTCGTGGTTTGTGTGGACTCATGACGGCGATCATCTGTGGTCTCTCCGGAATAAAAGACATGGCTCATCGTGTTTGTCGCAACCGTGAGCCTCGTTCGGCCCGCACGTGGGTTGGTCAACGATCAGAAGTCGCATCCGGCGAACCCGCAGGCCGCTCTCATCAGCCTTGCCGTGGTAAGGCTCTCATCGAACTTCACACCCCACCCAAACTCCGAGCCGAAGAAGTTGAGCCCATTGCGGACCTGCTTGACGATCTCCCGGGCGTTTGCCTGAGGAACCGCAACGTCCATGTGAAGCCGGAAGAGGCCCGGACTCGGTCGCGCCTTCCTGCGAGCGGTGGGTCCCGCACCGAATCCCGGAATGGTCTGGAGCAACTCCGCGGTGATGCTGACCCTATTTGTCGCCAAAAGACGCGAGACGCGACTGTGAACTCCGTTGTTGTCGGACGCGACAACAGTCAAGTGGTAATGCAGCGGTGGCCGGGTGTCATTCTCGTCCTCCGGGATTCCTGGCTCTTCGGGTACCGGTAGGTTGTCTGACCGGAGCGTTTGCCTGAGGCGCTCCATGCCGGCAGGTTCGGCACTAAGCATATACTGAGCGCCATAGGCTGCCCGAGAGGTATCGCACGCGCTGGACAGCAAGCCCGCGTGTCCCGATTTGATGCCGATGTCGTGCTGATCCAGCCAATTGCTGATCCCCGCGACAAACCCCACGCAGTCTGGTCCGTTGACTGAAAGAACGGCCAGTTCGCAGGAAGGGTCCTCATGCTCGTTCTGGCGACCGGCGGATGGCGCCCCGTCGGGCGCGTCGGACCATTGGTCGAGAGTAATGTGAGCCCAAGGCGTCGTCGCTTGAACCGTAACGTCACTCATAAAAACACCTCGATTGCAAGTAAGTTAGGAGAGATGCGGGCGCCTACGTCTTTTGAGGTGCGGCCGCATCCTCATTTCGTTGCTGACTACCATGTCTTTGTTGGGGACGTTTCGGATCTTGCAGAGACAGAGGATATTTTTTTTCCAAGCACGCAGCGCGGCTGAGCACAATCTTGCAGCGCAGCGGAAATTTTTTCGCCTTGCCCGAACCGGCGCAATGAATGTGCTCTGCATATAGAAGGAGCAGGGCTGGCATATTTAAGGAGCAGGGCCGGTGCTTAGTGCGCTCAAAAAGAACACCTTGAATGGTCCTGCGACGTTTGGCGCGCAACTTGCGGAGGACGCCTGATAACGCGTTTACAGCCTCCGCGATGTCTTCGAGACTTTGAATGGCTGGTCCGCATTGGGGCCCCGTGGCGCTACCTGCCCGACGACTTTCCACTCTGGGAGATGCTCTACCAACAGACACGCCGCCTCGCGCCGTGCTCCGGTTGGCCATCGGCAAGGAGCCCAGCCGACCACCGCCGCGCTCGACGGCCGGACCATCTAGTCCGGTCCCGATGGCGGGTTCGGCGCCGACTGCGACGGGTACGAACGACAGACCGATTCCGAGGTTCACACCGCCGCCGATACGCTCAGGCAGGCGCTGACGGTTTACGATACGGCAGCGAACGAGCAGGATCGGGCACAGGTCGGTGTGCTAGGCCCAAGCCGCGCAGAAGGCGACCGCGAAGTTAGTCGGGATCGCATTCGTCGATCAAGGCTATGCCGGCGAGGCTACGGCCACCATGACGGTCGGGCACTAGATCAAGCTGGAGATGGTCAAGCTGCTCGAAGCAAAAACGCTGGGTTGTGCTCAGCCGCGGCGCGTGCTTGGGAAAAAAATATCCTCTCTCTCTGCAAGATCCGAAACGTCCCGAACAAGACATGGTAGTCAGTCTCCTGTCCCGTTGAGCAAGGCTGCGTTCTCCTCTCCCATCGAGCAAGGCTGCGTTGTTGTGTTTGTCGTGGGCAACTGGCCGGTTGATGAGCTCCTAAGAAGGAGGGAGCGTGTATGCGTGGGCAAGGGAAATCGGAACTTCGACCTCCGCGGGGATCGCGCTGGCGAGAGTGGGTCCAAGTCGAGCGATACGCCCGTCGGCGTTACGCGCGACGACATGGAAGACCGTTGGACGACCCCGACGTTGAGGACTATGGTCAAGAGGTCGTGAGCCGGGTTTACCGTCGGTTCGCGGCCGAACCTGAACGCTACAGCGTCGGCGAGGAGTTTATGAAACTCGTCCTCGGCGTCATGAAGTGGGTGGCCCGTGAGAGGTGGCGCGAGCGCGCCCGCTGGCGCAATCTTGTCACCAGATTGGGCCAGCAGTGGGAAGAATTTGTGAGCGCACCCGACCCCCGGTTGCTCGACTGGCAGGAGGAATTTGAGCTAATCGTCGTTCCGGTAGAAGCCCGTAGTGGCCCGAAGACTTGGATGGCTTTCCAACTTGTCCAGTTCGATGGCATGTCGCCAGAGAAGGTTGCCCGCAAGCTGAAAATGACTGTGCAGGCCGTGTACTCGGCGAAGCACAATGTTATGGAACGTCTCATGGAAGAGGAAGGTTTTCTGAAGTTGGAATGCTTGCTCCGGCGCCTTTGGCCGGAGCCGTGCATTCGTCGCGCAGTCGCGAGTGCCCGACGTGAGTGCCCAAAGAAAATGAGGGGGATCATCGACAAGCTCTACAGTTCGGACAACCCAGGGCATCCCAGCCAAGTGGATGCAAGTGCTAAAATCATCTATCAAGCCCGGGCCGCTTTTCTCAAGAGGCTCGAACCCATCTTGCTCGAAATCTGTAGGCGTGAAGAAGGTCTCCCATTGGACGACTGAGGCTATCGTTAACCCCTACCGTCTGGCCTCATCCTTCCGGACTACCCTCACGATCGATATGAGCTCCGGGGCCCAGGACCCCGGAGCTCATTCTTTTTTGAGGACACTTGTGTCAGAACCGCGAGTGTCCAACCTGCGGCGGTGCCATCGGCCTGTCCGGCGTTCGACGGCTGCCTGTACATCGCCTTCCTGCAAGAATTCACAGAATCCGGCCAGATCCTGGGTGAAATGTGGTTAGGAGAGACTTCAGACTTCAAAAGGTCCGGAATCGCCACGAGTGATCGGAAAGCTATCCCTGATTCGCTATTGGCCCTAACCCAGAGCGGGGGCTAACCCGTGAGATCCAAACGCGTAAAAATTGACGGGATCCACAACCTCGCCTGCAGCCTGAAACTCTTGAAGGGGGGGCCCGACGGAGTCAAGGAGTGGAACTACCGCCGCCTCATTGGCGAAGCGGCGTCCAACCTAAGCCGAGTTAATCTCCAGGGCGCCTTTCTTTGCGGGATCGACCTGAGCGGTATCAACTTGAGCGGCGCCAATCTCCGTGAGTCGAATCTCCGATTCGCTGATCTCCGTGGAACCGGCCTTCTTGGCGCCGACCTGCGCGGCGCTGACTTCCATGGGACCAAACTCCACCGGACCGACCTCCGGGGAGCCCGCCTTAGTGGGGCCAATCTTGCCGAGTCCCGTTGCTGGAACACCGTCTTCGCCGATACCGACCTCGCCGATGTGCGCGGCCTCGAGTCCGTCATCCACGAAGGTCCATCTACGATCGGAGTAGACACACTCATTAAATCGCATGGCAAGATATGTATGAACTTCCTCCGCGGTTGCGGGGTACCTGATATTATGACCGAGAAGATGATTTCCTGGATCACTTCCATGAAGCCAACCCAGTTCTATTCGTGCTTCATCAGCTACAGTACGAAAGACGAGGAATTCGCGAAGCAACTGCGAGCGCGGATGGTCCAGGAGAACCTCCGCGTGTGGTTCTGCCCTCAGAACATACGGTGGGGAAAGAAGCTCCACGAGCAGATCGACGAGGCGATCCGCACCCACGACAAACTACTCCTGGTCCTCTCACCAAACAGCATAGAGAGTGAGTGGGTGAAAACCGAGTTGCGCAAGGCGTTCAAGATCGAGCGCCGTGAAAGCAAGCGGAAGCTGTTCCCGATCGGGTTGACCACCTACGAGATGATTCGGAACTGGGAGTGTTTCGACGCCGATCACGGAATAGACTTAGCGGCCGAGGTGCGGGAGTATTTCATCCCCGACTTCTCGCGGTGGCAGGATAAAGACTCCTTCGAGGCAGCCTTTGCCGAATTGCTCAAAAACCTTAAAGCGGAGGAGCCGACTGAAGCGACCCACAAACCAGAATAACGCGGATCCGATCCCAAAAAGCAGCGGTGGAAATTGGGGTGTGAGTAGCAATGAATACTGTTGGGGTGCCGCCTCGCGGCCGCGTTGCTCACCGGGGCAGGTGGGTTGCTCACCAGCTCGCCGATGGCAGACCGGTGGTCAGCCGCCAGGGTTTCGACCTCGACAAGGGCAAGTCGCGACGGGCCTGGAATGCGACCAGCCGGGCCGACAGCCGGCGGTCTGTATCAAGCCGACCAGGGACGCTGGCCTCCTAGTGGGGCGTTTGCGCCGGTGAGCAAACCCTTGATTCTCCGCTCACGAGTCCGGAAGATAAGCGGCGCAGAAAAAAGCCGCCGTGTGCGACCAACACACGACGGCGAGATCGGTTTTCCGAGCTGAGCGACAGCCCGGCCGACATTTGCAAGGCCCTGTCTGGGAGGGACCCCGCGTCTGCATCTGATGATATCACAACCAAGCCCCAGAGGGGCAGAGCGTTCTCCCTGCGCGCCGAACCGGCCGCCGTTTCCTTACGAGCATAGCCTACCGCGATTCGTCGAAAAGCTGGTTCGCCAGCGAACCCTTAACCGGAAACCCCGCAACGGCGAGCCCCTTAACGCCGACCGCGACGTCGGCCTGACGCGCACCGATGCCGAGATCCTGCGCCGCACGCTCGACTGGCGCACGATCTTCCCTGATTCGTGCTGGGTGACGCGCCGGACGCTGGCGAAGCAAATAGGCGTGTCAGTGGACACGATCCAGGACGGTTGGCGCCGCCTCGAACGCGAGAAGTGCATTCGGCTCGAGCAAGTCGCCGAGCCCGGCGAGCCCGACCCGCTCGAGCCAAGGAACGCCACCGGCTGGCGAATCCATTTCCTCTTCGTCCGGACCCGGGCAACGTACGGTCCCGGACCGGACCGCCGACCAAACGCCGAACGATCCAAGACGCCAAAGCGTCGGCAATCGCCGACCGTGAGGGAGGAGGATATTTTTCCCCCCCTCAGGGGAGATATTTTCCCCCCCCCCCAGGGAGATATTTTTCCCCCCAATAGGGTTCTTTCGAACCCGGGGAAAGCGCAAACGACGACGGACGACGCGGGCACGCACGCGGGCGGGCGCGCCTTCGAGGAATTTGCCGACCCGGAATCGTCGTCGTCTTTTCCCCCTCCACCAACCCAGAAACTCCGCAGACACCATCCGTCAAGGTCGCTAGTCCGAACCCTTGATTCTCCGCCCACGACTTCGGAAGATAAGCGGCGCAGAAAAAAGCCGCCGTGTGCTGAAACCACACGACGGCGAGATCGGTTTTCCGAGCTGAGCGACAGCCCGGCCGACATTTGCAAGGCCCTGTCTGGGAGGGACCCCGCGTCCGCATCCAATGATAACCGACAATCCCCCACAAGGTAAGGGGACTGGTTCGTGCTGCGCGCCGACCGGCAACGAAAAGCCGCCCGCGACGCCCGGTTTTTGGTTCCCGTTCAATCGGGAAACCGGAAAGGGCCTACCCCGCCATCTGCGAGCCGCGGCCGAGACGCTCGAGCTCCGCTACCAGGACAGGTGCTACACCTGGGCCAACGCGAAGCTCCTTGCGCAGGACCACGGACTTCGCACCGAGCGCGGATGGCACAAACTCGACAAGCAGTTGATAGCGGCAGGCTGGCTCAAGACCTTCACGCTGCACCGCGGCAACAAAAAGTACACCATCCGAGTCGCGCTCAAGCGACTCCATCAGGGACGCGGCGTCTTTGACGAGAAGGACGGCTGCTGGGAGTGCCTCGTCAAGGACGCGCGAGCACGGGTGACTCACCAAGGAGAGCTCGGTCTGTGCGCCGAATGCGCTGGTGAAAGTCCCCGAACTCCAGTTCCGAAGTCCCCGAACTCCAGTTCCAAAAGTCCCCGAACTCCAGTTCGGTCACTTTCCAAAAGTCCCCGAACTCCAGTTCGGTCACTTTCAACGCGCCTACCTTTTCCTGAGTTCGAAAAAGAGAAACAGGAAAAAGAGAAACTGAAGTCGACGACGAAGCAAGGTGGATCCTGGGAATCGCCCGCGCGCGAGGCCGCCGGCCCGGCCCCGTCGTCGTCGTCGCAAGAGCGAAGGACCGGACTGGAAGAGCTTCGGACCACTGATGCGAGCATTGACGACCCGGTGGTCGCCGAGCTGCTCGACCAGGCCGTCAACATCCTGACCGGCGAGCGACCCGCCGAGCTGCCCGGCAAGATCCGGGCCGCGATCCAGGCCGGCAACCCTGCCTGGTGGATCCGCGACGCCTTGGTCGCGGTCAAGAGGATGATTCCCAGGGACGGTGGCAAACGGCACTGGGGCATGGTGCTTCGCGTGCTGGCCAACTTCCGGCTCGAGGGCAAGCCGCTCGAGGAACCGGCCCACCCGCCGGACCCGAACCAGGCCTCGAGAGAAAGGAACTGCGCGACGCCAGACTTTTCCGACTCCGGGGACTATCCCCGGGTTCGGCCAGACGCGATAATCGCGCCGCGAGCGCGTAAAAAACCGCGAGCCGGCAAGCCCGCGGTTCTTGTAAACTCGGGCCGCCCGTTAGCAGCGGACGGCAATCGTAGACCCTTTGAGCAGAAAGGAATCTACATTGGACAGTATAGACGCTGAACGCCCCTCAGTCGAGGGGACGCGTTCTCCGCGCGCGCCGACCGAGCGCCAAAACCCTGCCGACACCTGGATCATTTGCGAATCCGCGAAGTTTCGCAACAGCCCCTCGCCGCCGCACCGGAAGGACGCTCGCCGCGTAATTGAGGCCCGCGCTCGCTTGCATCGTTTTACCTTTGCCGGCAAGCATCGGTTGGCCTATGAATACGGCAAATGCAGGGGCATAGAGGGCGGGATCCGCCAATGGGAACGATGCGTCGCGGAGCTGATTGAAGACGGCACGATCCTCACTGTCGACCTATGGTCGGCGAGGCGCCGGCGTGCGTTCCCGCTCATCGTGCTACTTGAACGGATTGATGAGCATCTGGACGCCTTCAACCCCGACCGGGACTGCCTGATATGCCTTGTGCTCGATCCCGCTCGCGATCTGATCGACGGGCAACCCTCCCTGCCGCGGCGCGAATGTCCGCATAGCGAGGCCCAACGGGAGGCCGCTCTTGCCCGCGCAAAAATGCGTCATCCGTGTCGCAATTCTGCCGACACGCAAGACGCAAATTCGCGTCATCCATGTCGCAATTCTGCGCGTCGCCATCCTCTTGAAGTGTTGAAAGAGAACACATTGAAAAGAAACGAAGCTGAAACGACGACAACAGCGCAAGGTAGATCCCGGGAATCGCACGCGCGCGAGGCCGCCGGCCCGGCCGAGTCGTCGTCGTCAAAAAAAAGTGGGGAGAGGGAAAGCGGATCGGGGGAACTTCGGACTAGGGATCCGAGCATTGAAGACGCAGTGGTCGCCAAGCTGGTCGACCAGGCCGCCCGGATCCTGACCGGCGAGCGACCCGCCGAGCTGCCGGGCAAGATCCGCGCCGCGATCCAGGCCGACAACCCCGGCTGGTGGATCCGCAACGCCCTGGTCGCGGTCAACAGGATGACCCCGCGGGACGGCGGCAAACGGCACTGGGGCATGGTGCTTCGCGTGCTGGCCAACTTCCGACTCGAGGGCAAGCCGCTCGAGGAACCCGCCCCGCCGCCGGACCCGCACCAGGCCGCGCTGGAGAAACGGGCCCGCGACCAGGAGCAGGAAAAGATCCAGACTCAACACGACAAGGCCCTCGAGGCCGCGCTGCGAGCCGCATGGGATCGACTGCCGGAGACGCAGCGCGAATCGATCCGTGCCAAGGTCGAGGCCGAGAACCCGACTCTGGTCCGCTGGCCGAAAATGCTCGAGCCGCTCTACCTCGCCGCGATCGCCGCCGCCCAGGCCGCGGCCGAGACGGAGCCCGGCACATGATCACGAAACCGGCAACCGCCCCCGGGTGCCACTCAGCGACGGCCGCGGCGTCGGTACGGTCAATCTACCGCCCCGAACCCTGGGAGCGTCAGGACGGGCCTTCCAGGCCGCCCGGGAGACCGCCGGCGCGCTGGCGCGAACCCCCATGATCGGACCGGCTGGAATCTGATCTGATCATATAGTCAGCTATTCGACTGACCCCGTTCGTTGTGCGCGCCGAACCCCCTCAAACGCCTGCTGAACGCGCGCACTCGCCCGGACGCCCGGCGAGCGCGCCGAGGCCCAGCGGGAGGGAAGCTGCGATAAGGCGCAATAGAACTTCTCAGAAGTGTTCCACACCGCACCGTGACTCTGTTGCGCCTTATCGCATCTTCCCTCCCGTTACCCCTTCAAGGCGTCATCACCGAAACCCAATCGGAATTGATTGAGCTTGAGGTCATGCCGGATCACGTCCACTTGCTCGTTGAGATCGATCCTCAGTTCGGCATCCACAAGCTCGTCAAGCTGGCCAAGGGAAGATCGTCGCGTTTTCTGAGGCAGGAATTCCACTGGCTCAGAAGTCGGCTGCCGACACTTTGGACCAACTCCTATTTCGTATCGACTGTCGGTGGTTCTCCCTTGTCCGTGGTCAAGCAGTACATCGAAAGCCAGAAGCGAGTGTAGCTCGTGGCGATCCATCGCAAGGTCTATCGATTCCGCATGCAGCCTACCAGGGTTCAGGAGCAATCCTTGAACCGCCTGGCAGGTGCGAGGCGGTGGGTCTGGAACTGGGCTCTCGCCCGATGGAAAGAGACCTTCGAGACAACGGGGAAGTCGATCAGTCTCAAGCAACTCTCCACTGAGCTGACGGCTCTCAAGCAGATGCCAGAAACCGCGTGGCTCAAGGAAGCGGACTCGCAGTCCCTTCAGCAAGTTCTCAAAGACCTGCACCGGGCTTTCAGTAACTTCTTCGCCAAGCGTGCTCGCTACCCGCGCTTCAAGAGCAGGAAGCGTGATCCCTTGCGGTTTCGCATCCCGCAGCGGGTCAAGATCGATGACGAGAAGGTCTATGTTCCCAAGGTCGGACAGGTTCGAATCCGGCAATCGCAACCCGTGGAAGAGGAAACCAAGAGCGCCACGTTCCGACGTTCCGCCGATGGCAAATGGTATGTCACGCTCACTGTCGAGTTCGAGATGCCGGACGTCCCCTTGCCGTCTCCCGACCCGCTCTCCGTCGTCGGCATTGATCTGGGGTTGAAGACATTCGCTACGATCACCGGCCAAGAACCGATTCCCTGCCCGAAGTTCTTTCGCAAGGGGCAACGCAAGCTTCGCAAGGCTCAACGAGTGCTTTCGAGGCGAAAGCCTGCAAGCAGACGGAAGGCCAAGGCCAAACGCACCGTCGCCCGCATCCATCAAAGAATCACCAACCAAAGAGGAGACTTCCTTCACAAGCTGACGACGGAAATCGTCAGCCACAACGACGGTATCTGCATCGAGGATTTGTCGCTCAAAGGTCTTGTGAGAACCAAGCTGGCCAAGAGCTTCACGGATGCCTCGATGGGAGAGTTTCGGAGACAGCTCGCATACAAGAGCGTGTGGAACCGCAAGCACCTTGTCGTGATCGATCGCTTCTTTCCTTCGACCCGCCTGTGCCGTGGGTGTGGAGCGATCAACGCCACGTTGACGCTCTCGGATCGGCACTGGGTATGCGGTTGCGGGATGGTGCATGACCGTGATGGTTCCGCTGCTATCAACATTCGAGACGAAGGTCTCAGGATCTTGGCCGAGGGGCACTCGGACAAGCGAAACGCTCGGGGAGCCGGTGTCAGACCTCCGATGGAGGCAGTCGGCGTTGAACCGAGAATCCCCTGGCTTTAGCCGTGGGGAGCGTCAAAATCGGTTAAGATGCGGCCTCTAGCGCGATGTCCTTGAGGCTCCCGCCGAGCGCAAAGTAGGTCCGGAACATCAAATCGAGTGATACACCGGGAGAACCTGCCTCAATATTTGCGACCCGCGACTGGCTCGAGCGAAGCCTTTTCGCCACTTGTTGCTGAGTCAAGTGCTGCCGTTCTCGGAGCTCATGGATAGCGCGGCTAAGCGCGAGCCGGAGATCGACAAGACGGCGTTCCTCGATAGTGAGCTCGAGGAAATCCTCCGCATCGCCAATCCGGAAACCGGCCGCTTCGAGAGCCTCTCGCTTCTTCTTGTCCATTGTTGCGGCCCTTCAATTCTGCTTTCTGATCGCTTCGTCGTACCGCTTCAATCGCCGCTTGCAATCCCCGATGTCGTGGGTCGATGTCTTGCGCGTGGTCTTGGGAAACACGCCAAGAATCAGGATCGCATCCGTCTCCAGGCGGTAGGCTATACGCCAAATCCGGTTTTCATCCCGTATCCGGAGTTCATGGCACCTGGCACCGATGTCCGGCATGGGGCGGGAGTGCGGTAAGCCAAGCGACTCTCCCCGCTGCAATCGGCGCAATAACGCTCCTGTCTCGACTCGCGCTTCCTTGGAAAAAGGAGGCGTTTTGACTTCACCGCTCAGCCAAACCACGCGCTTGCCGGTCGGACCTACCGACATAGATTATACCGGATCGGATATCAAGTCAAATTCAATTATGCCGCCAAAATCGTCTCTCTTGTTGAGCCCCGCTCCAAAGGAGGTCGAGGGGACCTGGCCAACGGCTGCGACCAAATCCGCGAGTACCTTCACCTGGGCGAGCGGCTCGTCACAATGTAGCACGCCCCGCGAAGACAGGCGCCAATGGGAACCACGACGCCCTCGGTCCAGCATCGCCAGCCCTCACAGGGCCCACGAAGCACTCGACCCACAACCCGGACCTCCCCGACAACTTCTGCGCCTATCCCATCGGAAACCGATGCGCGCCGGAGATTTGTCGAGCCCGGGTGGAAGCGTGGAACGAGTTTGTCGCGAACTCCCAGCTAGACGACGATGGATGCCCGCCACGCCCAAGCTGGCGTTGCGGTCTGAAAGGCGGCCAGCACGGTCAGGGAAACGATCCACCACGAAGGGCGCATTCTTCGATAAGCTCCGCGGCCACGCATGGAACAGCTCCAAGGGCCTCCGAAAGATCAACCGTCGCTCCATCCTAACGCAGCCGGGCCGACGCCGGCCGGCATCCTGCCAGCCGCCGGCGCATAACGGCCCCTGCGGCATCCCGCCGCCGGCCGGCACCGCAGTCCATCCTGGCCTTCCCGTAGCAGATGGACAAAAAACAACGCTAAGGCCGACCTGTCCCGGAACTCGGCGGTTGGACGACGGCCAGGGACGTTGATTCCGGGCTGGGTAACGGGACGGTTTTCAGGGCCCTCTTAGCAGGATTTGGTTGCTCTGGTGGTGAGTCCCGAAATGGTCCGTTTTCGGAATCGACTTCGGGGCTGGCGGGGATACGAGGTCCCCATGCAGATCCGCCTAAAGCGAGGGGCGTGTCGCGTGGTAGGACCATAGCGGTTCAGGGCGAGCATTCCAGGCCGCAATCAACGATCAGCTTGGAATCCCAGAGTCTTGAAATATCGCTGATCCTCTGGAAATCCCAGGGAGACTGCTCAAGCCTTCTCCTTTCCTCTGCGTCCGGGCTGAGCTCTCCCACTCCGAACTCCTGGAACGCTTCCGGTCGCGGGCTGAGTTCCGCCATGAGGAATCGACCCTCGCCGGAGGAAAGGATTTCGCCAACCCGGGTGGAATGACGCTCACGCAGGAGGCGCGACCACAGCAGGGTGTCATTGCCGCCCATGCCGAAGGCGACCAGGAGCGCCAGATCATGGCCCTGGACTCGAGGGGCGTAGATCAAATAGGCCGCTGTCCGCCTCTGATCCGGGTCGCCGTTCAGGAGGATGTCCTTTCTCATGCCCCGAAGCCGTTTGTACCAGGCCCAATCATGGTTCTGGTAGAAGACGATCTCCGATCGGTTTCTGTACTCGGGTAGCTCGATATGCCTAGCCACGGGCTCCTGAAGCTCGACATAGTCGCGCGAACAGATTTCGAAGCACGACTCAGCGACATCGATGATCGCGTTCTCTAGTCTGTTGTGACTGCGGTTGAGGAGCTTCTTTGCCTCGTCTTTCACCGGCGTTCTGGTCACCAGGGCGATCAACCCGTCCGAGGGGAGGTCGGAGGGCCGTGCGCCCGCACTGGCGCGATCGGGAAAGTTTATCCAGGTATCACGATATCGATATCCATTCTGAACCAACAGCGCTGCGACCTCTGTAAGAGCCGCGCCGTCGCGAAGCTTGTGGGGGTAGACCCGGTGGTTCGACTCCGGGGATGAGGGCCAAGCGAACCAATCGAATGGCTTTGGTTTCATCTGGATAACCTCGCGCACTTGGCCTGAAGGAGCCACGACTCATACTACAAGGATAACCGGGGCGGGACTCGGCAGCTTTGGTTGCGAACAATTCCTTGGGGGCGATGCGGCGTTTCGCGCCAAAGAACACTCGGGCCGCGAAACTATTTTCGACCCGTCTCCAGGACCTTCCGGGCTTCTGGTCTCCTAGGTCTCAGGCGGTCGGCCTGCCCCAGGATCTTCCCCTGCGGTGGGTCATCCGTCCCCCTGAAGACGGAGGCAAGCATGTCGAGACCAGAGAACCGTCACCAGTACCTCTCGCCCCGTCATGGGTCCAATGCCTGGGCCCTGAGGGACGACATCATCGCCGCCTGGCGCCGGGGGGACCAACTCGGTGTCCCGCCGATCACCATGGAATGGGCCCCGCTCCTGGCCTGCAACGCCGATTGTCCTCTCTGTCCATTCGCACGCTCTCGACACACATTGTGCGACGGTACCGTCTACCCGGGTGAGTTTGCTGCACCGAACGACAGGACCGTCGCCTCGCGGTCGCTCGCCTGGCATGTGCTCGAGGCCGCCGCCGAGGCCGGGGTCTGGGGCGTGCTCTTCACTGGCGGCGGGGAGCCGACCATCTGGGAGCCGCTGTGGGACGCGCTCCGCCACAGCACCAGGCTGGGCATGGCGAATGCCCTCTATACCAATGCGTTCCAGCTCGGCCACCACCCGGGGCTCGTCGAGCCGCTGCTGGCCCCCGTATCGGGCCTGGCCTTCATCCGGCTGAGCATCAACGCGGTCACTCCCGGTGCCATCAAAGTGCACTGGGGCCTTGATGATCCCTCCGAAGTCGAGTATCAGTTCGCCGCCTTGGATCACCTCCTCGGCACCCGAGGCCGACTCCTGGCACGCTATGAGGAGGCAAGCGCGCGTCCCCCAGCAATCCAGGTCAGCACCGTCGTCGACAAGAACACCGTGGCAGACCTCCCTGGGCTCTGCCTTCGGGTCGCTGAAATCGCCCGGCGGCACTCCTACCGTGGCGACGAGGATGTCATGGTCGTGCGCCCAACGACCGTCCACGGGCGGAAGGGCGGTTACCGCATCGACGATCACCCAGACTGGGTGATCCAGGACATCATCGGTGCCTGCGGGCGGGCGGGCCCGGGACGAGGCGCTATCGAGGGGGCCGGGTACCGCCTCTTCCTCGGCTTCGGCTTGGATCGGGTCGAGTCCGGCGGAGCTGGGTCCTATGCCGAGGTCCTCGGACAGGAGTATTCGAGCCGCGATCGCTCCCTGGCAAACGGCCTCTTCTTGACGGTGGGGCCGGATGGGTCTGCCTACCCGACCACCGAGACCAACTGCGACCCGGCATGGGCGCTCGGCTCCTTGCAGTCCGAGGGCGTCGCGGAGATCTATCGCGGTCATCGGCGCCGGGAGGTCCTCGACCTCTATAACGCTCACCGATGGGGGCCCCGGTATTGCCAGGCCACGTCGCGCCTGGCGCGCCTCGACCGCATCGCCAGGGCCGTGAACTTGGGTGAGATCACCGACGAGGACATCGAGCAGATCCGCTCTGCCTCCCTCGCGAGCCACAGGCTGCTCCTGGACTAGGGCCCAGGAACAGCTTTGCCGCGAAATTGTTTCGCGTCCCAAAGGTTTCTTCGGCCCGGTCTCCCCCGTGGCACGCCCCTCGGTAGTTTGTGGTCAGAGAAAGGGTGCGACATCTTACGCGTTGTCGCCCCTCATCCAGCGAACCGCCAAAGATGAGGTTTTCCCATGAATCGGCCCAGAGAGATCTGGATAGTCCTGAGGGAATTGCTCGGAATTGCGTTCTCGGGCGGTGTCGGCGTGGTCGGTGCTCAAAAGGCGAAGGCACTCGCCCGCGCCGGCATTCGGGTCGTCCTGGTGATGCCCTACTACACGCGTGCCAAAGCCGACGGCCTGGACGTCCAAGACACCGGCATCGAGCTCGACCTCCCGATGGACTACAGCCCCGTGACCAAGCGGCGGACACGTGCGAAGGTCTACAAGGTCGACGGTTGGGCCCCCGGATGCACGGTGTACTTGATCCAAGCTCCGTGCTTCGAGAAGGAGGGGATCTATACGTACACGCAGGGAGAGGCCGAGCGGTGTGGCGACCGAGGGCTGGTAGCCCAGGGCCACCAGGACTTCTTCGAGATGAACGTCACGCTGGAGAAGGCGGCGCTCGAGCTCATCATACGGCTGGAGGCCCGGCCTGATATCGTCGAGTGCCACGATGCGCACACAGCCCTCATCCCGGCCATGATGCGCATCATTCCCCGGTACCGGGGCTATTTCCGGGGCGTTGCAACCGGCATCATCGTCCACAACGCTGGTCGGGCGTATAACCAACAGGTCTTCGACGTGCGGTTCGCCCGGGCGATTACCGAACTCCCAGACGCAGTGCTCGAAACCGCGCACCACCGAGGGGGGGTCTATCCCTTCGTCGTCGGGGGCATGTATGCGTCGTGGGTGAGCACGGTGAGCGATAAGTACGCCGATGAAATCATGAATGATCCTATTGAGGACGAGCGTACCGACGGGATCGGGACCGCATTCCGGGAACGCGGCATCCACCTGATCGGGATCACCAACGGGGTCGACCCTGAAGATTACCAGCCCACAGATCCGATGCGGATGAAGATCGCCGCGGCGTACAACCCTGCCCGAGATAATCTCGCCGGAAAGCGCGAGTGCCGGGTCGCCCTGATCCGCGAGATCGGAGCCAACAGCACCCGGAACGTGCGGTTTGTCGGCCACCTCGTAGACGCGCCCGGACGGGCGATGGTGGCGACGATATCCCGCCTCAGCACGATGAAGGGCATCGATCGCTGCGTCGCCGGGGTTCGCCGATTGCTCCGCGGCCCGGACGCGCGCGATGCCCTCTTCATCGCACTCGGTACCGGTGAGTCAGAGTACGAGGACGAACTGTCCGGCTTGGCAGCCGAATTCGAAGGCCGCGTCGCCGTGGCATTCGGCCATGACGTGGGCCTCGCCAACCGCGTTTTCGCGGGCGCCGACCTCTTCGTGAATGCGGCCGAATTCGCTCCCTGCGAGACCACGGACTTCAACGCGATCCTCATGGGGACTGCCCCGGTGGTCCACCACGTCGGCGGCCTCACGAAGGTCAACAACAAAGTGAACGGTTACGCATATTACTATCACACAGGCGAGGCCCTGGCCGAGGCCCTCCGGACGGCCGTCGATACCCTAGTTCGTCGTCCCGACGATCACGTCCGGCTCATCCGGCAGGGGATCCAACTCATCTATGATTGGTACACATGGGACAAGGTCATCGAGCGCGGATACATGCCCATCTACGAGCAGGCCATGGAGCACTCGGCCTCGCCAGGCGAGAACGGTGCCCCGGGCCTGCCCGAATGCTCGTCGGGTGGGCTGACCGCGAGGGAGGCCGAGGCATGAAGACTTTCAACGAGGAGAGCGTCGCGCGTTTCTACTCAGTGCGCGAGGGCAGTAACTCCTGGGTCCACAACCCGGACCTGATTCGGGCCTGGAAGGATGGGCGACTCTTGGACGTCATGCCCTTCGCGTTGGAATTTTCCCCTTCGTTGATGTGCAACTTGCGATGTGTCACCTGCCCCTACGATTGTGTCCGCAAGGGGGGCGAGCTGTCGCGGCTCCGGGTGCCGCGCGGAGCCTTCGCCACCCCGAACGACGTGACCGTTATCAGCATGGAGCTGGCCCGGCTGGTGATCGACCGGGCCATCGAAGCTGGAGTCAGCGGGATCGTCTGGACGGGGGGCGGAGAGCCGACGGTGATCGAGCGCCTCCCCGAGATGATCCGGTACGCCGCGGAGAGGGGGGCCTTCAACGGCCTCTACTCCAACGGGATCAACCTCGGGGTCCACGAGCGCTGGCTGCCCGCCGCACTGCTCGACCCGCGGAATAACATGGTGTTCGCACGGCTTTCGCTGAACTTCGCTTCGCCCGAGGTTGGTCGAGTGTTCTCGGAGGCGTCGCCTGAGGACATCGAGGCCCAGTTCCGGGGGTTGCAGTCGCTATTCGCAGCCCGACGGGCACTGCTCGAGAGATACCCGCTCGACCACGTGCCGTCGCTTCAGGTGAGCGTTATCTGCAACAGGCAGAATGTGCAGGACTTGCCGCGAGTCTTCGAGATGGTCACCGGAATCGTCGCGGCCCAGGATTACCATCACAGGAACGACGCTATCGTGGTGCGCCCCCTGACGATGCACTGCGGGATCTACTCCTTCTCAGACCACGAGGACTGGGTGATCCAGGACATCCTCAAGTCATGCGGCTGCTCTGCCAGCCCGCGGCGTCGGCTTGAGGAGGCGGGCATGAATGTCCGCCTCGGGTTTGGCTTGGAGCGTGTTGAGACCGAAGGCGTGGCTTACGGGGACCTGAACCGCGAGGAGTACGCCGGCCGAGACTGCTGCTGGGCCAACGGCCTCTTCCTCACCGTCGGTCCCGACGCCAAGGTCCACCTGTGCACCGACCGGAACTGCTACCCGTCGTGGGCGGTGGGCGACCTCAAGACCCACACCGTGGCTCAGATCTACCACAGCCCGGAGCGCCGCGCCCTGCTCGACAAGGTGCACAGCTACTGCCTGGGCCCCGAAGTCTGCGAGCCCACTTGCCGGGCGGTCAGACTGAACCGTGTCGCAAAGGCCATTCAGTCGGGTGAATTGACCGATGCCGATATCAAAGAGATCCGCTGCCGTTCCGCTGGTGAGCGGCCCCTGCTCCTTTCCTGAGCTGAGAATTGCATGCTGCAAGAGCAACGGGTCGATGCCGAAACTCAGAGGCCACCGCATCTCCTGCGGGGCCTCTGCTCATTTCGACGTCGCACTGATTTGCGAGAGCGCGCCCGCGACTTGGCGTCTACTCGCTGTAATCAGTACCCGAGGCTTAGCGTTGTTTTTTGTCCGTTTGCTACGGGAAAGCCATCCTGGGCGGCGGCGACGCTGGCGTCCGCCTGCCGCCGCCAACTTCGCGGGCATCCAGCCCGCTATGGCCTCCTGCCGCCTGCCCGCGGCCATCCGGGCCGCGGTCCTGTCCCCGTGCCTCCCCCACGCCGCTGAACAAGCGGCGGGTCAAGGGTCAGGTTCGTTATCACGGTCCACCTCGCCGAGCACTTTGGGATACGGCGTTGCATCCCTTCGGTCGATCAATCCGTCGATGCACCACAGCGGATGCGGCGACAGTTGGGCGAGAGAGCATCCGCTTGGTCGATGAAGAACTCGTCGCCGCCGACGTCGAGGCGGTATTGCCGGCCGACAACGGCAAAGCCAGCCCCGAGCTCGATGAGAAACTGCTGGATGTGCTCCAGCAGCCCTTTCTGAAGGGCGCGCTCCTCGGCGTCCTCGGCGAGCGTGAGGAACTCGAATTTGTAGGGGTCTTTCAGCGTTTCGCGGGCAAGGTCGGATTGCGGGACTGGGAGGGTCTTCTCGAAATTGGTGCGCGCCTTGCCCTGGCGCTCGTACAGGCCACTCTCGATCCAGTGGACGAGGACGTTGCGGCTCCAGCCGTTTTCAATGGTCTGGCCGATATACCACAGCCGCTCCTCTCGGGACTTCAGCTTGTCAAGCAGGACGCAGCTATGGAACCAGGGAATTTGTGCAGCAGCCTGCTGCACAATTGCCTCATCGCCCCAGGCCCCGGCGAAAGCCCGCATGTATTTGAGGTTGCGAGGCGACAGCCCGGTCATGTCGGGATAGGCACGGTGCAGGTCAACAGCGAGCCGGTCGATGACTTTGGTTCCCCATCCCTCCTGTTCCTGGCGGGTGATAGACTTGAATGGATTCGCTACGCCGCGTCAAGGCGCCCGGATCGGGCCAGCCTCGGCGCGGGCACCCGGGTCCTCGTGTTCCCTTCCCACGCCCTCAGGAGATCCTCCGATGACCCCCAAGGCGACCATCCACGTCCCCGGGCTCAAGGTCGCGGTGCCGCTGGCCGCCGACGTTCTGCCCAGCAACCTCGTGCCGATGGAGGGGCCGGCCGGCGAGCCCACTCTCGAGCTGGTCCTCGACGGCAGTCCGCTGACGGTGCAGGCGCGGCTCAACGGCAAGAACTATCGCAAGATGCTCAAGCAGATCGCCGAGCACGGCGCCGGCAACGTCGTGGTGGTCCTGCAAGGGGTGTTGCGGCCGCCGGCGGCTCCGGGTGGGCCGTTCGTGCTGGAGGGGGCCGGCTTCCAGGTCAACATTAAGACGCCCCGCCCGGCCGAACCAGCCGGGGAGCCGCCGCAGAGCTGAGTCGGGTCCGGCCTGGACGCTGGCCCGCTCGTCGCTGGCACCACCAACAAGGCAACCGACCATGTTCCGAATTTGTGCAACAAGCTGTTGCACAATTGGCTCCTGGGGCCAAGCCTCGGCGAAAGTTCCTCCTCGACAGCGCCGACCGGCGCCCTGCCGCTACGCCACAGCCCCCTTGAACACAAGCCACCGCCAGGGTGTGATGAGAAGCGGCGCAATAAAAAGGACCGCCCGGTTGCCAGCCAGGCGGCCCGAATGCGCTCCGGGCCTGATGGTCAAGCCCGGCCAGACTGCATGTCCCTTACCTTACCCGGAGGGCCAAGCGTCAATGTCCATTGTACGCGATTCTGACGGCATTGGTCGAGAAGCAGTTCAATTTCCCGCACAACCCGCCCCAAAGCCGGCCGCCGGCAGGACGGGAAACCAATGACCGCCGCGCTTACAATCGAGCTGCCAGGGGCAACCTTCTCCCGCGTCGCCCACGGCTTGATCGCCCAACTGCCCAGCGCCGCCCGGCGAATCTACGACCTCCTCCACTCCCTCTACCGGCCAGGATGCAAGATCCGCATAACGGACCGGGAGATCGCCTCAAGGTGCGGCTGCAAACGCCGCTGCGTGCAGAAGGGCCTGCGCCAGCTCCAAGACATCGGCCTCATCGACCGCATTCGCGCGCACGGCGGGCGAATCATCTCCTGGCTCATCCCGTTCCGCGCCAAAAAAACCACCCGATCGCCCCGCGACAAAGCCACCAGGCCGGCACCGCGGACCGACCAGCCGGCGCCCACCTCGACAGAGACGCGTCTCCCAGAGGATCCCGCCAAACTGCTCGACGAGCTGCAAGCCGAGGGCTGGGCGATCGAATCCCATCCGCCCCACCGGGAATTCTTCTGGAGCAAAATCAGGGACGACGCCACAAAAGTATCCCGGGAACTCGCCGCCAGGGTGAAGGCCAACATGAGCGCCATCCAGGCGCTAGTCGCGAGCCGCCCCGCCCGCGAATAGCAAGCCCCCACGACCGGCGCCGAGCCGACGCGTGAAGCCGGCGCAACGACCCCGCCCCAACGCCGATCAACTCTAAACGCAGCCCACATCCTGCCACGACCATCCAGCGCGCACTTCTACCCCGACAACCCCGCAAAACTCCCGAAACCCCAAAGACATATCGTCGAGTAACTGCGCATTCACCTATTTGAATGGACTCGCACGGTCCGTGCGCATCCATGGCGCACACACCGTGCTCTCCCTCCTAGAACCACCTTATAGAGGAAGAGAAAAAGAAAAACTAAAAGCGCCGGTCGGCTGGCAGCCTGTCGGCCGCCTCCCGGCTTCCCGAGGGCTAACTGCAAAGGCCCGCCAGGCTCCAGCCGCCACCAGTCCTCGCGGCGCCCCGCCCGCCGCGCTCCCCCTCCTCGACGCTGGCCGCCCTCCTGCCGCCCGCCAACGTGTAACGGCCGTCCTGGCCTCCCCGGCCCCTGCGGCATCCCGCCGCCGGCCGGCAGCGCCGTCCATCCGTGGCCGGCGGTGCGGTGGGGCATCCTGCCCGCCAGTTGTCGGCCGCCCGTCCGGGGCCGGCCTAGTGGCCATCCAGGCCGGTTGTCCGCGGCCGTCCGGGCCGCGGGCAGTATCCCCCGCGCTGCCCCCGCGGCCGTCGCCGCGCTGTCAGTCCACCTCATCGGCAGGGTCGTAAAACTCGGCAATCTCATCAATGAATTCCGGCTTCAAGAAACGTACCACGTTCTTCGCCTCCTTCAGGCGTTCGCAGAGCTTGGAATAGGGCAGGAACCCGCACAGCGAATGGAGCGGCTTCGGCCGCGAGGCGAATGTGGGCCTGGCGACCTCCCGGACGAATTTCTCATACCGATTGTCGGGACCGACGAGATACAGCTTGATGTCGAGATTGGGCTGCATGGTCAGGAGGTCGGACATCCGCAGCAAGCCCGAGTAGACCGCCGTCGTATGCTCGACCTCGAACGCTGCGACGATGGATTGGCCACTCAGCCAAAGCACATCGATGTTCTCGATGGTCTTCGTGGTCGCCTCGTTGAACTGGTTCGGCAAGCTGGCCAGCATCTTGGGCACGTCGCCAATGACTTTCGAATTCCACACCTTTACCCGGTCGGCCCGCGGAGCCCAGACGTTAAGGCCAATCTGAGACCCGAGGTCGAGGAGCCGCCATTGAATCTCAGCGTGGGTTGGCCCTTGTCCTTCGGCGCTGGCCCCCTCAACCGTCTGCTCCTCTTCCTCCTTGGCGGGGATGCTAACGACCCTCTCGATCTCCTCCCCTCCGGCCTTCGCTCTGAGCTTGTAGAGGTTCGCTGGCCGCTCAAGCTGCTTGGCATCGACAGGCTTTGAGACGGGATGAGCCGCGGCCTCTCGGATGGCCGCGGCGATGGCCTCGCCGTCCTTCGGCTTGTACTTGCTCGGCGAACCCCTGACCCGGCCCGACCATTGCCGCGCGGTCGCTTCCGGGGGAAAGAACGTGAGCTTTCCGGCCATCGCTTCCATCGGGACCCCGTGCTCGGGCGAGAGCATGGCCTGCGACTTGACGGTGAATCGGACCGGGAAAATCTCCTCCTCGTAAATCCGGGTCTCGTCCCTGAATCTCTCGCTGGTTACCTCTAACAGGCCCACCCAGCGTTTCACGCCGACCAGGTAGCAAAGGAAGATGTCGCCGGGCTTGATCCCCTTCGACCGACTCCACACGTGCTCTCGAAAGCCAGTCGCCTTGGCACCGGCGGCTTGAAATTCCCGCCACGTCTTCCCGGTGAAGAGATTGAGCCAGTAAGTCATTTGCATGCCCGATACCTAATTGAACTGGGGGGCGGAACGCAATTCGCTAGCTCCTGGAGGAAGATATCAAAGAGATCCCCCGATTGCGATTAGCGCGAGTCAACCCGTCCACGACCCCTGCCCCCCTCCCCTGCCCCGCCTCTCCTCACCGCCCTCTTGGACGAAAAACAGCCAAAAACAAGGCTACTCCCGCTTGCGACCACCGCGAGACCTCCCAGTCCGACGGCTGAAGACCGAAGTCCGAAAGTCCGACGCGAACACAGTCCTACCGTCCCGAGCGTCCGACCTCCTGCCCTGCTACAGTCCAACCGACCTACAGTCCTACAGCCCTACGGCCCTACAATCCTAGCGTCCTACCGCCCTAACGGCCTGCGGTCCTACCCGGATTCCATGTTGCAGTCCGACCGTCCCGCAGTGCCAACGTCCGACCTGGCCCCATTGGTCTCAAGTTCGGACGGCCGCTCGGTCGAAGCTGGAAGAGCGACGACAAGGAAGGGGGTTACGCCAGTGCGGACGATGGCTGTCACGAGCCTCAAGGGCGGAGTGGGCAAGACGACCCTCAGTCTGTCCCTGGCCGCCGGCCTTGCCCGGCGATTGCCCAAGCGAGGCCGCTTGCTAGTGGTCGACGGCGACCCGCAGGGGAACGCAACCATGAGCCTACTGGACGGAAAGGTCCCGGACGACCCGACGCTTAGCCACGTACTTCTTGGCGAAGCGGCGGCCCACCAGGCAATCCGTCCGTCGAGGTTGCCGAAGGTCGACATCCTGCCGGCCGACACCTCGCTGGCGGAGTGCACCATCCTACTCGACAAACAAATCGGCCGAGAGAACCGGCTGCGGGCCGTGCTGCAAGGGGTCGAAGCGACGTACGAGACCTGCCTGATCGACGCCCTGCCCGGGCTCAATCTGATCTCGGTCAACATCCTGAACGCCGCTCGCGAGCTGATCGTTCCGGTCGACGCGGGCGTGTACTCGGTTGCCGGCCTGGGGAGGCTTCACGAGACCGTGGAGCAAGTCAGGAAACATCTCTGTCACCCTGACCTGTGCATCATCGGCCTATGCCTGATGAAGCTAACCCGGTCCAAGGTAACGAAGGATTTCGAGAGGCAGTTGCGCGACCATTACGGTCCGCTCGTCTACCGCACGACGGTCCCGTTCCATGCCGCCGTCGAAGAGGCGTGCGCCCGAAATTTGACCGTCGGCGAGCACGCACCGGCCAGCCCCGCGGCCGTTGCGTTCGACGAACTGGTCAAGGAGCTGATGAGTCATGGCCAGACAGTTGGGTCTTCAAGACGGAATCCTCGCCCGCACCGTGGCGCCGCTCGAAACAAACGGCGAGCCGGTTGACGACCAGGCCGGCGCGGAGAACGGACAGAGCAGGGGGGGATTGCCCACGTCGAGGCCCCGCCGCCGCCGCCGCGTAATGCCCGGCGGCAAGATCAGCGGTCGCAAGCTCCAACTCCCTGACGCGGTGTTTGAGCGGCTTCAGTTGGCCGCCATCAAACGGCGAAGCAACCCCTCGGCGATCGCCGCCGAGATCCTCGACCGCAACCTACCCAAGCTCAAGATCGCGACCGAGGAATGACCAAGCCGGCCGCCGCCTGAGCGCGTTACTTAGGCCGTCCCCGGGCCCCAAAATCGCGCCACCACTCGCCGAGCTGGTGGCGATCGCCCCAGTTTTGACCACCCGCCCGTCCCCTGGCCAGCGTAACAAGGCAAGAACGGACCCCCGCTCCGGGAAAGCTGGTGTCCCTGATCGCCCGGCCACGACACCCACGCCCTCGACCGCTCCGCCCGGCGCGCCGACAACCAGTCCAACCGCTCACTAGACCAGGCCGCTGGCGGCATCCGGCCGCCGCCACGGTGGCGCGGCCATCCGGGCCGCTAATGGCATCCTGCCGCCTGTCCGCGGCATCCAGCCGCGGTGCCGAGGCCGCGCCTTGTTCTCCCCTCGCCGCGCAGCCGCTCGCCCCCCAGTTGCGGCCCGGCCGCCATCGTCGGATCGTCGTTGCTGGCGACCCGCCGACTCCGGCGGTTTATCCAGGGGCTCCATCTCGGGGCTTCCATAACAACAAGGCAGTGGTCGCCGCCTTCACCCTTCCGACCATCTCGGATGTGCCCCATGCCTACCGCCCAAATCTCCCCCGTCTGTTCGGGCCAGCTCCCGATCGGCACCATGCTTCCCGGTGCCGGGCCCGCTCCTTCCCCGGGCAACGCCGCCCTTTGTTGCCATTGCGGTGCCATCCTCATCCACGACGACGAC
>Ga0181521_10000468_pt1 | contig 49061 bp, 46 predicted proteins | sample PEATcosm2014_Bin_32_FD_119764 | JGI IMG/M metagenome (GOLD analysis project Ga0181521, IMG submission 119764) | Peatland microbial communities from MTU Mesocosm Facility, Houghton, MI, USA - PEATcosm2014_Bin02_60_metaG | ecosystem: Environmental > Terrestrial > Soil > Wetlands > Peat | place... | reverse complement strand
TAGAGCACGATCCCCTGAGGTTGAAGCGCCGATGCCGGCCCCCTCCCAGCCGCTACGCGGCTCTCCCTCCCCCGTGTCCACGGGGGAGGGTTGGGGTGGGGGCTGGCACCGCGATTCAATTTGATCCGATCCCACTTAGTCGTCTTTCCCGCGAAAGCGGGAACCCAGGAGCGAGCGACGATGCGTTTGCCCTGGGCCCCTCCCCGGGCTTGACCCGGGGATCACGCGGGGGTTGACGAATGAATCTAGGCCGGGCGGCTCACATAGCCGTAGCGCAGATTGCTGCGCCCCGGCCCGTTCGCCTGGTAGGCCGCCTTCAGGGTCGCCAGCCCGTCCTGTCGCATCAGCTCGGCGTGCTGCGGTTCGAGGCCGTAGAGCCGCGCCGAGTTGCCGCTGAAGATCGCGGTCTTGAGCTCGCCGTCGGCCGGGCCCAATGGCTTGAACCCGTATTTCTGCTGCATGTCCTCGGGGATTTCGAGGCGGCGCAGCCCCTCGATCTGCCATTGCGGCGCGCCGGTCCACACCGCGTCGGTGCCCCAGACGATGCGGTCGGACCCCAGCCCCTTGACCAGCATCCCCATCAGCGCCGCCGCCAGGCGCGGCTGCGCTACCGAGGTCCAGGCGAAGATCTGGCCGAGATCGCCATAGACATTGTGGACGCCGTATTTCTCCGGGATCTCGGCGAGGTCGCTGGTCCACGAGCTGCGGCCGGTGCTATCGAATTCGGCCACCGCCTGCGCCGGGTCGCCGCCGACCCAGCGATAGGCCGAGTGGTAGACGAGGAAATTCAGCTGCGGCCAGTCCTTCGCCGCCTTGCCCATATCGCTGACATCGGCATAGGGCAGGAGGCGCGGAAATTTCTCGGCGACCGCCGGGGCGAACAGCCCCTTGTGGATGCAGACGTTCTTGATCCCGGTCTTGGCGATCTTCTCGTAGAACGGGTACATCAGCTTTTCGTCGTCGGCATGCCACGGATAGGCGGCGAGTTCCTTGTGGGTGTTGTCGCCGACCGTGTAGCCCTTCCACGAATCCGGTTTGTACTTCTCGACCGCCTCGTCGACCTTTTCGAGCCAGCCGGGCTGGCCGGGGGTGAAGGTGAAATGCGCCAGCATGCGGCGCGTCCCGGCCTTCTCGTTGACCGCGGCGCGGGTCTTGAACACCTGGTCCTGCGGAATGAACCAGTCCTCCGGCACATCCGACGGCGAGTTCGACAGCAGCGACACCTTGGTGTCGCTGTCCATGTAGACCTCCTTGACGTAATTGTTGAATTTGAGGTCGTCGATGGTCTGTTCCTTGCCCGACAGCTCCTTGTTCCAGCCCCACTGCCCGACCGCCTCGCGCCCTTTGACAAAGCCCATCAGCCGCGTGTCGTCGCGCAGGAAATGGGTGTGGCCGTCGATGATCATCTGCCCCGCTTGCGCGTCGGCGAGTTGGTTGGCGAGCTCGGGGGTCGCCGCCTCGGCCTCGCTCACCGCGAAATAGCGGCCGAACACCGCGTTCATCGCGACAAATGACGCGGCCATGCCGGCGGCGGTCTGGAAGAAGCGGCGGCGCGACAGCCCCTGATGCCGGGCGAGCCGGTCGCTCATCTCGGTGAGCCGCGCCTCGACCTCGCGCTGCTGCGCGCTCTGCGGCACCGGCAGGTACTCGTCGCTCGACACGATCTGCGTCGGCACCGGCGAGGGGAATGACGCCGTCTCCGCCGGCAACAGCCCGCTGATCATCTCGTCGCTGAGGAACTTCATCGCGCCCTCCGGGATTTCAAAGCTGGCGCCATTCTACCGGCATCGCCGGTGCCGCACCAATGCCGCGCCGTTATCGTCGTTCATGCGTCGCCGTGATCTTGAAAATGTTCCTATTATGTTCCATATGCCGATCGTTCCTCCGCTGAGAGCCCTCGTAGCAGGTCCCTCGTCGTGTTCCGCTGGTTCGGCGCTGTTAATTTTGGAGACAATCTTTCTGAATCAACATCCTATCCCTAGTATGGCTGTAAATTCGCTGTTTTAACAGCGAAACCATCGAGCCGATGGACGCGATTTCCCGGCTGGCGCATAGTTCATGGCAACGGACGCTTCAGCCATGAGGGCGCAAATGTCGGTGCAGGATGGCATGTTTGCCAGGGAACAGGGCGGGGTGAACTGGCGGTCGAACGCGCTGAGCGAGGTGCCGTTTCGGGTCTACACCGACCCGCGGCAATACGCGCTCGAGCAGGAGACGATCTTCAAGGGCGAGACCTGGAACTATCTGTGTCTCGCGAACGAGATCCCCAGCCCCGGCGATTGGGTCGCGACCACGATCGGCGAAGTCGCGATCATCGTCGCGCGCGACACCGACGGCCAGGTCAACGCCTTCGTCAACCGCTGCGCCCATCGCGGCAATCTGCTGTGCCTCAAAAACAAGGGCCACGGCCGCGAGATCACCTGCATCTACCACGGCTGGAGCTACGATCTCGCTGGGGAGCTGACTGGCGTCGCGTTCGAGAAAGGGGTCAAGCGCCAGGGCGGCATGGCGCCGGAGTTCCACAAGGACGAACACCACCTGCACCGCCTGCGGGTCGAGGAGCTGTGCGGTCTTGTGTTCGGCACGTTCAGCGAGCGGGTCGCCGATCTGCAAGCCTATCTCGGGTCGGTCGTGGTCGGCGGCATCAAGCGGGTGCTCGACGGCCGCCCGACGCACATCATCGGCCGCTCGACGCAAATCCTGCCGAACAACTGGAAGCTCTATTTCGAGAACGTCAAGGACACCTACCACGCCTCGATCCTGCACTCGTTCCTGACGACGTTCCGCATCAACCGCCTGTCGATGCCGGGCGGGATCAATATCAGCGAGGATGGCGGCAACCATTTCAGCTTCGCCAAGCTCGACTACGCCGCCGAGGACGCCGATTACCAGGCGGCGAAGCTGCGCTCCGACACCGACCTCAAATTGGAGGACAATTCGGTCGTCGAATCGGTCGACGAGTTCGGCGACCAGATCTCGGTGCAGATCCTCACCGTGTTCCCCAACATGGTGCTGCAGCAGGTGCGCAATACGATCGCGGTCAGGGTGATCCGCCCACGCGGGGTCGACCGCACCGAGCTCGAATGGGTGCATCTCGGCTTCGACAGCGATGACGAGACGATGCAGGAGCGCCGGCTGCGCCAGGGCAATCTGATCGGCGCCGCCGGGTATATTTCGATGGAGGATGGTTGCGTCGGGGGCTTCGTCCAGCGCGCGCTGAAGGACAACGATGACGATAGCGGCATCGTGATGATGGGCGGGCACGACGCCGAGTCGCAGAATTTCCGCGCCAGCGAGGCGGCGATCCGCGGCTTCTGGAAGAAATACCGCGCGTTGACCGGCGTCTGACATGGCCGACGACACGGTGCGGCTCGGCATCCACGAGCTGATCGCCGCCTATGCCGATTGCATCGACGACGACCGGCTCGAGGAATGGGCGGATTTCTTTGTCGACGACTGCCGCTACCTGGTCACCGACCGCGAGAGCCACGAGGCAGGGCTCAAGCATGGCGTGATCTATTGCGCCTCGCGCGGCATGCTGGTGGACCGGGTGACGTCCCTCCGCCGTGTTCTGATGTTCGAGGAACACCGCTATCGGCATCTGGTCGGACCGACCCGCATCCTGTCGCTCGACGGCAAGGTGGCCGAGACCCGCTCCAACTTCTTCATCGCGCGCATCATGCACGACGGCGGCACCAGCCTCTTCGCCACCGGCCGCTACCTCGACCGCATCGATGTCAGCCGCGCGCCCTACCGCTTTATCGAGCGGCTCGTCGTGCTCGACAGCCAGAAGATCGACACGCTCCTCGTCATCCCACTGTGAGCGAAACCGACGACATCCTCTTCGGCCGCCGGGGCGGCGTCGCCACGGTGATGCTCAACCGGCCGCAGGCGCTCAATGCCTTCACCTTGGCGATGTACCGGCGGTTCGATCCGGCGCTGCGCGCGGCGGCCGAGGACCCGGCCATCCATGCCGTATTGATCGAGGGCGCCGGCGAGCGCGCGTTCTGCGCCGGCGGCGATGTGCGCGCGGTCTACGAGGCTGGGAAGGGAATTTCCGGCGATCCCGACTTCACCTCGGTGTTCTTCGCCGAGGAATACCGGATCATCCGTCGCATCCACCACTATCCGAAGCCCTATGTCGCGCTGATCGACGGCATCACGATGGGCGGTGGCGCCGGGGTGTCGGTGAACGGCGCCTTTCGCGTCGCGACCGAGCGCACGATGTTCGCGATGCCGGAAACCGGGATCGGCCTTTTCCCCGATGTCGGCGCGACCCGGTTCCTCAATCTGTGCCCGGGACAGGTCGGCCGCTATCTCGGTCTGACCGGTGCGCGGCTCGGCGCGGCGGACGCGCTCTATTGCGGGTTCGCGACGCATTTCGTGTCGCGCGATCGGGTTCCGGGGTTGATCGCCGAACTGGCTGGCGTCGTCTGGCAACCCGGCGGAGAAGGGGCGCAGATGGAAGCCGTTCTTGATCATTTCAAATCCGATCCCGGCCCGCCGCCGCTCGCGGCGCGGCGTCCGGCGATCGACCGCTGTTTCGCCGACGATACGGTCGAGGCGATCCTCGATAGGTTGCAGAGCGAAACCGGCGATTCCGATTGGGCGGGCGAAACTCGCGCCTTACTCCTGACGAAATCGCCGACTAGCCTGAGGATCACCTTGCGCCAGCTGGTGCTGGGGCGAGGCTGCGACCTCGAAGCCGCATTGAGGCTCGAATATCGGATGACCCAGCACGTTATGGCGGCGCACGATTTCTACGAAGGCGTTAGGGCGGCGCTGGTCGACAAGGATCAAAAGCCGCGCTGGCGGCCGGCCAGCCTTGTCGAGATCGACGAGGCTGCGGCGGAAGCCTATTTCGCGCCGCTTGGCGACCGCGAGTTGGTGTTCGATTAGGAGGACAGAAAGATGGCGACGATCGGCTTTATCGGCCTGGGCAACATGGGCGGGCCGATGGCCGCCAATCTATTGAAGGCGCAGCACAAGGTGACCGGTTATGACGTCGTGTCGGCGCCGCTGGGAAACCTCGAGCTGCAGGGCGGCAAGGCCGCCGTCAGCGCGGCCGAGGCGGCGATGGCCGGCGATATCGTCGTCACGATGCTGCCGGCAGGCCCGCAGGTGCGGGCGGTCTATCTCGGTCCCGACGGGATCATCGCCAAGGCGAAAAAGGGTGCGCTGTTGATCGATTGCTCGACGATCGATGTCGAGACCGCTCGCCACGTCGCCGAGGAAGCGGCGAAGGCCGGGCTGCAGATGCTCGACGCGCCGGTCTCTGGCGGCGTCATGGGCGCCCAGGCGGGGAGCTTGACGTTCATGGTTGGCGGCTCGGAGGCCGCGTTTAAGAAGGGCCGGCCGATCCTCGCCAATATGGGGCGGACGATCGTCCATGCCGGGCCCTCGGGCAACGGGCAGATCGCCAAGATCTGTAACAACATGATCCTCGCCTGCTCGATGATCGCGGTGTGCGAGGGGTTCTCGCTGGCCGAAAAGCTGGGCCTGTCGCCGCAGACCCTGTTCGATATCTGCAGCACCTCAACCAGCCAATGCTGGGCGATGACCAACTATTGCCCGATGCCGGGCCCGGTGCCGGCGGCGCCGTCGAACCGCGGCTACACGGCCGGTTTCACGGCAGCCAACATGCTGAAGGATCTGCGCCTGTCGCAGCAGGCGGCTGGCACCGCCGCTGCGGCGACGCCGCTCGGCGCGGCGGCGGCCAACCTTTACCAGCTGTTTGTCGATGGCGGCAAAGGCGGGCTCGACTTCTCTGCCATCATGCAGCTCGTGCGACACAGCGGAATTAGCCGATGAAAACGAATAATTAACACAAACCTCGTTAGGTTTTGAATCGGACGGCCTAGCGAGGCGCAAATGAATAACGGTTATCTCGAGGTGATCTCGCTCGTCGAGCGGCTCCACCGGCATTTTCTTGAAGTGGTCAAGCTCGAGCTCGACGGGCTCGGCATTCACGACATCAACAACGTCCAGGGGTTGATGCTGTTCAATATCGGCGACGCCGAGATGACGGTCGGCGAGCTGACCTTGCGCGGCTGCTACCTCGGCTCGAACGTGTCGTACAACGTCAAGAAGATGGTCGAGAACGGCTATCTGGCGCAGGAGCGCTCGGTGCACGATCGCCGCTCGATCCATGTGCGGCTGACCGAGAAGGGCTCGAAGCTGCGCGACCGGCTGCACTCGATGCATCAGCGCCATGTCGAGATGCTGAACCAGACCGCGATCACCGACGAAGACTTGTCCAACGCGACGGTCACCTTGCGCCGGCTCGAACGGTTCTGGATCCGCGCCGGCGACCTGGTGCAGCGGCCAGGACAATACGCCGCCTGAGCGGCGGAGGGCCTTCCCCCAACTTTTCTGGTGACGGAACGGCGACGGGCTGCGACTCTGCGGCCCGTTTTGCTTTGCGGAGTATCGCAATGCCGTCGTTGCCGCCGCTGATGGAACTTGCGCCTGGCGTAACCGCCGCCGGGGCGCTGACCCGCGAGCATATCGAGGCGCTCGCCGCCGCCGGGACCAAGATGATCATCAACAACCGGCCGGATGGCGAGGACCCCGGTCAGCTGCCGGCCGACGAGGCGCAGCGGCTCGCCGCCGCGAACGGCATCGCCTACCAACATATTCCGTTCGTCGCCGCGACCCTGACCGCGGCCGATATCGACGCGTTTGCCGCGGCGCTCAAGAGCGCGACGGGGCCGGTCGTCGCGCATTGCCGCAGCGGGACCCGCTCGACGATGATCTGGGCGCTGACCCGGATGCGCGAAGGCGCCGACCCGGCGGCGCTGGTCGCGCTCGGTGCCCGAAACGGCGTCGACATTTCGGCCCTGCCGGCGCTGGCGGCCCATCTGCTTTAGCCCCGCCTTGGCCGACGAGCCGCATTGGGTCCCGGTCGAGGCGGTCGTCGCGGTCAACCGGGAGGAGGTCGAGAAAACCGGCGAGCCGCATCGCCTCCTGGACCGCGCGGCGCTGGAGATCGCGGTCAGGCGGCCGTGGAATGTCTGGGTCTATTTCATGGATCAGGACTACGCGACCTTGGCGACGGCGCTGCTGGTCGCGGTCGCCGGCGCCAAGGCCTTCGCCGCCGGCAACGAGCGGACCGCGTACCGCGCGGCGGTCGCGCTGCTCGAACTGAACGGCATCGCGGTCGATCTCGGCGCTAACCGCGAGCGAGCCGAGAAACGGCTGTTCGAATATTTCCGCGGCCGGCTGAGCCAAGCCGGGGTCGCCGAGTGGTTCAAGATGTGGATGAGCCCCGCCGCGTCGGGCGACCCATGACCCGCGGCACGAACGCTCCGGTGCATTAGAACCATTTTTCCTTGTCCACGACATTGAGCAGCGGCTCGCCAGCGGCGAAGCGGCGGCAGTTCTCGACCAGCATCGCCTCCCACTTGTCGCGGTACGGGGTGCCGTAGATCGCCACATGCGGGGTGATCAGCACATTGGGCATGTTCCACAGCGGGCTATCGTCTGGCAGCGGCTCCGGATCGGCAACATCGAGCCCGGCGCCGGCCAGGTGGCCCGATTTCAGCGCCGCGACCAAATCCTCAGTCACAACGCAGCTACCGCGCGCGATGTTGATGAAATACGCGCCCCGCTTCATTCGCGCGAACAGCCGAGCATTGAACATGCCCACCGTGTCCGGCGTCTCGGGCGTCGTCAGGATAACGAAATCGGCTTCACCTAGTCGGTCCTCGAGCCGGGCCGGACCCGCGAGGTCGGCCATGCCGGGAGGGGGGTCGGTCACGCGCGGGTCCACGCCGAGCACCCGCATCCCCAGCGCGGCGCACAGTTTCGACGCCTCGGCGCCGGCGCCGCCGATGCCGACGATCAGCACGGTTTGCGCCGGCAGATCGATCATCTTGGGGCCCCGCTGCCAGCGCTTTTGCGGTAGGTAGTGGTCGAAGCGGCGGGCGAAGGCGAGCAGGAACGCGGCGGCGTGAGCCGCGAGATGCTCGTTGTAGGCGCCGCGCATGTTGGTCACCACGACGTCGCTCTTGACCAGCGCCTCGTAGAACCACGCACCGCCGAGCCCGGCGCGGGCCGCGCAAATCCAGCGCAGCTTCTTGGCGCGGGCCAGAAGCTCGGGCGGCACGGTGCCATAGGCGGCGTCGGCGTCGGCGATATCGCCAAGCGCGTCTTGGGGATCGCCGAAGGCCTTGACGACGACACCGGGAACCGCGCGTCTGATCTTCTCCGGCCATGACGGATCGGCGTCGGGCGACAGCAGCAGGATCTTGAAGGTCATCGGCGTCTCTCCTGAGGTGACGGCTTCAGTTTACCGCCTGCGCGACGTATTGGGTTGACCGTGAGGTCTTCCGCTGGGTGAAGCTGTCGACCATCCCCTCCAGCGAGTATTCCCGGCCGATGCCGCTCCACTGGTGCCCGCCGCAGGAGTGGCCGGGCGCTTGGTTGCGGCGCACGCAACGGCTGGCGCTCGCGTATCCGTGAACGTGACACCGGGTGTGTCAACGCCTACATCGTGGGCGACGGCTATGCGGGAGAGGGCGATGGCGGAGAAGCAGAGGCGGGTCGCATGCGGATTTCGTCGCCGCCGGGTGGCGCCGATCGTCGCGGCTGTAATCCTAACCATCGGGGCGGCCTATTGGGCCTCGTCGTCATCAGCCGAAACTGCGCGAATGGTCCCGCCGCCGGTGATGGACGAGACCGCGCCGGCGACGCCGGCCGAGGTCACCGTCCTGGCGGGCGGATGCTTCTGGGGTGTCCAGGGCGTCTTCCAGCATGTCGATGGCGTGATCTCGGCGGTCTCAGGTTATGCCGGGGGTGCGCGCGATACCGCGCACTACGAGATGACCAGCAGCGGGACGACCGGCCACGCCGAATCGGTGCAGATCGCCTTTGACCCGCACCGGATCAGCTATGGCCGTCTCCTGCAAATCTATTTCTCGGTCGCGCACGACCCGACCGAACTCGATCGCCAAGGGCCGGACACCGGTACGCAATACCGTTCGACGATCTTCGCGCAAACCCCCGAGCAGGCGCGCATCGCCGCTTCCTATATCGCGCAGCTCAACCAGGCCAAGGTGTTTGCCTCTCCGATCGTCACCACGATCGAGCCGGGCAAGGCGTTCTACCCGGCCGAGGCGTACCACCAGGACTACCTGACCTTGCACCCGAACCAGCCCTATATCGCGATCAACGATCTGCCCAAGGTCAGGGCGCTGGAGCAGTTGTTCCCCAACCTCTACCGTTCCGACCCAGTGCTGGTCGCGGCGGCGCAACCGGCGAAGTGAGGATGCCGGCGATGAAACAGCACGAATTTGGCCGCCTCTGGCCGGTATCGACGCTGACCCTCGGCGGTGGCGGGCTCGGCATGCTGTGGGGGCCGACAACATTCGACGAATGCGTCGCGACCGTGCATGACGCGGTCGCCGCGGGCATCAATCTGCTCGATCTCGCGCCCCGCTATGGCGACGGCAAGGCCGAAGAGGTTGTCGGCGAGACGTTTGCCGGCCGGCTCCCCACCGGCGTGCGGGTGACCAGCAAATGCAATCTCGGCGAACAACCCCCGGCTGAGATCGAGGGCATCCTGCGGCGCTCGATCGAAGTCAGCCTGAAGCGGCTACGCCTGTCGCGCCTCGATCTGTTCTTCCTGCACTCGAATGTCGTTCCGGATGCGTCGCATATCGCCGGGCGCCCAGACGCAGCCGCGCGCATGACGCTCTACCGCACCTTTGTCGATCATGTCCGACCGGTGTTCGAGAAGCTCGTCGGCGAGAGGATCATCGGTGCCTGGGGGCTGACCGGGATCGGTCACCCCGACACGATCATCAAGCTGCTCGGCGAGCGGCCGGCACCGGCGGCGGTGCAGTGCATCGCCAATCTGCTCGACTCGCCCGGCGGTCTCAAATTCTTCGACGGCTCGGCCAAGCCACGCGCGGTGATGGCGGCGGCGCGCGCGAATGGGGTCGGCATCATGGGCATCCGCGCGGTGCAGGCTGGCGCGCTGACCGCGGCGATCGACCGGCCGCTGCCGCCCGATCATCCCGAGGTCCGCGACTACGAGCGCGCCGCCGGCTTTCGCCGCCTCGCCGCCGAGCTTGGCGAAGACCCGGCCGTGCTGGCGCATCGCTACGCGCTGTCGCTCGACATCGACACGCTGGTCCTCGGCGTCAAGAACCGCCAGGAGCTAGCCGCCTGCGTCGCGGCCGCCGAAGTTGGACCACTGTCTGCCGAAATGATGGCGCGCGTCGATCAGTCTTCGGCCTCCCGCGGAAGCAACTAAGTCGGATTGCGCGGGGTCCTGCCGCCGACACGAAAAAGGGCGCCCATGGGCGCCCTTTTGTTACTCCTGGGAAGCGCGTGGGTTATTTTTTGCCACGGGCGGAGCGGCGGCCGGTGCCACGGCCGAGGCCGATTTTCTTGGCGAAGTCGGAGCGCTGCTGCGCGTATTTCGGCGCGACCATCGGATAGTCCGATCCAAGGCCCCATTTCGCGCGGTATTCGTCCGGCGTCATGTTGTAGGTGGAGCGCAGGTGGCGCTTCAGCATTTTCAGCTTCTTGCCGTCTTCGAGGCAGACCAGGAATTCCGGGGTGATCGACTTGCGGATCGGCACCGCCGGCTTCAGCACCTCTACCGGCGGCTCGGCAACCTGAGCGTCGAGCGAGCGCAGCGAGTTGTAGACGGCATGGATCACATCGCCGAGCTGAGCAGTCGCCAAGGTATTGTTGCTCACGTAAGCCGCGACCACTTCAGTGGTCATTCTGAGCAGTTCGTCTTCTGCCGTCTTCGACGCTGCCGCTTCCGCCATGTCCTGCCCCATTCAATCGATACGTTTAGCCGAACTGTCATAATTGCAGCAGTGTTTCTTGGTGTCAACGAAAACTCGGAGGATCAATAGTAATGATGGGAAACGAGTTCGCGCGGCGACTTGGATGTAGCAGTTATTACCCGGCCTGATGCGTGTCATGAGGCACGATGCGGGCGATTGCACAGTGATTGTGCTTTAGCGGGGGGCGGATGATTCAATCGTTGCTGCCGGTATCGTGACGAATGCGATTGCCGCGGGTGACGCGAGGTCTGGTAGCCGGCTGACATTGGCACCCGAGATATGGTAGATTGGCAATGTCGGTTCCCCTTGGCGCCGAGCCCACCCCGCTCTCGAGCCAGATAGGTGTTTTCCTGACCCAGCTTAGAGCCTCAGCCACCGCTGTCGCGCCCGATGCCGGCTTTTTTTCCGATGATCTGTCCGCCGCCGATCCCGAGCTGGCGGAGGCGATCGCATGCGAGTTGCGCCGCCAGCAGACACAGATCGAGCTGATCGCCAGCGAGAACATCGTCTCGCGCGCCGTGCTCGAGGCGCAGGGCTCGGTGCTGACCAACAAATACGCCGAGGGCTATCCCGGGCGGCGCTATTACGGCGGCTGCGAATTTGTCGACATCGCCGAGCGATTGGCGATCGAGCGCGCGAAGCAGTTGTTCCAATGCGGCTTCGCCAATGTCCAGCCGCATGCCGGGGCGCCGGCCAACGAGGCGGTCTATCTCGCGCTGCTGTCGCCGGGCGATGCGATCCTCGGCATGTCATTGGCGGCCGGCGGACATCTGACCCACGGCGCGCCGCCCAACATCTCCGGCAAATGGTTCAAGGCCGCCACCTATGGGGTGCGTGCCGAGGACGGCAGGATCGATTTCGACGAGGTCGAGCGCCAGGCCGAGGCGCACAAGCCGAAGCTGATCATCGCCGGCGGCAGCGCCTATCCGCGGATCATCGATTTCGCGCGGTTTCGCGCCATCGCCGACCGGGTCGGCGCCTATCTGATGATCGACATGGCGCATTTCGCCGGGTTGGTCGCCGGCGGCGTGCACCCGAGCCCGCTGCCGCATGCGCACGTCGTCACAACGACGACGCACAAGACGCTGCGCGGCCCGCGCGGCGGCATGATCCTGACGAACGACGAAGCGATCGCGAAAAAGATCGACTCGGCGATCTTTCCCGGGTTGCAGGGCGGGCCGCTGATGCATGTGGTCGCCGCCAAGGCGGTGGCGCTGGGCGAGGCGCTGCAGCCGAGCTTTGCGACCTATGCGAAATCGGTCGTCGCCAATGCCAAAGCGCTGGCCGAGACCCTCTTCGGCGAGGGGCTGGCGATCGTCTCGGGCGGTACCGACACGCATCTGATGCTGGTCGACCTGCGCCCGCTGGATCTGACCGGGCGCGACGCGGAGAAGGCATTGGAACGCGCGGGCATGACCTGCAACAAGAACGGCATCCCGTTCGATCCGCGCCCGCCGACCGTGACGTCGGGCGTCCGCCTCGGCTCACCGGCGGCGACGACGCGCGGCTTTGGGGTGCAGGAGTTCCGCCAGATCGGGCGGTGGATCGGCGAGGTGCTGCGTGGCCTCGCTCAGCATCCCGACGAAAATTTCGGGGTTGAAGGGCGGGTGCGTGGCGCGGTCGGGGCACTGTGCGAGCGTTTCCCGGTCTATCCGCGGACATAGAATAGGGGGAGGAAGATGCGCTGTCCGTTCTGCGGAACCGACGATACGCAGGTCAAGGATTCGCGGCCGACCGACGATCGCGGCGCGATCCGCCGACGCCGGTTCTGTCCGAATTGCGCGGCGCGGTTCACCACCTTCGAGCGGGTACAGCTGCGCGACCTGACCGTGGTCAAGAAGACCGGGCAGCGCGAGCCGTTTGACCGCGATAAGCTGGCGCGCTCGATCTACGTCGCGCTGCGCAAGCGGCCGCACGAGCCCGAGCGCGTCGAGCGGATGATCAATTCGATGGTGCGCCAGCTCGAAAGCTCGGGCGAGACCGACATCCCGAGCGACATGATCGGCGAGCTGGTGATGGAGGCATTGGCCTCGCTCGACCAGGTCGCCTATATCCGCTTCGCCTCGGTCTATCGCAATTTCCGCGAGGCCAAGGATTTTGGCGAGTTCGTCGGGCGGATCGCCGCCGATGGCGATTGCTGAGGTCGAGCGATAGACAGCAGCGAAGCCGATAAGGGGCGTGATCTCGCGCCTATGCGCGCCGCGTTGAGCCTGGCGCGCCGCGGGCTCGGCAATGCGTGGCCCAACCCTGCTGTTGGCTGTGTCATCGTCAAGGACGGGCGGGTAGTCGGCCGCGGCTGGACGCAGCCGGGCGGACGGCCGCATGCCGAGGCCGAAGCGCTGACGCGAGCCGGCAACGCGGCACAGGGCGCGACCGCCTATGTCAGCCTTGAACCGTGCAGCCATCAGGGACGGGGTCCCCCCTGCGCCGATGCGCTGATCGCGGCCAACATCGCCCGCGTTGTCGCGGCGCTCGAAGACCCCGATCCGCGCACCGCCGGCAACGGGTTCGCCCGGCTGCGCGAGGCCGGGATCGCGGTCGATATCGGGCTCTGCGCGGCCGAGGCCGCGGAGCTCAATGCCGGGTTCCTCTGCCGGATGACGCACGGCCGGCCGCTGGTTACCTTGAAGCTGGCGACCTCGCTTGACGGCCGGATCGCGACGGCAAGCGGCGAGAGCCGCTGGATCACCGGTCCGGCGGCGCGCCAGCGGGCGCATCTGTTGCGCGCGACGCACGACGCGGTGCTGGTCGGCAGCGGAACGGCGCTCGCCGACGACCCGCAACTGACCTGCCGCCTGCCGGGCTTGGAGGGCGCGTCGCCGGTGCGGATCGTCGTCGACCGCACGCTGCGTCTTCCGGCGACGCTCAAACTCTTTACCGAGGCCGGCGACGTGCCGACCTGGCTGGTGACGTCCGCGTCCGCGGATAAAGCCGTCGTGCTGGCGCGTGCACGGCTTGGCGTTGAGGTCTTAGCCCTTGAAACCGACGAAACGGGGGGGATTGATCTTGCCGCCATGCTGCGCGCGCTCGGCGACAAGGGCTTGACCCGCCTGCTGGTCGAGGGGGGCGGCGCGATTGCCGCGGCGCTATTGCGCGCCGGGCTGGGCGATCGTCTGGTGTGGATGCGCGCGCCGCTCGCGATCGGCGGCGACGGGATCGCGGCGCTCGGCGCGCTCGGGCTCGGCGCGCTCGCCGACGCGCCGCGTTTTTCGCTGATCAAGAGCGAGATTGCCGGCGACGATCTGATCGAGACCTATCGCCGCGGCGATCAGCCTTAGCGGTTGCCGCATTCGCGGTCGAGCACATCCGTCATCGCGATACCGTTCCGCATCGAGCCGGCCGCGAAGGTCGTGCCGACCGTCGGGCTGTAAAGCATGCCGCCGACATCCAGCATCACCGGCGCCGGTACGGTCCAGCCGCCATAGGTGTTGCGCGAGAAGGCCGGGCATGGCAGCGACGGGTCGCCGGACCGGGCCGCGGCGGGCTGGGTCGCGTCGGCCGCCAGCAGCAGGACGGCCCCGCCGGCCGCGTAGCGGAGCGGCTTGCGCGAATTTCTGGTCATGTCGCACCTCGTCAACATCGCGCCTCATGCAGATGAACGCTGTTCGGGCGGGTTTGTGTCCTGCGTGAAAGGCGCTGGCTAATCGGGCGGTAGGCTCCTAACCTTCCCCGCGATGTTTACCGGGATCGTCACCGATATCGGCACGGTGCGCCGGGTGCGGCGCGGCAATGGCGGCGCGACCCTGACCATCGCGACCGAATTTGACACCTCGCTCATCCCGCTCGGCGCGTCGATTGGCTGTGCCGGGGTGTGCCTGACGGTGGTGTCGCTGGCCGCCGGCGCGTTCACCGTCGACGCGTCGGCCGAGACGATGGGGTGCTCGACCCTGGGCGACTGGCGCGAGGGCAGCCGCCTCAACCTCGAACAGGCGATGAAGCTCGGCGACGAGATGGGCGGGCATCTGGTGCTGGGGCACGTCGACGGCGTGGCGACAATCGTCGATCGGCGGCCGGACGGCGACTCGGTTCGCTTCACGATCGAGGCGCCGGCCGAACTGGCGCAATACATAGCCCCGAAAGGCTCGGTCGCGCTCGACGGGATTAGCCTGACGGTCAACGAGGTCGACGGCAGCCGCTTCGGCGCCAACATCATCCCGCACACGCTTTCGCACACCACGATCGGCGATGCCGCGCCCGGAACCCGCATGAACCTCGAGATCGATTTGATGGCGCGCTATGTCGGGCGGCTCTTGCAAGTGCGGGGTGCGGCGTGACGGCCGAAACGAAGCCGCATCTGCTGCTCGTCGAGGCGCCTTATTACACGCATATCGCGGCGCTGCTGCGCGAGGGCGCCGAGCGCGCGCTCGCCGCCGCCGGCGCGACCTTCGAGATCTTGCAGGTCCCTGGCGCCTTCGAGATCCCGGGGGCTATCGGGATGGCGGCGAAGGCCGTGGGACGCTTCGACGGGTTTGTCGCACTCGGCTGCGTCATTCGCGGCGAGACCACGCATTACGACCATATCTGCGAAGAGACCGCGCATTGGCTGCAGGTGCTCGCGGTCGAGCAAGGGCTGCCGATCGGCTACGGCATCTTGACCTGCGAGAACGAGGCGCAGGCGCTGCATCGCGCGACCCCGAGTGGCAACGGCCGTGACCATGGCGGCGCGGCGGCGCGCGCGTGTCTGGCGATGGTCGGCGTCAAGCGGCAATTCGTCGGGGACGCGTCATGAACGCCGCTGGCGCCGACGAGGATCAGCGCGAACAGCCATCGGGTGCGGTCCGCCGGCGCAGCGTCGCCCGGCTCGGCGCGGTGCAGGCGCTCTATCAGCTCGCGTTGAGTCCCGGGCTCGGCGTCGATTCGGTCGTGGGCGAGTTCGTGCATCATCGGCTCGGACGCGAGATCGACGGCGAGGTCTACGGCGAGGCCGACGAGGCGCTGTTCGGCGATCTGGTGCGCGGCGTCATGCGCCACCGCGAGCAGCTCGACCAGACGATCTCCGCCGCGCTCAGCGAGGAATGGCCGTTGCTGCGGCTCGAGACCATCCTGCGGCTGGTGATCGAGGGCGGCGCGTACGAATTGGCGCACCGACCCGACATCCCGCCGCGTGTGACCTTGAGCGAATACGTCGCGATTGCCCACGCGTTCTTCGACGGCAAGGAGCCGGCGCTGGCGAACGGTGTGCTCAACCGCCTCGCCCGGGCGCTGCGCGCCGCCGACCTCTAAACGGCCGTGAAGTCGCAGGGGCTCGGCGAGTTTGGCCGCATTCGGCGGTTCTTCGCGCCGTTGGCCGGGCCGGGCGGGCTGGGCCTTACCGATGACGCAGCGTTGGTCGACTGCCCGCCGGGCTATCGCTTGGTCGCTACCGTCGATCAAGCGGTCGAGAGCGTGCATTTCCTGCCCGACGATCCGCCCGAATCCGTGGCCAAGAAGCTCTTGCGCCGCAATCTGTCCGACCTGGCGGCGATGGGGGCGGTGCCGCGCCACTACCTGGTGACCTCGGCGCTGCCGAAAGCGCGCGACGACGCCTGGGTCAAGCGCTTCGCCGAAGGGTTGGCCGAGGATCAGGAGCGTTTCGGGATTGCCTTGATTGGCGGCGATTCGACCTCGACCCCGGGACCGGCGTCGCTGACCCTGACCGCGCTCGGCGAGGTCGAGGCCGGCAAGGAAATCCGCCGCAGCGACGCCAGGCCGGGCGACCGCGTGTGGGTTAGCGGCACGATCGGCGATGCGTTTTTGGGGCTCAGGGTGCTGCGCGGCGGCTATCGGGAGCTGGCGCCCGAGCATCGCGCCGCGCTTGCCGCGCGCTTTCAGCTGCCCGATCCGCGGACCGAATTGGGCCCGCGCCTTGCCGGCGTCGCGCACGCGATGATCGATGTCTCGGACGGCCTGCTCGCCGATCTGGGGCATATCTGCGAGACCTCTGGGGTGGCGGCGACGGTCGAGCTGCCGCTGCTGCCGCTGTCGCCGGCGGCCCAGGCGGCCGTCGCCACGGATGAGGCGATGCGGGTGTTGCTCGCGACGGGCGGCGATGACTACGAGCTGCTGTTCGCCGCGCCGCCCGATGCCGGAAGCGCCATCGCCGAGCTCGCGCAAAGCCTCGACCTCCCCATTACCGAGATCGGGGCAATCGAGACAGGTGCGGGTGTGCGGCTGGTCGATGCGGCGGGACGCGAGATCGCTGTCGAAATCAAGGGCTGGCGGCATTTCTGATGGTGTTCGGAAACCGCGGCACGATTTTGCTGCTCGCCGGCTGCCAGGCGCTGGCGATGACCAGCATGAGCGTGCTGGCGACGACCGCGGCGATTATCGGCAACATGCTGGCGGCGAACAAATCGCTGTCGACCCTGCCGGTCGCGCTGCAGATGACCGGGATGATGTGCGCGACGATCCCGGCCGCGCTGCTCATGGGCCGGATCGGCCGGCGCGGCGGGTTTTGGACCGGCGCGGCGATCGGCGCCAGCGGCGGGGTGGTCGCCGGCAGCGCGGTGTGGGCCGCGTCGTTCCCGATGTTCTGCCTCGGCACCTTCCTGATCGGCAGCTCGAACGGATTCGCCCAGCAATATCGCTTCGCGGCGGCCGAATTGGCCGATGAGGGGTTTCGCTCGAAGGCGATCTCGCTGGTCCTCGCAGGCGGCGTCGTCTCCGGCGTGTTCGGGCCGGAGATGGCGCGCTGGTCGCGCGATCTGTTTTCGCCGGTGCTGTTCGCCGGCTGCTTCGCGATGATTGTGGCGCTGCAAATTTGCGCCGCGGCGCTGCTGACAATCGTCCGGCTGCCGCCACCACCGCCGCGCGGGGCGCTGCGCGGCAGCGGCAGGCCGCTGTGGCAGATCGTGCGGCAGCCGCTGTTTGTCGTCGCCTTGCTCTGCGGGATGGTCGGGTATGGCGTCATGTCGCTGGTGATGACGGCGACGCCGATCGCGATGATCGGCTGCGGCTTTGTCTTCACCGACGCGGCCTTTGTGATCCAGTGGCACATCCTCGGCATGTACGCGCCGAGCTTTGTCACCGGACACCTGATCGCGCGAGTCGGGCTGGCGCCGATTCTGTTGACTGGCGCGATCTTGCTGCTCGCCTGCTGCGGCATCAATCTCGCCGGAATCGCCGAGGGTAATTTCTGGGCGGCCAATCTGCTGCTCGGCGTGGGGTGGAATTTCCTCTTTGTCGGGGCGACGACGCTGTTGACCCGAACCTATCGTCCCGAGGAACGGGCCAAGGTACAGGCGCTTAACGACTTCACGATCTTCGGCACCTCGACCTTGGCGGCGTTTTCGTCGGGCGCGCTGCTGGCCGGTTTCGGCTGGCCGACGGTGCAGATGACGGTGCTGCCGTTCGTCGTGGTCGCCGCCGCGGCGATCTTGTGGATGCGCTCGAGCGCCGCCCGGGCCGAGCCGAGTTATGCCGGGGAGTAACGCCAGAAAGTTGCCTCAAACGTAAGCTTCTGGCATGTTCGGCGGCGCCTGACCTGCCCCCCGCCGCGCCGGGCGCGGTGGCATGGGCGGGTTTTTTTGTCGGCAGATTTTGTCGGCACTTGGGGGGAAACAACGACGATGTCTGCGGACTATGCCTACATCCTGGTCATCGCCTGCGGCGTGGTGGCGTTGCTCTATGGGCTCATCACCAGCCGGCGCGTCCTGGCCGCCGACGCCGGAACGGCGCGGATGCAGGAGATCTCCGGCGCCGTCCAGGTCGGCGCCAGCGCCTATCTGAACCGCCAGTACCGTACGATCGCCATGGTCGGCGTGGTGATCCTCGTCATCCTCTGGGTCGCGCTTGGCTGGCACGTAGCGCTCGGCTATTTCATCGGCGCGGTCCTTTCGGGCGCCGCTGGCTATATCGGCATGAACGTCTCGGTGCGCGCCAATGTGCGCACCGCGCAGGCGGCGCGCAGTGGTCTCGCAGCCGGGCTCGACATTGCGTTCAAGGCGGGCGCGGTGACCGGGCTCCTCGTCGTCGGTCTCGGCATCCTCGGGGTCGCGGGCTATTACTTCTTCCTGCGCGCGACGATGCCCAGCGCCGAGCTGCGACCGGTGCTGGAGGCGATGGTGGCGCTTGGCTTCGGCGCCTCTTTGATCTCGATCTTCGCGCGGCTCGGCGGCGGCATCTTCACCAAGGGCGCCGATGTCGGCGCCGATATCGTCGGCAAGGTTGAGGCCGGCATCCCCGAGGACGACCCGCGCAACCCGGCCGTCATCGCCGACAATGTCGGCGACAATGTCGGCGACTGCGCCGGCATGGCGGCGGATCTGTTCGAGACCTACGCGGTGACCATCGTCGCGACGATGCTGCTCGCCAACATCTTTTTCCAAGGGGCGCTGCGCGACCAGATGATGCTGTTGCCGCTGGTGATCGCCGCGGTCTGCATCATCACCTCGGTGATCGGCACGTTCTTTGTCCGCCTCGGCGCCGACCAGGGCATCATGCGGGCGCTCTACAAGGGCCTGATCGCCACCGGTATCCTGTCGGCCGCGGCGATCACGGGGGTGGTCGGCTGGTTGATCGGCTTCCAGCAGGCGCTGCCGATGGTGTCGGGGGCGATCACCGGCTGCGACGTGCTGAGCTGCGCCATGGTCGGGCTCGTCGTGACCGGGCTGATCGTGTGGATCACCGAATACTACACCTCGACCGAATATCGTCCGGTACGCAGCATCGCGCAAAGCTCGACGACCGGCGACGGCACCAATGTGATCCAGGGTCTCGCGATATCGATGGAGGCGACCGCGTTGCCGGTCATCGTGATCTGCGTCGGCATCGTCGTGTCCTATCTGATCGCGGGGCTGTTCGGCATCGCGCTGGCGGCGACAACGATGCTGGCGCTGGCCGGCATGGTGGTCGCGCTCGACGCGTACGGCCCGGTCACCGACAATGCCGGCGGGATCGCCGAGATGGCCGATCTGCCGCCGGAGGTGCGCCGGACGACCGACGCGCTCGATGCGGTGGGCAACACGACCAAGGCGGTGACAAAGGGCTACGCGATCGGCTCGGCGGGGCTTGCCTCGCTCGTGCTGTTCGCCGCCTATACCGAGGATCTGAAGCATTACTTCCCGGGGCTCGACGTGCATTTTGCGCTGCAGGACCCCTATGTCGTGATCGGCCTCTTCCTCGGCGGGTTGCTGCCCTATTTGTTCGGGTCGATGGGCATGACCGCAGTCGGCCGCGCGGCGGGTTCGGTCGTCGTCGAGGTGCGGCGCCAGTTCCGCGAAATCCCCGGCATCATGCAGGGGACCGCAAAGCCCGATTACGGCCGCGCCGTCGACATGCTGACCCGCGCGGCGATCCGCGAGATGATCGTGCCCTCGCTGCTGCCGGTCCTGGCGCCGATCGCGCTCTACATCATCATCAGGCTGGTCGCCGGCCAGGCGGCGGCGTTCAGCGCGCTGGGCGCGATGCTGCTCGGGACGATCGTTACCGGAATCTTTGTCGCGATCTCGATGACCTCGGGCGGCGGCGCCTGGGACAACGCCAAGAAATACATCGAGGAAGGCCATTACGGCGGCAAGGGTTCGGACGCGCACAAGGCGGCGGTGACAGGCGATACGGTCGGCGACCCCTATAAGGACACGGCAGGGCCGGCGATCAACCCGATGATCAAGATCACCAATATTGTCGCGCTGCTGCTGCTCGCGATCCTTGGCGGCTGGGCGCACTGATCAAGTGCGGTCGGGCATCCGCCCGACCTGCCTACGGCAGCACGCAACGATGCCGTTACAGTCCGCCGCCGGGCGAGGCGGCGCCGCTGTTGAAGCGGCCGATATTACCGAGGAGTTGCTCGATGAAGGTCAGCTCGCGGCCGGGCGCGGGGGTCGCGCCGGGCGCGGGGGTGATGTGCTCGCCATCCTCCATCGCCCGGTGGCCGATATCGGTAACGACGCCCCGGTCGTTGAAATCGACGATGTAGACTTGCTGGTCGAGCAGCTCGGCGTTGAAAAACGCGACCTGCTTCGTCTTGCGGCTGATGTAGTACCAGGTGTCGTCGTTGAACGTGCTGGCGCTCGACGGGCTGCCGAGGATCTTGGCGACCTGTTCCTTGGTCGTCGTGCCGGGCTGGATCTCGGCCAGCTTGTCGGGGTCGGGAAGATTGCCGCGCTGGTCGATGCTGATCGTACAGCCGGCAAGGGCCAAGGCGACAAACGCCGCCGCCCATCGCCGCGTCTTTCCCACACGCGGCGGCACGATGTTGAAACACTCGCCCACGAAACCCATCTGTCGCGCTGACTTAAATCGAGGTGCGGTCGCTGTCAACGCCGCCCCGCGCCGCAGCCTCCGGGACGATCTTTGCGGTTTCAGCGCAGCTCCACCCGCAGCGCCGCCGACCTCGCTTATCAGCGAGTCGTCGCGCAGGCGCGCCGTCTGGAGTTCTTCACCTCGTATGGCGTCCCCGACACGCTCGACGGACGGTTCGAGGTGATCTGCCTGCACGCGTTCCTCTATCTTCACCGCTTGAAGGGCGAGCCCGATGCGGCCGGGGTCGGGCAGCGGTTTTTCGACGCGATGTTCGCCGATTTCGACCGCTCGCTGCGCGAGATCGGCACCGGGGATCTGAGCGTCGGCCGCCAGGTGACGCGCATGGCCGAGGGGTTTTACGGGCGGGTCCGCGCCTACGAGCAGGGTCTCGACGGCGATAATGCGGCGATGGAAGCGGCGCTGGAGCGGAATCTCTACGGCACCGCGCCGGCCAGTCTCGACCGGGTCGAGCGGATGGCGGCTTATGTCCGGCGTGAGGCCGCGCGACTGGCCGGCGAGCCCGCGTCAGCGCTGATCGCCGGCAGCGTCTCGTTTGGTGTGCCGTGAGCGGTCCGGTCCCTGAATTCTCGCGGCCGGTGCCGCTGACTCGGGTGGGGGCAGGGCCGTTCCGCCAGGAGATCGCCGCCAGCGAGGCCGAGCGGGCCGCGCTCGTCCAGCGGTTCGGCCTGATCTCGCTTGCCCGGCTGAACGCCGTCGTCGAGCTGGCGCGCGAAGCCGGCGGGACGATCCTCCTGACCGCCGAATTCGCCGGCGAGTTCGAGCAGGAATGCGTCGCTAAGCTGGAGCCGGTCGCCGGCAGCGTCGAGGGCGGTTTTGCGCTGCGCTACGGTCCGCCCGAGGCTGAGCTGGAGACGAGTGGCGACGATGACCCCGCGTTCGAACCGCTGTCCGGCGAGATGATCGATATCGGCGAGGCGGTGGCACAGGAATTTTCGCTGTCCTTGCCGCCGTTCCCGCGCGCTGCCGACGCTGCTGTCGAGGCGGACCTCGAGGAACCGAACGGCGACGGGCCGTTTGCCGGGCTGGCTCGGCTCGCCGGACGCAAGCCCGATTAGGTTCACTCACCGGCGCGCATCGCTGAGCTGCCGCGCCGGGAGCGCCGTCAAGGTTGCCGCCGCGGCCGATTTTGGCTAAGTGTCTCGCCTCACTCTCCAGGATTCGACGAGGGCCCATGGCCGTCCCAAAAAAGAAAGTTTCGCCGTCGCGCCGGAACATGCGCCGGTCGCACGACCACCTGACGCCGCCGGTCTATGCCGAGTGCCCGAATTGCGGCGAGTTGAAGCGGCCGCACCACATGTGCGAGGCGTGCGGCTATTACAGCGGCCGCGAAGTCGTCGCGGCCGAGCCGACGACCGCCTGAGCGCCGTTCCGGCGCGGGGCGTATCGATGAGCGGCACGATCACGATCGCCCTCGACGCGATGGGCGGCGATCGCGCGCCCGAGATCGTGCTCAAGGGCGCCGATCTTGCGCTGGAGCGCCATCCCAATACGCGCTTCCTGCTGTTCGGCGCCGAGGCCCAGGTGCTGCCCTTGCTCGCGCAGCTGCCGCGCGTGGCGAAGGTGGCGGTGCTGCATCATACGAGCGAGCGGGTCGCCGCGGACGACAAGCCGTCGCAGGCGCTGCGCGCCGGACGCAGCACCAGCATGCGGCTAGCGATCGACGCGGTCGCCGAAGGGCGCGCCGACGGCGTCGTCTCCGCCGGCAATACCGGCGCGCTGATGGCGATCGCCAAGTTCGTGCTGAAGACGCTGCCCGGCATCGATCGGCCGGCCATCGCGACGTTCTTTCCGACGATGCGCGGGGAGACCGTGATGCTCGATCTCGGCGCCAATATCGAATGCGACGCCGACAATCTGGTGCAGTTCGCGCTGATGGGCGATGCCTTTGCGCGCAGCGTGCTGGGTGTGACCGAGCCCACCGTCGGCCTGCTGAATGTCGGGTCGGAGGATCTGAAGGGCAACGATGCGGTGCGCGGCGCCGCGGCGCGGCTGCGCGGTGGACTGACCCCGATCCGCTTCCACGGCTTTGTCGAGGGCGACGATATCGGCGCCGGAACGGTCGATGTCATCGTCACCGACGGATTTACCGGCAATGTCGCGCTAAAGACCGCCGAGGGCACCGCCAAGCTCTTCGCCGAGGCGCTCAAGAGCTCGTTCAGCCACTCGCCGATGGCGAAGATCGGCTATGTCTTTGCCCGCGGTGCCCTGAGGAAATTCCGCGAGCGTTTCGACCCGCGCCGCTACAATGGGGCGATGCTCCTCGGGCTGGGCGGTATTGCGGTCAAGAGCCACGGCTCGACCGACGCGTTCGGTTTCGCTAACGCGATCGGCGTCGCGATCGATATGAAGCTCAACGGGTTCCTCGAAAAGATCCGCGCCGACCTCGCCCGCGTCAATTCGACGATGCCGGCGGTGCAACCGGCCGCGCTGTAGCCCGCCCGGCATGACGTTGCGCTCCCAGGTCGCCGGCTGCGGGGCCTATCTGCCGGAACGGGTCCTCACCAACGAAGAGTTGGCGCGGGGCCTCGAAACTTCGGACGAATGGATCCGCCAGCGCACCGGCATCGGCGAGCGGCGTATCGCCGCCGAGGGCGAGCTGACCTCCGATCTCGCCGTCGCCGCCGCGCGGCGCGCGCTCGAGCGTGCCGGGATGAGCGGCAACGACCTCGACCTGATCGTGCTGGCGACCGCGACGCCGGATCACACCTTCCCCGCAACCGCGACCAAGGTCCAGGCCCAGGTCGGCATGAAGCGCGGCGCCGCGTTCGACATCCAGGCGGTGTGCTCGGGCTTCGTCTTTGCGCTGGCGATGGCGGACAACGCGCTGCGGCTCGGCCAGGCGCGCACCGCGCTGGTTATCGGCGCTGAGACCTTCTCGCGCATCCTTGATTGGCAGGACCGCGGCACCTGCGTGCTGTTCGGCGATGGCGCCGGGGCGCTGGTGCTGAACTCCGTTGCCGACAGCGGACCGCGCGGCCGCGGCGTGCTGTCGACGCATCTCCATTCCGACGGCACGCAATACGACATCCTCTACGTCGATGGCGGCCCGTCGACGACCGGCACGACCGGCCATCTGCGCATGGAGGGCCGCGAGGTGTTCCGCCAGGCGGTGCTGCACCTCTCGGAGGTGGTCGAGGAGGCGCTTGCCGCCAATGGCCTGACCGGGGCCGATATCGACTGGCTGGTGCCGCATCAGGCGAACCTGCGGATCATCGATGCGATCGGCAAGCGGCTACGACTGAAACCGGGCCGCACCGTGATCACGATCGAGCGCCATGCCAACACGTCGGCGGCGTCGATCCCGCTGGCGCTCGACGAGGCGGTTAGCGACGGCCGCATCCAGCCCGGCGATCTGGTGCTGATGGAAGCGCTGGGCGGCGGGCTCACCTGGGGCGCGGCACTCGTTAGATGGTAGGATAAAAGCTAAGGCGTTGCCTTGCGGAATCACATCCAACGCTTTGGAATTTGACGAGGTTTTTCGGCCGGGCTAACCTCCGCGGAAGCAGGGAGGGCGTTATGGCCGGCGATACGGTTACCCGCGCTCAGCTCACCGAAGCGGTCTACCAGGAGGTCGGCTTGTCGCGCAACGAGTCGGCCGAATTGGTCGAGTCGGTGATCGCCGAGATTTCGGACGCGCTGGAGCGGGGCGAGATGGTCAAGATCTCGTCATTCGGCAGCTTCGCCGTGCGGCGCAAGGGCCAGCGCATCGGCCGCAACCCGAAGACCGGCCAAGAGGTGCCGATCAGCCCGCGCCGCGTGCTGGTGTTCCGCGCCTCGCACGCGTTGAAGAACCAGATCAACCAATCGCTCACCGGACCGGCGTCGACACGTCGCACCGGCGCTGGCAGAACGTCAGCCTGAGGTGAGCGCGGCTGGGGAGACCGCTTCCGGTCGGCGGGCCAACAAGCGGGCCGCGGTATTCCGTACCATCGGCGAAGTCGCCGAGGATCTTGACTTGCCGGCGCACGTCCTGCGCTTCTGGGAGTCGAAATTCCCGCAGCTGAAGCCGCTGAAGCGCGGCGGCGGCCGGCGCTATTACCGGCCGGAAGACATCGCGCTGCTGTCGCGCATCCGGCAATGCCTCTATCAGGAGGGCTACACGATCCGCGGCGTGCAGAAGCTGCTCGCCGAGGGCACGCTTGGCGTCGTCGTCGCGGAAGTGCCGGAGCCGAGCCTCTTCCCGCTGAGCTCGATGCCGCAGCAACGCGTAGCGCCGCGGCCGGCGCGTTCGGCGCGGCGCGCGGCGCAAGAGCCGGCCCCCCCGCCCGGCCCCGCGGGACCATCGGAAGCGCAGCGGGTGGCGCTCGAAGAGGCGCGCGGTGAGCTTCATGCCGCGCTCCAGATGCTTGGCGAGCTGCTGCACCGCAGCCGGAGCTGACGCACGCGTTGCGCGCCTAGGGCGCCGCAAGTATGATCCGCCGCCTCGCCAGAGATGCCCCGGTCGGAGCGTAGCGCAGCCTGGTAGCGCATCAGCATGGGGTGCTGAGGGTCGAGAGTTCGAATCTCTCCGCTCCGACCAATCTCTAGCCTTGGGAGGCTTCCGTCATGAGCAGCGAACGCCCTGAATCCACTCTCGAAGCCTGGCAGTTTCCCGAGGCGCATTGGTGCAAGCTGGTCGACCGGGTGCGCGCCGGAAAGGCGCTGCGGCCGGCGGAATGGCCGGGCGGCGCGCGCTGCGCGGTCGCGCTGTCGTTCGACAGCGACCACGAGACGAGCGATCTGCGCGAGGGCGGCAAGTCGATCGGCCGGCTCGCCTGGGGCCAGATGGGGGCCAGGGTCGGAGTACCGCGCATCCTCAAGCTGCTCGACAAATACGCGGTCAAGGCGTCGTTCTACGTGCCGGCGGTGACCGCGCTGTTGCATCCCGACGAACAGCGCCGGATCGTCAGCGAAGGGCACGAGATCGGCATCCACGGCTGGATTCATGAGCTTAATTCGGTGCTGCCCTACGAGGCCGAGCGCGATTTGATGCTGCGCGCTTCGGACGTCTTGGAAAAGACCAGCGGCGTGCGCCCGGTCGGAATGCGCACCCCATCCTGGGATTTCAGCTGGAATACGCTGGCGCTCGAAGCCGAGATGGGCCTTCTCTATGATTCGTCGCTGATGTCGGACGAGGATTGCTACGAGCTGCTGCTCGACGGCGCGCCGTGCGGGGTCGTCGAGTTGCCGGTCGAATGGGTGCGCGACGACGCGGTCTATTTCAGCATGAACCGGTTCTCGGCGCTGCGACCCTACACGCCGCCGGCCGATGTGCTCGACATCTTCCGCCGCGAGTTCGAGGCGGCCTATGCCGATGGCGGCCTCTTCCAGCTGACGATGCACCCGCACATCATCAGCTACCGCTCGCGGATTTGGCTGCTGGAAGAATTGATCCGGCTCGCTCAGTCCCGGCCCGGCGTGTGGTTCGCCACCCATGCCGAGGTGGCGCGCTGGGCCAAGGAGCATGCCGCCTAATTCTTCCTGTACGGGCGCCGGACTTCCGGCACCTCGCCGGCGGCGTGGCGCTTGCCGACCGGTTCGGCATGGTCGAGCTCGCGCCGGATCGAGTCTTTGGTAAGGTCACGCTCGACTTGCGCCGTGACACGATTACCTTCGCCTTTATTGCGCTGTTTGGTAAAGTCTTTCCTCTTTGACATAATCGATCTCCTTTGCCCTTGTAAAGCAAACGAGATCATTACGAGACCGTTCCGAAGATCAGATTGTCGCCAGCGCGCGTTGGCGCAGCGGTTTGAGCGCGAACAGCGCCAGCGCGCCGGCAACAAGATCGGCGCCGATGCACACCGCGAACACGAAAGTCCAGCTGCCGGTGCCCTGGTGCAACAGCGCGGCGAGCGGGCCGCCGAAAATCGAGCCGATCCCCTGCGCGATGTAGAGAAAGCCGTAATTCTGCGTTGCCTTGCGCGCGCCGAACGTGTCGGTCAAGGTCGACGGGAACAGCGAAAAGATTTCGCCCCAGCCGAAAAAGACGACGCCCGACAACAGCGCAAACCAGAGCGGGTCGGTGATCGTCAACAGCCAGATCGCCATCGCCGCCGCCTCCAGCGTGAAGGCGCAAAACATCGTGTTCTCGCGGCCGATGCGGTCGGAAAGCCAGCCGAAGAACGGTCGGGTGAGCCCGTTGGTGAACCGGTCGATGGTCAGCGCCAGAGGCAGGGCCGCGAAGCCCCACACGGTCAGCTTGGTGATGCCGAAATCGGCGGCGAAATTGCCGATCTGCGAGATCACCATCAGCCCCGAGGTCGACATCAGGGTCATCATCACGAACATCAGCCAGAAAATCGGGCTTTTCAGCATCGTCGCGCTGCCGACCCCGCCCGCCCCGGCGATCTGGGCCGAAGATGCGGCCGGCGGCCGCCGCAGGCCGAGCGCGGCGGCGACCCCGATCACCGCGAAGATGATGCCGTATTGCTGCAAGGCCGCCTGGTAGCCCGAAGCGGCGATGCTGGCGCTGATCGGAAAGGTGGTCAGGATCGCGCCCATCCCGTATCCGGCGGCGACCATGCCGGCGGCGAAACCGCGCGCATCGGGGAACCAGCGCACGACCTGGCCGACCACACCGACATAGACGATGCCGGTGCCGAGCCCGCAGATGACGCCGTAGCTGACGTAAAGCGCCCACAGCGATGTCGCATAAGCGGCGAGAACCCATCCCAGACCGGACAGGAACCCGCCGGTGGCGATCAGCAGGCGCGGCCCGAAGCGGTCGACGAGCCAGCCTTGCAGCGGCGAGAAAAACGTCTGCAGCACGATCAGCAGCGAAAACGTCACCTGAAGCGCCGCCGGGCTGACCGCGAGTGCCGTGCCCAAAGGCTTGGTGAACAGCGCCCAGACATATTGCGGGCTCGAGATCGCCATCATGCAGACGAGGCCGAGGCCAAGCTGGACCCAACGCGCCGCCGGCGAAATCGCGGTGCCGCCGCCCAGAATATCGGTGTTGGTGCTCATGATCGTCGGCTCGCGCTTAGGGTGCCGGCTATCAGGGACGCAAGAACAGGACCAGCACCGCGCTATCCTGGCAGCACCGCCTTGAAACGCAACCGCACATAGTCGGCGATCCACAGCCCGGTCTCGTCCATCAGGATCGGCTGCAGCAGGTCGCAGATTTCCTGCTTCGCGGCGGCGCGGTCGGCGGGCGGCAGGGCCCCGAGGAAATCCTCGCAGAACGTGTCGAGCCAGGCGGCGAGCCCGGCCGCGAGCTGCGTCGGGCGCGGGATGATCGCGATCTCCTCGACCCGGAACCCGGCGGCCTCGAGCCGGCTCTGGTAAGCCGCGGCGGAGGGGAAGTACCACGGGCTGAGGTCGAGCGCCTCGATGCCGCGTCGGGCGAGTACGGCGCGGAACGCGACTTGGATCGCCGCGGTGTTGTTGTGCCCGCCCATCTCGGCGACAAACCGGCCGCCCGGCTTCAAGGCGCGGGCGACGCCGGCGAGCACCGCCTCCTGCGGGCGCATCCAATGCAGCGCGGCGTTGGAGAACACCGCGTCGAACTCGCGCTCGAAGGCGAGGTTCTGGCCGGGAACGACGTGCGCGTCGAGGCCCTTCGCCTTGGCCGCGGCGACCATGTCGGGCGCGGCGTCGACCGCGACGATCTGTGCGCCGGCGGCGGCGATCGTCTCGGTCAGCACCCCGTCGCCGCAGCCGAGATCGAGGATGCGCTCGCCGGGCTGCGGGTCGAGGAGGTCGACCACCGGCGCGCCGAAAGCCGGCACGAAATGCGCGGTTTCCGCGTAGCGCTCCGCCGACCAATGCTGCTTCGATAATTCCGCCATCGTGTCGGCTTCGCTCTGTCAGGGTCGCGGCAGGTTAGGGCCGGACCGGTACCCGGCTAAGGTCAAAATTTATCCTGGTATCTGCGATATCTGGAAACGGTTGTCTTTTGCTGCTTTTTGCTGCTTTCTGCAGCAAATCAGCAGCAAAATTTACCGGTGTCAGCCTCCTCTCTTTCCGGAGGCGGAGAGGCGTTGGCGGTTTGCGCGACGCACCAGGCAAGCACTTGCATCAACGCGGCGTCGGCGAAATCGATGTTCGGGTCGTCAAGGTAGCCCTCCGCCATCCTGTCGATGCGTTTCCAAAATCCGTTCGCCGGCGTTTCGTTCGGGCCCCATTGGACGAGATCAAACGGGGACAGGCGCGCCGCCGTCGGCGCGCGGGCGCCAAGAACTGTCGCAGCGCCCAGCCCGGCGAGTTCGGTTGCCGCCTCGTCGCACACGAGCAGCGCCTTGACCTTCGCCGGGTCGACGCCGGCTCGCTTCAGCGAGTACCGGATCGCCTCCCCGAGAGCGACAAGAGCTCTCAAGTGCTTGCGATGTCGTTGCGCGGCCTCGTCGGTGTGCGCCTGGTGGGCTTCCAGGCGGACCAGGCGCGTCTCACGACTGCGCATGGGTCTCCAGCGCTTGCAGGCGGCGGTCGAAATCGCTGGTTTCGATCGCGCGCATGAAGGTGGTGACGACCTGGGCGAACGCTTCGGCCTCGCCCGGGGTCAGATCGCCGCTGGCGACGGCAGCGGCGACCGCGCCCATCGCCGCGGCGATGTCGGCGGCGCGCTCGATCTTCGGCAACGGGAATTGCACGACGCGTTCGCGGCGCGGCGCGACAATGCGCTCGAGGCAGAGCTTCAACGCCATCGAGTCGCCCGCGTCGGCAAGCTCAACGGCCCGGCGGGTCAGCCGGCCGGCCTCGCCATCGAGCAAGGTTGCGGCGGCGACGCTCGCCTTGTTCAGGCAGCCGGGACGCCGCCCTATCGGATTGCCAGATTGCCCTTTTCGAAACGGCAGCCCGCGCGGCGCCCCGCGCGGTTTTCGTGGCGTGATATCTGACATCTTTCCTCCCGTTTTTAGCACCTGGGGTGGAGGATATAATACGATTACGGCTTTTTTAAAGTCGGATTATCGCAATATTTTACGATTTCCTTCGCGATCTCACAAAACCATGGGGCTTACGCCGGATGTATCGCGGCGTGATAATTGCTGACGGGACGGCCGAGGCGCTTAACCAACGGGATCGGCGCGATGCGGGTGGGGTTCCTCGATCGTCGCGGCGCGTTGCGCCTGGCGCTCTGCGTGATCGCCGTGATGATCGCTCTCGCCCCTGTCGCCGCGGCGTCCGAGGTGAGCGCGCCGATCGAACGGCTCGATGCCGGACTGATCGAGATCATGAAGGCGGGCAAGGCGACGCCGTTTCAATCGCGCTGCGATGTGCTCGCGCCGCTGGTCGTGCGGGCCCTCGACCTCGAATTCATCCTAGAGGGCGCGGTCGGCGCGGCCTGGACAGCGCTGCCGCTCGACCAGCAGCGGGCGCTGAGGTCGGCGTTCCAGCGCTACACGATTGCGAAATACGTGGCCAATTTCGAGGATTTTTCCGGCGACCGTTTCGAGCTGCTGCCGCCGGCGGCGGACGGCGACCGGGTGGTTCGGGTCAAGATCGTGCCGGGGTCTCCCCGCGATCAAGCTCACACTCTCGGCTATCTGATGCGGCAGAACGCTGGGGAGTGGAAAGCGGTCGACGTCACCGCCGACGGGATCAGCGTGGTCGCCGTGCAGCAGGCCGAGTTTCGCGCGGTGATGGCGATGGGCGGCATCGCCCACCTCCTCGCGCGGCTGCAACAAAAGGCCAGCGAGCTTGCCGGCGAGACGCCGCGGTAGGGCGAGGCGCAGACCGGACCATCGTGCCCTGCCGTTACCCTTTCTCTTTTGCCGCCTCCGCCTGGCGCCGCAACACCGAGAGGGTGATGCGGGTGGTGATCATCTCGGGGTCCATCTTGAGTTCGATCAGCCCGGCGCGTTTGGCGACACGGCTTCCTCAAAGGCGCGGGCGAATTCTTCGGTGCGCGCGACCTGTTCCGCTCAGTTCTCCAGAGCCTCGGCATTTATGACGCGAACGGTTTTCTCCGCTTGTCTGGGCGCGAGGTATCCAACTTCACCGGCCCCTTGTAACCTCGCAATATCGTCTCTAGAGGCATGCCCCGCACAACTGCAAGCACCTTGACTTTTTCCTCTCGCGACTTTTCCTGCACATAGGCGAGCCATGTATTGGTCAAATCAAGGGCGTCTTTGAAATCATCTTCACCTAGTCCGACAATACGACTATGCATGCATTCTACCGATTCAATTCCTTCTGTCTGGACTGTCTCGACCCAATATCGCGCGACGGGCGGATTTTCTTCAAAGGCATTAACCGAGTGCGCAATATATTTATCGCGAATATCACGAAAGCGCTGATGCTTCGCAAGTTGGTCATCTGTGAGAATACCAGCGGGGTCGGGCAGTCTAAGACGAATGCCGGTTACAAATGGCCGTGCATATCGCACGATCGTGGCTATCATAAAAGCTTCGATGAAAGTCGTATTCAGATTTTTAAATTCCTTCAAATATAATTTCGCGAACTCACGAGCACTCCAAAGATCGTGCTCGATACTCGTGTAGTCAGCAAGCGCTTGCGCCTCCTTAATTCGTGGCAGATCAACAAATGTATTGGTGGCCATCCCCGTCACGCTCTTGTCAGAATTGGTCTTCGTTTTCGCCTTTGCCATCGCTTTTATGCCTTCGCCGCCTCGGCCTGCCGTCTTAGCGCCGACAGCGTGGTGCGGGTGGTGATCATCTCGGGGTCCATCTTGAGTTCGATGATGCCGACGCGCTTGGCGGTGATGGCTTCCTCGAAGGCGGGGGCGAATTCCTCGGTGCGCGCGACGGTGGCCGAGAACGCGCCGTAGGCGCGGGCGAGCGCGGTGAAATCGGGGTTCTTCAGATTGGTGCCGGAGATGCGGCCCGGGAAGCGGCGCTCCTGGTGCATGCGGATGGTGCCGTACATCGCATTGTTGAAGAGGAGGATGATCGGGCCGGGCCCCTCGGCGAGCGAGGTGGCGATCTCCTGGCCGGTCATCAGGAAGCCGCCATCGCCGACAAAGCCGACGACGATGCGGCCGGGGTGTGTGAGCTTGGCGGCGATCGCGGCGGGGACGCCGTAGCCCATCGCGCCGCTGGTGGGCCCGAGCTGGCGGCCGGGACGGCGGTATTGCAGGAAGCGGTTCGGCCAACCTGAGAAATTGCCGGCGTCGCTGGTGACGATCGCGTCGTCGGGGAGGCGCTCGCGCAGCCACGTCATGATCTGGCCGAGATCGAGCGCCGGGGCGTCGGTAAGTTTGGTGGGCTGCAGCCCGGCTTCGTATTCGGCGCGGCATTCCCGGCGCCAGGCGGCCCAGCGCGGGTTCTTGATCGGGTCGAGCGCGGCGAGCGCGGCGGCGATCTCGGGCATGCCCGACTGGATCGCCAAGGTCGGGCGGAAGACGCGACCGAGCTCCTCGGCCGCCGGGTGGACGTGGATCAGGGTCTTGCCGGGGTCGGGGATGCCGAGCAGCGAATAGGATTGCGAGGTGATCTCGCCGATCCTGGCGCCCACCGCGAGCACCAGATCGGCCGCCTTGACCCGCGCGACGAGGCTCGGCGCGGCGCCGGTGCCGAGATCGCCGAGGTAATTGCCGAGCCGGTTGTCGACGATGTCCTGGCGGCGGAACGAGCAGCAGGCGGGGAGGTCGCTGGCCTGGAGGAATTTGGCGATGTCGGCGCAGGCCGGGTCGGTCCAGCCGCTGCCGCCGACCAGCACCATCGGCCGCTCCGCGGCGGCGAGCAGGTGGCGCAATTCGGCAAGGTCGGCGGCGCCGGGATGCGCGCGCACCGCGCGGTACGGGCCGACCGGCGCGACCGCGGCCTCCTCGCGCAGCATGTCCTCGGGCAGCGCGACGACGACCGGGCCGGGGCGGCCGCTGGTCGCGACCTGGAACGCCTGGCTGAGGAGCTCGGGCACGCGCTCGGTCATGTCGATCTGCGTTACCCATTTGGCGAGCGGCGCGTACATCTTGCGGAAATCGACCTCCTGAAAGGCCTCGCGGTCGATCTGGTGGCGGGCGACCTGGCCGACCAACACGACCATAGGAGTCGAATCCTGGAACGCAGTGTGGATGCCGATCGACGCGTTGCAAGCGCCGGGTCCGCGAGTCACCAAGAGCACGCCGGGCTTGCCGGTCAGCTTGCCGTAGGCCTCAGCCATGAACGCGGCGCCGCCCTCCTGGCGGCAGGTCACGAGGTGGATCTCGGGTGCGTCGTAGAGCGCGTCGAGCACTTCGAGGTAGCTCTCGCCGGCGACGCTGAACGCCATCTCGACCCGGTGCACCTTGAGGCACGCGACGACGAGCTGACCGCCGCTCAAAGCCGGAAGATTCGCCGCCATCACCCGCCGCCCACATGCCGTTGCGCCGGGGGTATTTGAGACGATGCGCGCGCGGGACGAAAGAGACTTGTCGGCCGCCGGGCCGCCCCACCGCGTCTCGCTCGATACGGGGCGATCTGGTAATCTGGCAACTCAATTGCAACGCTAGTTGCCGACGGCCTAATTTGCCGCCGTCACCGGCCGGGGAGGGATGGGCCTCCGGCAGCATAGATTGAGGGGAAATACGAGGTGGGGATGACGGGGAACCCGGTGGCGATGAACAGCACCCGGACGGCGCGCGGCGCGGCCGGGCGACGCGGAACCTAGGCGCGGATGGACGACCAGCCGCGCGTCTACGTGCCGCCGCCCCCGGCGCCGGCCGCTCCGGCGGCCGACGAGGTATGCCCGCCGCCCGACCTGCCGACCTACGAGCCCGACGAGGTGCGCGTCGCGCCGCCGCCGGGCGATTTCGCGCCGCCCCCGCCGCGGCGCTCGCGGCTGCGCAGCCTGTTGTGGCTCTTGCTGCTGGTGATCATCATCGCCGGGATCGTGTGGTGGGTGTTCAACCGCCATCAGACGGCGCCCGCCAGCCGCTTTGGCACCGGCGGGCCGCAGCCGGTCGGCACCGCGACCGTGCATGCGGGCAACATGCCGGTTATCGACAACGCGCTCGGCACGGTGACGCCGCTGGCGACGGTCACGGTCATGACCCAGATCAACGGGCAGCTGACCGAAGTCGGCTTCCAGGAAGGCCAGATGGTCAACAAGGGCGATTTCCTCGCCCAGATCGACCCGCGGCCCTATCAGGTCGCGCTCGAGCAGGCGCAGGGCCAGCTCGCCAAGGACCAGGCCTCGCTCGCCGATGCCGAGCTCGATCTCGCCCGCTACACCAAGCTTGTGGCGCAGAACTCGATCGCGACGCAGACGCTGGACACGCAGCGTGCCCTCGTCGGGCAGGACAAGGGCGCGGTGATCTCCGACCAGGCGGCGGTCGATGTGCAGAAGCTCAATCTCGTCTACTGCCATATCATCTCGCCGGTCACCGGGCGGGTCGGGCTGCGCCAGGTTGACCCCGGCAACTACATTCAGACCAGCAATGCGAACGGCATCGTCGTCGTCACCCAGCTGCAGCCGATCTCGGTAATCTTCACGCTGCCAGAAGACAGCCTGCCGGCGGTGCTGGCGAAGGTGAACGGGAGGACCAAGCTGCAGGCCGTCGCCTTCGACCGCAGCGGCACGACCCAGCTCGAAACCGGCCAGCTCGCCACCCTCGACAACCAGATCGACACGACGACGGGCACGGTGAAGCTGCGGGCGGTGTTCCCCAACGCCAACCTCAACCTGTTCCCGAACCAGTTCGTCAATGTGCAGCTGCAAGTCGACACGCTGGCGAACACCAATCTGGTCCCGAGCTCGGCGATCCAGCGCGGCGCGCCGGGCACGTTTGTCTATCTCGTGAAGCCCGACAATACGGTCGGGATTCAGGTGGTCTCGCTCGGCCCCGACAACGGCACCGAGGTAGCGGTCACCAAAGGGCTCGAGGTCGGACAGGTCGTCGTCACCGACGGCGCTGACCGGCTGAAGGATGGCGCGAAGGTCGATGTCGTGCCGCCCAGCGCCCCTGGCCAGGGCGGACAGACCCCGGCCGCGCCGAAAGCGCACGGACAGGGCCAGGGACAAGGGCAGGGGCAGCCGCGGAGCGGTGGGTGAGGCACCGCGCCCGCCGGCGGATTAGGAGCGCAGCGTGAACCCGTCGCGGCTGTTCATCCTGCGCCCGGTGGCGACCTCGCTGCTAATGGCGGCGATCATGCTGGTGGGCATCGTCGCCTACCGCTTTCTGCCGCTGTCGGCGCTGCCCGAGGTCGATTACCCGACAATCCAGGTCATCACGCTTTATCCCGGCGCCAGCCCCGACGTGATGACCGGCTCGGTGACCGCGCCACTCGAGGTGCAGCTCGGCCAGATGCCCGGGCTCAACCAGATGTCGTCGACGAGCTCGGCCGGCTCGTCGGTGGTCACGCTGCAGTTCAACCTTAACCTCAGCCTCGACGTCGCCGAGCAGGAGGTGCAGGCCTCGATCAATGCCGCCGGCAATCTTTTGCCCTCCGACCTGCCGGCGCCGCCGATCTACGCCAAGGTCAACCCGGCCGATGCGCCGATCCTGATCCTGGCGTTGACCTCGAAGACGCTGCCGCTGACCCAGGTCGAGGATCTCGCCAACACGCGGATGGCGCAGAAGATATCGCAGCTTGCCGGTGTCGGCCTCGTCAGCCTCAGCGGCGGCAACGTGCCGGCGGTGCGCATCCAGGCCGATCCGCGCAAGCTCGCCGCGCTGAGGCTCAACATCGACGATTTGCGCACGACGATCGCCAACACCAATGTCAACGAGCCCAAAGGCAGTTTCGACGGGCCGACCCGTTCCTACACGATCAACGCCAACGACCAGATCCAAAACGCCAGCGACTACCAGAACCTGGTGATCGCGTACAAAAACGGCGCACCGGTGCATCTGTCCGACGTCGCCGTGGCGATCAACGGCGAGCAGGACACCAAGCTCGCCGGCTGGATGAACACGACCCCGGCGGTGATCCTCAATGTCCAGCGCCAGCCGGGCGCCAACGTGATCTCGGTGGTCGACAGCATCACGGCGCTGCTGCCCTCGCTCCAGGCGGCGCTGCCGGCGGCGATCGACATCACCGTGCTGACCGACCGCACCCTCACGATCCGCGCCTCGGTTTCCGATGTCGAGTTCGAGCTGGGGCTCGCCGTCATCCTCGTGGTGGCGGTGATCTTCCTGTTCCTGCGCAACCTGTCGGCGACGTTGATCCCGAGCCTTTCGGTGCCGCTGTCGCTGGTCGGCACGCTGGCGGTCATGTACATCGTCGGGTTCAGCCTCGACAATTTGTCGCTGATGGCGCTGACCATTTCGACCGGCTTTGTCGTCGACGATGCGATCGTGATGATCGAAAACGTGTCGCGCTACATCGAGGCCGGCGATTCGCCGATGCAGGCGGCGCTCAAGGGCTCGCAGCAGATCGGCTTCACGATCATCTCGCTGACGGTGTCGCTGATCGCGGTGCTGATACCGCTGCTGTTCATGGCCGATGTCGTCGGCCGCCTGTTCCGCGAATTCGCGATCACGCTCGCGGTGACGATCGTGCTCTCGGCGATCGTGTCGCTGACCCTGGTGCCCATGATGTGCGCCAAGGTGCTGCGCCGTGTCCGCGAAGAGGACATGAACTGGTTCATGCGTAGGACGCAGCAGGGGTTCGACCGGATCATCCGTCGTTACGGCATCTGGCTCGACTGGGTGCTTGACCGCCAGGCGCTGACCCTCCTGGTCGCGGTCGCGACGCTGTGCCTGACCGTGTTCCTCTACATCGTGATCCCGAAAGGGTTTTTCCCGGTGCAGGATACCGGGCTGATCCAGGGCATCTCGGTGGCGCCGGCCTCGACCTCGTTCGCGGCGATGGCGCAGCGCCAGGAGGCGCTGGCGGCGGCGATCCTCAAGGACCCAGACGTCGTGAGCCTGTCGTCGTTCATCGGCGTCGACGGCACCAATCCGACGCTCAACAGCGGCCGGTTCCAGATCAACCTCAAGCCGCGCGACGACCGTGCGCTCGACGCCAGCGCGATCATCCGCCGGCTGCAAGGCGAGATCGCCGATGTCATGGGCATCCAGCTCTTCATGCAGCCGGTGCAGGATCTGACGATCGACGCCACGGTCAGCCGCACGCAGTACCAGTTCGCGCTGCAGGACGCGAACACCGACGAATTCGCGACCTATGTCCCAAAATTGATCGCCGCCCTGCAAAAGATCCCGGACATCACCGACGTCGCGACCGATTACGGCGACAGTGGGCTGTCGACCTATATCAACATCGACCGCAGCACCGCCGGGCGCTTTGGCATCACCCCGGCGACGGTCGACAACGCGCTCTACGACGCTTACGGGCAGCGCATCGTCTCGACGATCTTCACCCAGTCGAACCAGTACCGGGTGATCCTCGAAGCCGATCCGGCCGCGCAGCGCACTCTGACCTCGCTCGACCAGATCTATCTGCCGTCATCGCTGTCGAGCACCGGCCAAGTGCCGTTGTCGGCGATCGCCACAGTGCAGACGCAGACCGCGCCGCTCGCGGTCAACCATATCGGCCAATTCCCGGCGGTGACGATCTCGTTCAACCTGGCGCAGAACGCCTCGCTCGGCGCCGCGGTCGACGCGATCAAGGCCGCCGAGAAGGAGGTCGGCCTGCCGATCAGCATGATCACGACGTTCGAGGGCGCCGCGCTCGCCTTCCAGTCGGCGCTCAGCAACGAGGTGCTGCTGATCTTCGCGGCGATCGTCACGGTCTATATCGTGCTGGGCGTGCTCTACGAGAGCTTCATCCACCCGATCACCATCCTCTCGACCTTGCCGTCCGCCGGGCTCGGCGCGCTGCTGGCGCTGATGATCGACGGCAGCGATCTCAGCATCGTCGCGATCATCGGCGTCATTTTGTTGATCGGCATCGTCAAGAAGAACGGGATCATGATGGTCGATTTCGCGCTCGTCGCCGAGCGCGACGAGGGCAAGTCGCCGCGCGAGGCGATCCACCAAGCGTCGCTCTTGCGCTTCCGGCCGATCATGATGACGACTCTGGCGGCGATCTTCGGCGCGCTGCCGCTGATGCTCGGCACCGGCACCGGGTCGGAGCTGCGGCATCCGCTCGGGGTGACAATCGTCGGCGGGCTGATCCTGAGCCAGGCGCTGACCTTGTTCACGACGCCGGTGATCTATCTCGGGTTCGATCGGCTCGGCGCGGCCGCGCGGCGCCGCTTCGGCAACGCGTTCAATACTGAAAGCGAAAGCCCTCCGGGGAGCCCGGCGGAATGAGCCTGTCGACCCCGTTTATCGAGCGGCCGGTCGCGACCACGCTCCTGACCATCGGTATGGCGCTCGCCGGCATCTTCGCGTTCAACCAGCTGCCGGTGTCGCCGCTGCCGCAGGTCGATTTCCCGACGATTTCGGTGACCGCGCAGATGCCGGGCGCAAGCCCCGACACGATGGCCGAAACGGTGGCGACGCCGCTGGAGCGCCATCTCGGGGTCATCGCCGACGTGACGCAGATGACCTCGCAGAGCACGCTGGGCTCGACCCGGATCACGCTGCAATTCGATCTCTCGCGCAACATCGACGGCGCCGCCCGCGACGTCGAGGCCGCGATCAACGGCGCACGCGTCGATCTGCCGACGAGCCTGCGCACCAACCCGACCTACCGCAAGGTCAACCCCGCCGATTATCCGGTCGCGATCCTGGCGTTGACCTCGGACACGCTGACCCAGGGCCAGATCTACGACGCCGCCTCGACCGTGCTGACCCCGGCGCTGTCGCAAATCGACGGGATCGGCCAGGTGACGATCGGTGGCAGCTCGCTGCCGGCGGTGCGGGTCGAGCTGAACCCGCTCGCCCTCAACAAATACGGGATCGGCCTCGAGGACGTGCGCGCCGCGCTGTCATCGGCCAATGCCCACAGCCCGAAGGGCGCGATCGAGCAGGGCGACCAGCACTACCAGATCTACACCAACGACCAGGTGACCCAGGCGTCCAACTACCTGCCGCTCGTCGTCGCCTACCGCAACGGCAACGCGGTGCGGCTGCCGGATATCGCCACGGTCAGCGACTCGGTCGAAAACCTGCGCAACCAGGGGCTCGCCAACGGCCAGCCCTCGGTGCTGGTGATCCTCTACCGCCAGCCGAACGCCAACATCATCGAAACCGTCGACCGGGTCTATGCGGCGCTGCCGCAGCTCGAAGCGTCGATCCCCCACGGCATCAACGTGAAGATGACGATGGACCGGACGACGACGATCCGCGCCTCGCTGCACGATGTCGAGATCACGTTGCTGATCTCGATTTGCCTGGTGATCCTGGTGGTCTTCGTGTTCCTGCGCAACGCGCGGGCGACGCTCATTCCTAGCGTCGCGGTGCCGGTGTCGCTGATCGGCACGTTCGGCGCGATGTATTTGATGGGCTACAGCCTCGACAATCTGTCGCTGATGGCGCTGACGATCTCGACCGGGTTTGTCGTCGACGATGCGATCGTCGTGCTCGAAAACGTCTCGCGCCACCTCGAGGACGGGATGGGTCGGCGGCAGGCGGCGCTGCAGGGCGCGCGCGAGGTCGGCTTCACGGTGCTGTCGATGAGCGTGTCGCTGATCGCGGTATTCGTGCCGATCCTGCTGATGGGCGGCATCGTCGGCCGGCTGTTCCGCGAGTTCGCGGTGACCTTGTCGATCGCGATCATGATCTCGCTGGTGATCTCGCTGACGACGACGCCGATGATGTGCGCCTATTTACTGCGGCGGCCGCCGCGGCGGCACGGGCGCCTCTACCACGCGAGCGAGCGCTTGTTCACCGGGATGCTCGGGTTCTACGACCGCACGCTGGTGTCGGCGCTGCGCCATCCGCTGCGGGTGATGCTGATCCTTCTGGTGACCGTGTGCCTCAACGTCTTTCTGTTCTACGAGATCCCCAAGGGGTTCTTCCCGCAGCAGGACACCGGCCGCATGATCGGCGGCATCCAGGCCGACCAGGCGATCTCGTTTCAGCTGATGCGGCAGAAGCTGAAGCAGTTCATCACGATCATCAAGGCGGACCCGGCGGTCGAGAGCGTCGTCGGCTTCACCGGCGGGGGCCAGACCAACTCCGGCTTTGTGTTTGTCGCGCTGAAGGCGCTGTCGGAACGCGGGTTGTCGGTCGACCAGGTGATCGGCCGGCTGCGCCCTAAGCTGAACCAGGTGCCGGGGGCGCGGCTCTTTCTGCAGGGGGCGCAGGACATCACGGTCGGCGGTCGGCAATCCAACGCGCAGTACCAGTACACGCTGCAAGCCGATAACACGAAAGATCTGTTTGGCTGCGCCGCGCAGAACGACGCGAACGACAAGAGCTGTCTCTCCTGGGTCGACAAAATCACCGCCGAAATGGACAAGCTGCCCGAGCTGACCGACGTCAATTCCGATCAGCAGACCCACGGGCTCGAGACCGATCTGGTCATCGACCGGCCGACCGCCGCCCGGCTCGGTCTGACGACGAGCCAAATCGACAACACGCTTTATGACGCGTTCGGCCAACGCCAGGTCTCGGTGATCTATGCGGCGCGCAACCAGTACCATGTGGTCATGGAAGTCGATCCGCGGTTCTGGCAAAGCCCCGAGATGCTGAAGCAGATCTATGTCAGCAGCACCGGCGGTGCGGTCAACGGCTCGGCCGGCACCAATGCCGTCGCGGGGACCGTGGCCCCGCCCACGACGACCAACAACGCGGCGACCTCGACGATCAACAACGCGGCGACCGCGACGGCCAGCAACATTGTGCTGGGGGCCGTCAACAACGCCGCGACCGCGACGGTTGACAACGCCGCCTCAAAGACGACCAGCGCGACGGCGAGCCCGACCGCCAGCACGATCGCCTCGGACTCCGCGCGCAACCAGGCGACGAATGCACTCGCCGCGACGGGGCACAGCGCGGCATCGACCTCGACCGGTGCGCCAGTCAGCACGTTTGGCGAGACAATGGTGCCGCTCGCCGCCTTTTCGCATTTCGGGGCGGGGACGACGCCGCTCGGGGTCAACCACCAGGGGCTTTTCGTCGCCAGCACGATCTCGTTCAACCTGAAGCCCGGCGCTTCGCTCAGCGAGGCCTCGCAGGCGATCGAACATGTGATGGCGCAGCTGCATGTGCCGGCCACGATCCACGGCAGCTTCCAGGGGACCGCGCAGGTGTTCCAGCAATCGCTGAACAACGAGCCGGTGCTGATCGCCGCGGCGCTGCTCGCGGTCTATATCGTGCTGGGAGTGCTGTACGAGAGCTATGTCCACCCGATCACGATCCTCTCGACCCTGCCCTCGGCCGGGGTCGGCGCCGTGCTGGCGCTGATGCTGTTCAACATCGAATTCAGCATCATCGCGCTGATCGGGGTCATCCTCTTGATCGGCATCGTCAAGAAGAACGCGATCATGATGATCGACTTCGCGCTGGTCGCCGAGCGCGAGCATGGCCTCAGCTCGCGCGAGGCGATCCACGCGGCCGCGGTGCTGCGCTTTCGCCCGATCATGATGACGACGATGGCGGCGATGCTCGGCGCGGTGCCGCTGGCGATCGGGTTTGGCGAAGGCTCCGAGCTGCGCCGGCCGCTCGGCATCTCGATCGTCGGCGGCCTGCTGGTCAGCCAGATGCTGACGCTCTATACGACGCCGGTGATTTATCTCTACCTCGACCGCTTCCGCCTGTGGTCGCAGGAGCATTGGGGATTTCGCCGCCGGCGCGCGACGCGCGGGCCAATTCCGCAACCCGGCGAATGAGCATGCCGCCGATGACAAGAGGGCGAGGCCACGCCAGACGGGCCCTCGCGACAGGGGCCATCGCCGCGCTATGCGGGCTCGCCGGGTGCACCGTGGGGCCAGACTACAAGCGCCCCGACGCGCCGGTGCCTGTCGCCTACAAGGAGGCGTGGAAGCCGGGACCGCTCGACAAAGGCTGGCGTCAGACCCGGCCCAACGATGCGATCGATCGCGGCCAGTGGTGGTCGATCTATCACGACCCGGTGCTCGACGGGCTCGAACGGCAGATCGACATCACCAACCAGAATTTGAAGGCCGCCGAGGCCAATTTCCGTCAGGCCGAGGCGATCGTCGCCGAGGCGCGCGCCGGCCTGTTCCCGACGTTGAGCCTCAAGGGTTCCGGGACGCGCACGCGGAGCAGCGGAAATTCCGCGCCCACGGCGGGTTTTGGCGGCGGCATATCGAACCAATTCCTCAGCGAGATCACGGCGAGCTGGGTTCCGGATCTGTGGGGTTCGGTGCGGCGGCTCATCGAAAGCGATGTCGCGTTGGCCCAAGCCAGCGCCGCGACCCTCGCCAATGCGCGGCTGTCGGCGCAGGGTTCGCTCGCCACCGACTATCTCGAATTGCGCGTCGCCGACGAATTGGCGCGGCTGCTCGAAGCCTCGGTCAAGGCCTATACGCAGGCGCTGCAGATCACCAAGAACCAGTATGCCGGCGGGACGACCGATCAGTCGGCGGTGGCGCAAGCGCAAGCGCAGCTCGACGGTACGCGGGCGGAGCTGATCGCGGTCGGGGTGACGCGTGGCGAGCTCGAGCATGCGATCGCGGTGCTGATCGGCAAGCCGCCGGCCGAGCTGACGATCGCTCCGGTCGAGACCGTGCTCCCGGTGCCGCTGATCCCCGCCGAGCTGCCGTCGGCGCTGCTCGAGCGCCGGCCCGATGTCGCCACCGCCGAGCGCGACATGGCGTCGGCGAATGCGCAGATCGGCGTCGCGGTCGCCGCGTTCTATCCGCAGGTGACGCTGACGGCCGATTATGGGGTCGAGGCCGAAATGCTGCGCAAGCTGTTCAAAACGGCGAGCCGGATCTGGTCGTTCGGCTCCAGCCTCTCCCAATCGATCTTCGATGGCGGGTTGCGCAATGCCACGGTCGACGCCGACGAAGCCGCCTATGACGCCAGCGTCGCCAATTACCGTCAGATCGTGCTGACCGCGATCCAGCAGGTCGAGGACGAGCTGGTCGCCGAGCGCGTCCTGGCGCAGCAGGCGGTCGCCGAGGATTCGGCCGTCGTCGCGGCGCGCACCGCCGAGCGGGTCATCAACAACCAGTACCTGGCGGGGACGCAGGCCTATACCGCGGTCATCGTCGCCGAGAACACGGCGCTGACCGACGCGGTCACCGCGGTCAACATTCGGCAAAGCCGGCTCGTCGCCAGCGTCGCTTTGATCGAAGCATTGGGCGGCGGCTGGGATGCCTCGCAACTGCCGGAGATCGAAAAGATCGAGGGCGACCAGCCGCTCAATTTCAATCCGATCCCGCCGACATTCCCCAACGGGATGAACCGTTAGGGCGGGTGTTCTCTCTAAACTGAACCGCTCCCTTCTTCCGTCATCCCCGGGCTTGTCCCGGGGATCCACGTGGATGGCCGGGACAAGCCCGGCCATGACGGGAAAGAGAGCCGATTCAACCTGAACGGACGTTGCTCTACGGGCACTCAAGTTACCCCTCGCCCCTCATGCGGAGGGAAGAGCCGTGGGGTGGCTGAGCGCGGCGCAATCCCCCTGCTTGCTGTGGGCCGCGCCTCACAGCTTCAATCCGCCGATATAGAGGGCGAGATCGCTCTGCGCGGCGGCCAGCGCGGTGGTTGCCTTGGCGATCGCGGTCGAATTGCTGTCGATCTCGGTCTCCGCCGCGCTCAGCTTGTCGAGGGTGCGCTTGCGCATCGTCGGGTCGTCCTTGAGCGCGGCATAATTGTCGCGTAGCCGCTCTTCATCGTCGGTCAGCCTCGTGCGCTCCGCGTTAAGCTGGTCGAGATCGGCCTGCCGCCGGCTCACCGCCTGCCGGCGCTGGGCGAGGTCGGCGAGAGCCTGGTGCAGCTTCGGGTCGAGCTCCTTGTCGGCGACGTAAACGCCAAGTTCCTCGTCGCCGAGATCGGCAAGCCGGAACTGCTCCTCGAGCGGCATTTCTTCGACGATCGCGACGGTGCCGCTCCCCTTGTCATCGAGGGTGGCGGGGATGCGATAGGCGCCGGCGGTGCGCTCGGCGTTGGCCGGCGCGGTCAGCTCCCAGCCGCCCAGCCGGCGCTGCTCGATGAGCAGCGGCGGCGGCGCCGCTGCCGAAGAAATTCGGTAGGTCGTCGTCCGCCGCTGCAGCCGGGTCAGGTGCATGACGCCCTCGGCGATCGTCGCCTTGACGATCGAGCGCCGGTCCGCGGTGCTCTGGTCGATGCTGACCTTGTTGTCGACGGCGTAGCTCAGCAGCCGCTTCTCCCCGGCCGCGATGGCGGCGAGGCGAGCATCGCCGAGATACTCGCTGCCGCGGTCGCCGGCCTGATAGAGGGTGAGCACGCCGGGCGGCAGCCCCGTGTCGGCCGCGTTGGTCAGCTCGATCGCCGCGAGCGGATGACCTTGCGCTGTCGCCGGCTGATAAAGATCGACGCGGCGGGCCGGCAGCTCGCGATCGATCAGCGGGACGACGAGGCTCTGCCCGGCCGCGACATTGATTTTGTCAGGCAGCGTAAAGGAGATCTGCGTCGCCTCTTCGGCCGCCGCGGCGGGAATGATCGTCGCCGGCGCCGGCGCCGGTGCGGAGACCGGTGGCGGGGGCGGCGACGGCATTCCGGCAGCGAAGGTGGGCATCGCCTTGAGTGCTGCTCCTTGGGGAGCGATTTCGGTGGCCCTTGCCGCGGCCTGCGCCAACGTGCCGGTGTCGGGCGGTGGGAGGACGCGATTGCCGGACTCGACCGGCACGACAGGCCGCGGCACGTAATAGCTCTCGTAGAGCGCCTGGCGGAACGTCACCGGGTTGCCGGAGAGCAACGTCAGCTCGACGCCGTTCCACGCCTGGCCGCTGAAATTCTCCAAGACGGCCCAGCCCTGTAGCCGCACCGTGCCGGCATTCGGGTCGGCGGGCACGACCAGGCGATAGGTTGCCTTCCACAACGGCATCGCGACGACATAGCCGACCCGCACGGTGCGCCTGCCGTTGCCGTGCGTGGCGAGGGTCAGCTGGCGCCGTCCCTCGGCATGATAGTCCGCGATCCGACTGAGGCCGGTCTTGATCTTGGCTTGCAGGGCCGGATCGGCGAATGAGACCGCATCGAGATCCTTGACTGTGATCTGCCTCAATCCATCCTCGGTCAGGAGACTGACGCGCAGGCGCGTCTCGCCGCTGCCGTCCGCGTTGCGGATTCCGGCGTTCTCGGCGTGGAGCAGCCGGCCGGCGAGCGGCTTGTCGGCGGCGATGCGCACGTCCGAGCCTTGCAGCGCGTTGAGGAGATCGACCGCGGAGCCGAGCGCCGCCTGATCGAAGGGCAGATCGGAAAAGCTCTGGGTCAGCGGTTCGCGACCCGGCAGGGTGATTTCGCCGGCCGAGCCATCGCCACCATAGACGACGAGGCTCTTCAGCACATCGTCGACCTGGTCGAGCGGCACGTCGAGCGTCAGCGCCGCATCGCCCTCGACACTCGCCTCGTACTCAAAATAGCCGACGCCGCCGCTCGACAGCATGACGCGCTTCAGGGCGAGCTCGGCGGCGTCGGCCGGGAACGCAAACAGCAGCAGGGCCAATCCAACGGGATACCAACGCAACGATGCCGACATCGCGACCTCCCTTCACGGGTTGCGCGATTTTTGGGGATAAGGATGGCGAATTTGCGTCCGGCGTAGGGCCGTGCGAAGGCAGGTTATTCGGCCGCGGCGATCTGCGGTGCGACGTCGACGAACTCGCGGTAGAGATGCGACAGCAGCGCCGCGACGACCGCGATGCCGGCGAAGGAGACCACGAGGCGCAGCGCCTCGAAGACGATCCAGAACAGCGCGGGAAACATCGTCGCGACCGCGTTGAGTAAGAATTGCGCGATGACAAACGGCAGATAGCAGACGATGAGGCAGACAAACAGCCGCCAGAAATTGCCGGCGACCCAGCCCCAGGCGGTCGCGAGTCCCACCGGCCGATCGATCGCCGCAGCCGGGAAGATCAGCGACACGCGCATCGAGAACAGGGTCAGCGCGATGCCGCCCGCCGCGGCGAGCGGTATGGTCAGCAGGCGCGGCGGCAGAACCGCGACGAACGCCAGCACCACCCAGCCGGCGAAGACCAGCGCCCCGAGCTTCACCCCAACGATAAAGAATGGCGTCCAACCCGGCGGAAACAGCCCGCCGCTGACGCTTTCGCCGAGCAGAATGAAACGGTGCCAGCGCACGACAAAGATGGTGCCGAACACCAGGAAGGCGACCAGTTCGACCATCGCCTCCAGCAGCCGGCCGACAAACCCGCCGCCCGGCAGGAACAGCGCGACCAGCTCGGCGGCGAGCACGATCAACAGCGGCAGCAGCGCCAGCTCGCCGACCAGCTGCAAATTGTTGAACACGGCGCGATAGGCGCGGCCGGACTGATCGACGACGTCGATCTGATAGCCGCCCGGCAACGGCGAATAGCTCATCCTCTCCCCCTCACGTGCTGCCCACCCGCGGGGCGCGCGATCCGCCCCGGCAGGGCCGCATGTTAGCAGGCGATCGCCACCGCGTAAGCGGTTGACTCGACGCGCGGCCGAGCCAAAGACTGCGGCCGATTTTGAAACCATTGCGAGGCTTGGGCGCGTGGCGAAAACGGGAGAGGCGCGGCTCGGGGTCGATATCGGCGGCACCTTCACCGATGTCGCGCTCGAGGTCGGCGACAAGCGGTTCAGCGCCAAGATTCTGACGACGCCGCACGCGCCGGAGCAGGGGGTGCTCGCGGCGATCCGCGCGGTGCTGCGCGAAGCCGAGCTCAAGCCGGGCGACCTCACGATCATCATCCACGGCACAACGCTCGCGACCAACGCGATCATCGAGCGCAAGGGCGCCAAGACCGCGCTGGTCACGACCGAGGGGTTTCGCGACACGATCGAAATCCGTCACGAGAACCGCTTCGAGCAATACGACGTCAATATCGACTTGCCGCCGCCGCTGGTGCCGCGCCGGCTGCGCTGCGTCGTGCCCGAGCGGATGGACGCACAGGGCCGGGTCGTCGTCCCGCTCGACGAAGCGGCGGTGGCGGCGCTGGTCGGGCGGCTTCAAGCCGACGGGGTCGAGAGCATCGCGATCGGCTTCCTGCACAGCTACGTCAATCCGGTGCACGAGGAGCGCACGCGCGATGTGCTGATGAGCCAACTGAAGGGCGTGACGATCACCCTGTCGTCCGAGGTCTCGCCCGAGATGCGCGAATACGAGCGGCTGTCAACCGCCTGCGCCAACGCCTATGTGCAGCCGATGATCGGCCGCTATCTGGTGAACCTCGAGACGCTGCTGCATGAGGAGGGCTTCGCCTGCCCCTTGTTCCTGATGACTTCGGGCGGCGGGCTCACCACGGTCGACACCGCGATCCGCTTTCCGGTGCGGCTCGTCGAGTCGGGGCCGGCCGGCGGCGCGATCTTCGCCGGCCATATCGCCCGGCAATGCGCGCTCGACAAGGTGTTGTCGTACGACATGGGCGGGACCACCGCGAAGATCTGCCTGATCGACGACTTGCAACCGCAAACGAGCCGGGCCTTTGAGGTCGCGCGGGTCTATCGCTTCAAGAAGGGCAGCGGGCTGCCGCTGCGCATCCCGGTCATCGAGATGGTCGAGATCGGCGCCGGCGGCGGCTCGATCGCGCGGGTCGATCATTTGAAGCGGATCACCGTCGGGCCGGACAGCGCGGGGGCCGATCCGGGCCCCGCCTGCTACGGCCAGGACGGGATGCTGCCGAGCGTCACCGACGCCGATCTGCTGCTCGGCCGCATCGACCCGACCGGATTTTCCGGCGGCCGCATGGCCTTGGACCGGCCCGCCGCCGAGGCGGCGATGCGGCGCGAGGTTGCCGACAAGCTCGATCTGGCGGTGGAGCTGGCGGCGCTCGGGGTCAGCGAGATCGTCGACGAGAACATGGCCAACGCCGCCCGCGTCCATGCGATCGAAAGCGGCAAGGACGCGCGCGGCCGCACCCTCGTCGCGTTCGGCGGCGCGGCGCCGCTCCACGCCGCGCGGCTGGCCGAGAAGCTCGGGCTCGACCGGGTGCTGGTGCCGTCGAATGCCGGGGTCGGCTCGGCGGTCGGGTTTCTGCGCGCGCCGATCTCCTATGAGATCGTGCGCTCGCAATTGCAGCGGCTGGAGAGTTTCGACGCGGAGGGGGCCAACAAGCTACTCGCCGCGATGTACGAGGAGGCCGAGAGGATCGTCCGCCGCGGCGCGCCCGAGGCGACGCTCGGCGAGACCCGCTCGGCATTGATGCGCTATCGCGGCCAGGGCCACGAGATCGCGGTGCCGTTGGCGGCGAAGCACTACCGCGCCGGGGATTCGGCCGAGATCCGCGCCGCGTTCGAGGAGGCCTATCGCCGGCTCTACAGCCGCATCATTCCGGGGGTCGAGGTCGAGGTGTTGAGCTGGGTCGTGCTGGTCTCGACCCCGGCGCCGGTCGAGGAAGTGACGCCGCCCGCCGCGCCGTCGGCCTATCGCGCGACCCCGGCGCGCAGCCGCCCCGTGCTCGACCCCGAGAGCGCCGAATTCGTCGAGGTCGCGATTTACGAGCGCGCCGCGCTCTCGCCGGGTGCGACGCTCGAAGGCCCGGCGGTCATCGTCGAGGACGAGACCTCGACCGTCATCAGCCGCAACTTCGACGCCCGCATCGACCCGTTCGGCTATATCGAATTGGTGCGGCGGGGATAGACGCATGTTGTAGCATTGGCGCCTAAAGGAGGGGAAAACTGTGTCTCTCCATGGGTTTATGCGCGGCTCGGTGATCATTCCCGAGGACGTTGACCTGACTGTTCCGGTTATGGAGGAGGTGATTTCGGCAAGCGAGGCCAAGGCCGCGTCTGTATCCGATTACTTTGCCGAATTGTATGTCGCGGGGCGGTTTGCGGACGCTGGATGGAACGTATACTTCCCCCATCGTGATCAAGGATTTGATTTTATTATTTCCAAACACGATGGTAACGGCGATCAAATCTTGCGGCCTGTCCAGGTAAAAGGGAAATACCCGACCGAGGAGAAAGGAAGTAGAAGCGCATACGGGTTCGTTGGAAAGCTAACGCAAATGCATGCTGATATGGTTCTGGCTATACCCTTTTTTCAAACCGGCGCGTCTGACATGCCATCGTGCACGGCATATATGCCGCGTTCACTTATTAAACCGAATTCTCGGGGATTCCGGTGTAAACCGGCGTCTTTCAAATTTGGCAAGCCAAGTCCTCGGCCTGGTTACCAGAAATTCTTCGGAGCGGACGGATTGAAGCTGTTGGAGGATCCG